>Ga0265292_1000446_pt1 | contig 59378 bp, 67 predicted proteins | sample Munlanlewell296A_FD_189080 | JGI IMG/M metagenome (GOLD analysis project Ga0265292, IMG submission 189080) | Leachate microbial communities from a municipal landfill in Southern Ontario, Canada - Leachate well 296A | ecosystem: Engineered > Solid waste > Landfill > Unclassified | place: Canada...
AAGCGGAAGAACAGGGGCGCCAAGAGGACGGGCCCCACGATCCCGAGGGCGAGGGAGACCAGAACCCCGAGGGCCCAGGCCGCGATCCACCACCGGTCGGGTATGGCGGTCAGGAGCCAGAGAAGGACGTCCCCCGCGACGACGACCGCCGCGAGGCCGAGGGCAAATCCCTTCGCGCGATCTGCGGCCCACGAGCGCAGGTCCTGGTTCGATAGGCCGAATTCCCGCTCCCATCGATAACCGCTCACGTAGGTGAAGGGGAGGCCCAGGAGGGCCCCGATCGCATACAGGACCGCGAAGAAGAGGGATTCCGAGAGCCACAGAGGAAGAGGCAAGGAGAGAGCCCAAGAGCGCATGACGATCGAACCGCCCGCGAGGAGGACGACCAGGAAGAACAGGGTGACACCGAGCCGCACCAGGATGAGCCGGCGCCTCCGCCGCTGGAGGGCCCGTGCGAGCCGCTGCCGGTCTTCGTCGAAGCCCCAGGCGTCGACGCCCATCGGAGTCACTTCCAGAGCTTCGGATAGGTCCTTCGCTCCATGAGCACACGGACCGTGTCCGCAGCCACGCCGGACTTCGCGACCACGATTTCATCCGTGGTCATGAGGGCCTTGGACACGGCGACCGCCTCGTCCTTCCCCGTGAAAATCGCGACGAGCTCCCCGCGTCGGATGTGCGGCGAGAGTTTCGCGACGCCGGGCACGGCCAGGTTGGCGCCGTGGCAGAGGGCGTCCACAGCGGTGTCCTTGACGACGATCTTTGGGAGGTGGGACAGGAGGCGTTCCATGGGCTGGAGGAGGGCCTTCAGCGGCGCTTCGTCCTTCTCCTCCTTCCAGTAGATGAGCGCGTCCCGGAACGCGTTGAGCGGATGGGCTTCCGCCTCCGACATCGTGGCCGTGCGGGTGCGGCGCAAGTCGACCATGTTCGCGCCGACGCCGAGTGCGTCTCCGATGTCCACGCATAGCGTGCGCACGTAGGTCCCGGATTCACAGCGAACCCGGAAGAGGACGTTGCGGCCGGAGGTCTCCAGGACCTCGAGCTCAGACACGTGGCGGGTCCGCTGCTCCCGTTTCACGGCGGACCGGACGGGCGGGAGCTGATAGATATCGCCCACGAAGCGGCCGAACATCGAGCGCACGCGGCCCTCGTCCAGGTCCTGATGGAGCTGCATCACCCCGACGTACTCCTTGTCCCCCTCGAGCACGGCCTCCAGGGCGCGGGTGGCGCCCGCGAGGGCCACGGGCAGCACACCGGTGACGCGCGGGTCCAAGGTGCCGGAATGGCCGGCCTTGGCCACGCCGAACATGTCCCGCACCCAGGCGCTCACCTGATGGGACGTCGGCCCCTGGGGCTTGTCCACGATGGCCACTCCGAGGCGGATGCGCTCCTCGAGGGTGCGCTCCTCGGGCCGCTTCCCGTGCTTCGATTCCGGCGTATCATGCAGCACGAGGAGGTCGCTCATCCCTCCACCCGCGACCAGACGAGGGCCACGATCTCGTCCGGCGTCTTGTCCGACGAGTCGATGACCAGGTCGTAGAGGCTCGTGTCGTCCAGGTCGATCCCGTAGATCGACTTGTAACGGGACCGCTCGGACGTCTCCCGCGCGGAGATCTCCTGCTTGGCGGCCTCCACGGACTTCTGCTCCCGGCCAGCGACGCGCTGGGCCCGGACCTCCAGGGGTGCGCCGATGAGCACCTTGAGGCACGGCACGTGCCGGAGCACGAGGAGGTGGGCCTGGATGCGGCCGTCCACAATCACGTCCCGCCCGGTCGAGTCGTTCCAGAGGATCTCCTCGCGGATGGCGTGATCGAGGGCGCGGTCGATCTCCGTGTCCTTTTCCGCCTTCCGCCCGAAGGCCTCCAGGTCCACGCCGGCCTCCTGGGCCATCTTGCGGAACCGCATGCCGGCCGACACCAGCGTGTACGCGTGGGCCTGCGCGAACCGCTCCGCGACCGTCGTCTTGCCGCTACCCGGCGGACCGCCGACCGCGACGATCATCCCCGCGACCTCAGGCCGTTTCCTCCGGCTCGGCCCTCAGGGGGAGACCCATCGCCTCGAGCTTCCGCCGGAAGGAGATGTACTTCAGCACGCGGGTGATGACCTGGCCGATGGGGATCGCGAGCAGGGAGTAGAGGAGGATCCAGGAGGGCAGCCACAAAGGCACGTACTCCAGGTAGACCTGGGGGGCCCAGGGCACCGCGATGTACATGTTCCCCAGGCTGTTCAGGTTCTGGTCCACGAAGACCCGCAACCAGACGAAGATGACGATGAACAGGAAGAAGGTGTACACGACCGGCTTCATGGAGTTCAGGGAGACCTCGCTGTTCTCCTTCATGAGGTCCTGCTGGACCTTCTTCATCTTCGCGATCTTGGATTGGTTCCCCTTGCGGGACGCTTCCATGTTCTCCCTGCGGAAGGCGGCCATGACCTTCTGGTTCCGCGCCATCTTGACCCAGTCCATGTGGTAGTGTCGCAGGATGGAGGAGATGCTCGTCGTCAGCATGCCGGCGAGGAGGATCGTGATCGCGGGGTAGTGTCCGCCGAAGCCGATGATCGGATACAGGATGAGGCCCGCGGCGACCGCGAAGCCCTGGCTCAGCGAGGGATCGACGATGGAGAACACCGCAAGCATGCCGAAGAAGATGAGGATGAAGCGCTGCAGGCTGCCCTTGGCCATCGCGGGGCGACGGGCGGTCTTGGGGGCGGTCTCGGCGGCGTCCTCGGCATCCCCGACCGGTGCCGCGGCCTCCGTTTCGTCCGCCACGAACGTGCCAAGGGACGTGCGGATATAAGGGTTTGCGCGGGTGAGCGGCTCAGCTGCTATCCGGTTCGGAGGGCGCGCCGCCGAGGGCCGTGCGGATCTTCTCGCCCAGGCCTTGGTACCGCTCGGAGAGGGACTTCTCCTGCTTCTGGAGGGACTTCACGCGGACCGTGAGGGTCTCTTTGTGCTCCTCGAGCTCCTTCTTCAGGGATTCCCGGTCGTCCTGCTTCACGAGGAGCATGCCGATGCTCTTGTAGACCTGAGTGTCCGGAGAGATCTTGCCGAGTTCCTCGAGGGTCCCCTCGATCTCCCGCAGCTTCGCCTCGAGTTGGAGGCGCTGGGATGCGAGGACTTGGAGCTGCTGCTGGAGCTGCTGGTACTGGGCGATCTGGTTCTGCAACTGGGGCGAGATCTCCTTCATGCTCATGGCTTCACCTCACGACGCACGCGGGCAGCGACGTCCGCCCAGCGCAGATACGAGTTCACCGCGGCCCGGAGGGCGCTCGTGTCGTCCGCCTCGAATAGGAGGGACACGCGGCGCGCGGTGCCGAGGACGCGGACGCGGGCCTTGGGCACGTCGCGGCCCGCCTCGGGGGCGAGGGCCTCGCGGATCACGGGGGCCTCGGGACCGTCGAGGTGGATCGTGGCGCGCTGCATGGTCACCGCGCCTTGACGACCTTCTTCACGTTCGGGCGTTCCTTGTAGAAGATCTTGGAGCCGCACCGCTCGCACTGGATCCCGACCGTGTTGATGTTCGTCCGAATGGGCTCGAGGCACTTGGCACACTTGTACACGTTCAGGCCTCCTTGGCCTCGGGCTCCTCGGCCGCCTCCTTCTCCGGTGCGAGCTCCCGCTTGAAGGAGGTCGTGATCACCGGACGATAGGCGCCGCCGGCGAAGACGTGGCCGCAGTGGCGGCACGCCCAGACGCCGGAGGCGCGGCGCTTCACGGCCACGGCCTGGCACTTCGGGCAGAGCTGCCTCTGGCGTAGGCCCTCCTCGATTTCCTGCACGCGGCGGCGGATGCGCACGCCGTAGCGGGGGCCGAAGCGACCGACGACGCCTGCCTGTCGGGTGCGACGGGCCATGAACGACCTCAGGACTGTAGCTGCGGACGAATCGCGCGACCGACCTTCTGGGCGGTCTCGATTATCCGCTTGACCTCGTCGTAAGTGAAGCTTCCACTTAAGCCTTTTTGCATCGCCCGGATGTCGCCGTTCTCATCCGTGGTCACGGTGAGGCGGGCGTTGGCCATGCGCTCCTCGTCCAAGCTCGGGTCCACGAGGATGACGTCCTTGATCTTCGCGAAGGTCACGCTCACGGGCCAGTGGTCCACGGGCAGCGGGAAGTCCTCGCCCATGCCTTGCGCCTTTGCAGGGACCGTGGTGCCGGCCAGTGCGGCGACCGCGCCATAGGAGGAAGCGTCGAAGAGATTGCCGTGGTAGTCCAGGACGTGGATGTCGATGAACATGATCCAGACCTTCTCCTTCGGGGTGATGCACAGCTTCTCCGTGTTCACCATCTTCGACTCGCGGATCCCGCGGTCGACCACGCGGGCGAGTTCGATGGCCTCGGGCCGCGGCGGTCCGGCCTCGAACGTAGGCGACGCGAGGGGCACCATCTCCACGCTCGTCGAGAGCACGCCCGTGTTCGGCGTGTCGGGATAAGGTTCGCCCACGGACATCTTGATGCCGACGAGGACGTCGGAGTTGCCGAGCTTCACTCGAGCGCTGCCCTCTGCCGTCTTGACGAAGCTGCGCTGGATCGTGATCTTGCGGGGCTCGTCGAGAGCCCGACCGTCCACGCGCTCGCCCTTCTCCGCGAGGCGGTACACGTAGGCCCGCATCAGGTCGGAGACGACCGCCTCGCTCATCAGATCCCCTCCGGTCCGAAGTCGCTGTCGCTCGCGGGCTCGGGCTCCTCGACGGGCTCCGGGGGCGGGGCCTGGGGGGCCGGAGGCGCGGGCGGAGACTCCTTGAGGATCTCGTCGAGGGTGACGGAATAGCGGCGGCGCAGCGCGTCCCGCTGCAACTCGTAGATCTGGCTCGTGGCGTTGATGGACAGGTCCATGGCCTTCTGGAACTCCTCGTACGACAGGTGGCCGTCCATCTGGAGCAGGACGATCTCCCCCGTGCCGTGCACGATGGCCATGGGGCAGTCCGCGTCCCCGGAGTTGTCCTCCACATTGTTCAGGTCGAGGCACACGACGCCACCGATCTTTCCGGAGGCGCAGGACGCCACCAAGTCGCGCATCGGCACGCCTGCGTCGGCGAGGGCCACGGAGGCCGCCGTCAGGCCGGCGCACCGCGTGCCCGCGTCGGCCTGGAGGACCTCGATGAAGATGTCCACGGAGGTGCGGGGGAATTGTTCCTTGAACACGACGGAGCTGAAGGCCTCGGAGATGACCTTGGAGATTTCCACGGACCTGCGGTCCGGACCCGGTCGCTTGCGGTCCGAGACGCTGAAGGGAGCCATGTTGTAGCGGCACTGGACGAGGGCCCGCGCGGGGTCCTGGAGATGCCTCGGGTGGGCCTCCCGCGGACCGTAGACCGCGGCGAGGACCTTGTTCCCGCCCCATTCGATGTAGGCGGATCCGTCGGCCCGGCGAAGCACGCCGGCCTCGATGCGGATCGGCCGGAGCTCGTCATACTTGCGGCCGTCCAGCCGGACGCCTTTCTCGTCGATCAACTTCATTTCCTTCTCGATGTGCTCGATGTCTTCCATTCGATTCCTCCCCTCAGGGGGTTCCTCGGCGCTCCCGCGTCTCCCGTTCCAGGAGATCCCTGACGGCCTCCGTCAGCCCGAAGGCCTGGGCCCGCTCCTCGATGAGACGGATCGCGCGGGTCGCCACCGTCGCATCGGCGTCGCTCCCGTCGATCCAGATGCGTCCGTTCTGGCCGACGTAGATCCGGCAGCGGGTCGCGTCCTTGATCATGGAAATCATGCTGCCCTGCTTGCCGATCACCCGAGGGACCTTCGTGGGCGAGATCTCCACGAGCATGCCTCCCTGCAACCGGCGTGCTTCTCGGTCCTGCATCGTGAGCTGGATGCGCTTGATCTCGTCGACGCTCAGGACGAAGGCGAGGATGGCGTCTCCCACCTTCATGTACTGACCCGTGTCACCGAACTCGACCCGCCAGGGCGATTCCGTCGCGTGCAAGGGAGCGGGATAGGGGGCGTTGATGTCCACGAGCCAGTGGGACGGACCCATGTCCGTGATCTCACCGACGACCGCGTCTCCGCGCTCCGGGATGTAGCGCCCGTTCAGCGGGATGACGCTGACGCTGCCGTCCTGCTCGGACCTTACCCCAAGCTGGGCCGCCAGAATCTGGTTTCCGGACTTGAACGTCCCGGGACCCGGTTTCAGCCCAGGTCCGCCGACGGCCTCGCCAGGAATGACAATCTGGCGAAGCGACGCGCCACTTCCTTCCATCGAATTCTCTCTCTCACGCAAGGGCGTCGAAACCTAGGCGGCTACTTGAGGCTTTGGGTGACGGAAGGGTGCTCAGACCTTCTGGTCCTGCTTCAGGATCTTCGTCTCGACGTTGCCCTTCGTCTTTGCGTTGAGCCGCGCGAAGAAGTCCGTCTGCATCCCCGCGGGCATCTCGACGACGCCGATCCACGCGCCCGTCGGGGACCACTCCTCCCTCAGGATGGACCCGAAGGATTTGATATCGCCGTAGCACTTTGCGCTGTCCTCCGCGCTCAGGCGCACGGCGATCTTGACCTTCTCGAAGCGGATGGGGATGAGCGGGCGCAGGGCGTCCATCACGTCCTTGACCTGCTCCTCCACGCCCTTGAAGGGGTCCACGTGGACCTTCGCTTCCTCCATCGCGATCTCGATGCGCTGGGGTGGATGCGGCGCGCCGGTCTGCGGGTTGATCGCGTTCGCCGCGATGTACTGGACGATCTGCTTGCGCTTCGCCTCGAGCATCTGGCGGCGCTGCTCGGTGGTGAGCTGGATCTCGCCGTGTTTGACGATGTGGCGGGCGACCGCGAGGGGCTCGACCGTCCCGAAGAACTCCTGCATCTTCTCCTCGGATGCCTTGGATCCCTTGTGGGCGTCCCGGAAGATCTGGTCGATGGCCAGCTCCGCCATCAGGTCGATGTCCTTGCCGTCCCGGAGCCTCTGGACGGCGTCGGGCCTGACGAGGACCTCGAACTTCTCGCCTGCCTTCTCCACGCGGGCAATGACATATTCCTTGAAGAGGTCGTCGCGACGGTCCGAGCGGAGCTCCTTGGGCATGGGCTCGCCTAGGCGGCGGCCGGCAGCTTCGACAGGTAGGAACCCACTTCGGATTCGTTCAGCCGGCGGAACTTCTGACCCTCGACGACGAGGCCGACTTCGATCGCCTTCGCGTCGAGCTTTTCGCCCTCGGAGGCTTTCTGCAGCGCCTCGAGGCCCAAGCCGACGGCCTCGTCCTGGCTCATGCCGTCCTTGAACTTCTCCTCGAACAGCTCCATGACCGTGTTGCGGCCCGCGCCGATGCTCCCGGCCTTGTAGGACACGAGGGCTCCGCTGGGGTCCGTCTCGAAGAGATGCGTGCCCAGGTCGTCCACGCCCGCCACGAGCAACGCGGTACCGAAGGGGCGCACGCCGCCGTACTGGGTGTAGTTCTGCTTGTAGTCGCAGATCCTCTTGACGAGGAGGTCGACCCCGATCTTCTCGCTGTAGGTGACCTTGTTGATCTGGGCGACCAGGCGGGCGTAGTCCACGAGGACGCGCGCGTCGGCCACGAGGCCGGAGGTCGCCGCGCCGATGTGCTCGTCGATCTGGAAGATCTTCTCGATGGAGGACGTCTCGACGAGGCGGGAGCCGATCTTCTTGTCGGCCATGAGGACGATGCCGTTCTTGAACTTCAGGCCCGCCGTGGTGTTCCCTCGAGTGACGGCCACGCGAGCGTATTCGACCTGGAAGAGGCGGCCGTCGGGGCTGAAGACCGTGATCGCCCTATCGTAGGCCATTTGACCGGGTTGCATAACGTCCCTCTGCGCCCGACTATAAACCCGTCACTTATAAGGCTTCTTTTGTGCTGGAGCGCTAGCCAAGAGAATCACGACAGATACTTCTCCCGCGCCCTCCGGATGGTGCCCGAGGTGCCCAACGTCGTGACCCGCACGCGCTCCCCGGCGATGACGTCGAGGGCGGTGAGGCTGCGGATCGTCTCGTCCCGGTCCAGGTTCGTGGCCCGCACGAGCCCTTCGCCCCCGCGGAAGTCCACGAGCCACGGTCGGTCGGGCATGCGGTGGAAGGCCTCGAGCACATCTTCCCGGGAGAAGGCCCGGGGGCCCTCCACGCGGAAGACGATGTACCGGTACCGGGGGCGGTGGGTGCTCACGCTGACCCGATAGGAAAGGGAGAAGGAAAAAGGTTGGGGAAAAAAGTGGAGGAGGTCAGCGTACTTCGTCGACGTCGGAGGAGCCGGGGAGCTTCACGGCACCCGTGTAGACGTCCTTGCCGAGGAGAGACTTGGACTTCACTCCCGTGATCACGAGCAGGACCTGGACCGTGTTCTGCAGCTCCGGCTCCACGGAACAGCCCCAGATGATCCGCGCCTGCGGGTTGACCTTCTGGCCCACGATCTCCGCGGCCTTCTCCGCCTCGGAGACGGTGAGGTCGAGGCCACCGACGACGCGCACGAGGGCGCCGCGGGCGTGGCTCAGGTCCACCTCGCCGAGCAAGGGAGACTCGAGGGCCTCGTTGATCGCGTAATCAATCCGGTCTCGCTCCTCGTCGCTCTCGCCGATGCCGATCATCGCGACGCCGCCGCCCTTCATGATCGTCATGAGGTCGGCGTAGTCCAGGTTCACGAGCCCGGGCTTCGTGATAATCTCCGTCATGCCCTTGATGGACTGCATGAGGATCTCGTCGGCCACCTTGAAGGCGGCGTTGATGGGCAGGCGCGGCACGAGTTCGAGGAGCTTGTCGTTGAAGATCACGATCGTCGTGTCGCAGAACTTGCGGAGCTTGTCCAGGCCCGCCTCCGCGTTCTCCATGCGGATACGGCCCTCGGACTTGAAGGGCATCGTGACGACGCCCATGGTCAGGGCGCCCTCTTCCTTCGCCACATGGGCCACGTAATACGCGGAGCCCGTCCCGGTCCCGCCGCCCATGCCCGCGGTGATGAACACGACGTGGGAGCCCCGGATGAATTCCCGGATCTCCTCCTCGTTCTCGTGGGCGGCCTGCTCGCCGACCTCAGGGAGGGCGCCTGCGCCGAGGCCCTTCGTGAGGCGCTTCCCGATGAGGATCTTCTTGGGCGCGTGCACCGAAAGCAGGTGCTTCGCATCCGTGTTGATTGCGCACAGCTGCGCGCCGGTGATCCCGGCCTCGCTGCAGCGGTCAATCGTGTTCGAGCCACCGCCGCCGCAGCCGACGATCTTGATCGAGACGTTGATCGATTGGACGATCTTCTCGATTTCCTCGTCGTCCTGGTTCTTCGACTTGGGCGTGCCCGCCTTCGCGGCCGCGGCCTTCTCCTTCTCTTCCTGCTCTTGGGCCTCTTGGTGCCGAGCTAGGGCCTCGTTAAGAAGCGACTTCATCGAACCATCCCATCCCGGAAGATTCTGACTATCCGGCCGAATCGGGGTGATGGTATTTAAAACTAGTCATACATTTGTCAGACAAAACCCCTTGACAATATCCGCCATCGGGCTGTCACGCCGGATCGGGCTCAGCCGCCCGAGAGGGACCGCACGGGCCCGGTCTGCACGCCGACGCCCGCATTCGTGATATCGAACGGATACACGAAGTCGTCGTGGCTCGAGCCCTTGTACTTCTCCACGGAGACGAAACGGCGGATCCCGCTCTCGTCCCGGAGCTTGTGGAGGCGGATCTCGCCCCGGGCCAGGAAGGCCTCCGCTGGGACCTCTCCTTCCTCGGGCAGCTCCACGGTGAGGAGCGACGTCACCTTGGATTCCGCGAGGAACCGCATGAAGGACTGCGTGGTCAAGGTCTCCTCGAACTCGCGCATGCAGAAGTAGCGGAGGGCGGTCATGGAATCGATGACGACACGCTGATACTGCCTTTTGATGAACTGGTTCTTCAGGAGCTGCTGCAGGGAATGGACCGTGACCTCGCGGCTCTCGAAGTCCGGGGTCTTGCGGATGCGGTCCTCCAAGTCGCGGAACCGCTCCGGCTCGGTCTCCGTGGAGATCTCCAGGATGGGCGTGGGCTCGAAGCGTCGGATGTCCGAGTTCGCGTCGAGGACTTCCATGTCGTCCAGGTTCCAGCGGAAGGGGCGCATGTTGGCCTTGAGCTCGTTTGGGGGCTCCTCCAAAGCGACGAAGAGGCACCGCTCGCCCCCCTCGAGGCCCTCGCGGAGGAACTGGACGGAGAGGATCGTCTTCCCCGAGCCCGGCGGGCCGGAGACGATGTAGGGCCGCCCGGGCACGAGCCCGCCGTGGAGCATCTTGTCCAAGCCCGCGATCCCCGTGCGTATCTTCCCGACCCCGTTCACGCCTTCGCCTCCTTGGGCGGCGGGGGAACCGTGGACGCCGGAGGCGGCGGCACCTCGCCGAGACGTTGCTCGAGCTGAGACTGGCATGCGAGGGCCTGCTTCAGCGCCTTCTGGTAGTTCTTGCGCTGGAAGTGGAGCATCGCGCGGGAGAGGGCCACCTCGATGTCCCGCACCTGGATCTGGCGGTGCTGGGCCTCCTCGAGCTTGCGCAGGGAGGACTCCATGAGGTTCGAGATCTCGTCGATGATGCGGACCTCGAGGAGAGATTCCCCAGACTTCGCGCGAACGCCGTTCGGAGCGGAGAGGGGCGCATCCGGGAAGATGACCATCCCCGCATTCCCGATCGTCACGGGTCGCAGGTGATCGTCGAACGCACTCCCGCGGAACTTTTCGATGGACACCGCCCTGCGCATCTGGGTACCGTCCAGCCATTTGTGGAAGCGGATCTCGCCGCGGCTCAGGAAGAACTCGGTCTCGATCGTCGACCAGTCCAGGTGCTCCGAGACGATGATCGTCGTCGCCTCGAGTTCCGCGAGGAAGCGCATGAAGGACTGGATCAGGATGCGGCTGTCCTCACCCTGCATGGAGAACATCTTCAGGGCGGTCATGGAATCCACGACGATGCGCTTGTAGCGGACCTTCGTCCGCTCGAGGTGTTGCGCGAACTCCTGCTTGATCATCTTCTGCACGCTGTGCACGGTGACCTCGAGGGCCCGGATCTGGGAGGACTGGCGGATGTCGCCCACGTTCTCCATGTCCCGCACCTCGAGGGACGTACCGACGTCGATCACGGATCGGGAACGCTTGTGGGCGCGCACGTCCGGCGTGGCGTCGAGAATCTTGAGGCGGTCCAGGTTGAACCCGAACTGCGCCATGTTCGCCTTCACCTCGCTCGGTGGTTCGTCCACGGTCACGAGGAGACACGGCTCGTTGCGCTTGAGCCCCTCAAGGAGGAAGTGCAGGGCGAGAATCGTCTTGCCGCTGCCCGTCGGGCCCGAGATCACGTAGGGCCGCGCCGGAACCAATCCACCGCTCAGCATCGCGTCGAGGCCTTCGACGCCCATCTTCACTCGTTCCATAGGGGCAGGGCTCGCTGGCACCGTGCCCACGAGGGGATTCCACGATAAACGTTGCGACGTGAGAATCAATGGGAAAGCTCGCCCCCATGGAGGGACCGTGACAAGGAAAGTCGCGCCCTCCTCGAGGGAGGCCGTAGCGGGGGATGGACTTCCAGGGACCGAGGCCCGTCCTCGGACCCGTTTGAACCATCGATCTCCGGGTGTCTCACCGGGGACCTGGGAGTCCCGAGCTATGAGCCCGACGGGATATCCTGGCTACCCCACCCCGCTCTGTGCAAAGGCGGCGCATCCGCCCGCGGAGGGCGTTCGTCGAGAGGATTGGAGCCTTGCGTTTAAACCTATCGAGCGGAACGTCAGAAGAACTTGCGGAAGCGAGCGAGGTCCTCGAGGCTCCCCTTGAGTTTGACCTTGCCCATCGCGTAGGCCTTGAAGGGGCCCATCTCCCGGAGGATGAGGGCCCGCAGCGTCTCCTTGTCCGTGATGATCGTGATGTCCGCGTTGGGCACGCCGCCGTCGATGAGCCTGGCGACATGCTGGTCCTTCAGGACGAAGTGCCACTTCGTTCCGTCCTTAAGTTCGATGAGGACGGTCTTGGTCATGTCCCCGATCTCGTCGTGCAGGGAGGGATCGGAGTCCACCTTCTCGTTGAATTTGGCGATGAGCCCTTCCAGCAGATCTCTCATGCTTTCCCGCTACCGAAATCGTCGAGTTTCCGGTTCCGGGACTCGGCGAGCAGGCGCCGGGCCGTGTCCCATGTGGTCCGGGTATGCGGCGGCAGACACCCCTTCTCCTTTATCCACTTTTCCAGGAAGGCGATCGTGTCCGGGTCGGACGGATAGCCGGAGCCCGCGTGCTGTCCGAGCTCCTCCTCGATCTTCCTCATCTCCGCGTCTCGGCGGACCTTCGCGAGAATCGAGGCCGCGCTGACCACGGGGAAGAGGTCGTCGGCCTCGTGCTGGGACACGATCTCCACCTCGAAGGACAAGTGCTTCTGGACCGCGCGCTTGAACTCGATCTCGTCCACGTCGACCGCGTCCACGTAGGCCGTGTCGGGGTGGAGGGTCTCGATGATCTGGGCGAAGAGCCTCGCCTCGAAGTCGTTGAGGGTCATCTCCGCGCGCATCACGTCGATCTCCTTGGCAGGGATGACAAGGACGTGGTACCTGGAGACCTTCTCGATTTGCGGGGCGAGGAGCTCGCGCCGCTCCGGGGAGAGCTTCTTCGAGTCTCGGACGTTCAGGTGGCGTAGCGGCACATCCGATTCCACGGAAACGCCCGCGACCACGAGCGGACCCAGGACGGGTCCGCGCCCCGCCTCATCGACGCCGCAAATCACGGTTCAGGCCCCGAGCAGCTCGTGCGCGGTCTCCTGGGCGCGCGCGATGACCTCCGCTTCGTCGACGGTCCGCACCACTCCCCCATCCATGAGGACCACGCCATCGACGATCGTCGCGGTGACATCGCTTCCTCGACAGCTGTAGACGAGGTGGCTGATGGCGTTTGCGGGATAAAAAGGCGTGGTGTGCGCGCGGCGCAGCGAGACGACTGCGAGGTCTGCGCGCTTGCCAATCTCGATCGATCCGATCTCCTTCTCCATGCCTAGCGCCCGTGCCGCGTCGATCGTCGCGAGATCGAAGGCCTTTTGCGCCGGGAGGACGCGCGCGTCCCACCGGGACGCCTTCTGCAGGAGGGACGCGGTCTTCATCTCCGCGAACAAATCCATGCCGTTGTTCGACACCGGGGAGTCCGTCCCGAGGGCCACGGTCACGCCTTCCCGGAACATCTCAGGGAGCGGAGCGACGCCGCCGCTCGCGAGCTTCATATTGGACGTGGGGCAATGGGCCACGCTCACGCCATGGCGGGAAAGCGTGCGGACTTCCTGCAGGCTCAGCCACACCCCGTGGGCCGCCGTGAGCCGCTCATTCAGGAACCCAATGCTCTCAAGCCACTCCGCGGGCCGGAGGCCCGTCTTCCCCTGGTGGTCGTACACCTCCTTGCGGGTTTCGGAAAGGTGCGTGTGGAGCCGCACGTTCGTCCGTTCGGCAATCTCCCGCGCCTTCCTGTACGTTTCCTCAGAGGCCACGTATACGCCCTGGACGCCGACGGAAGGAGTGACGAGCGGGTCTCCTTTGTGTTTCGCGACGAAGTATTCTGCGTTCCGAAGGGGGCTGCCGTGCTGCGTCGTAAAGGCCTCATCGAGAGTGACCCAAGACAGGAATCCCCGGATTCCAGACTCCCGCACGGCCCGAGCGACCTCGTCCTCCCAGTAGAACAGGTCGTGGAAGCTCGTTGTCCCGGAGCGTATCATCTCCACGGAGGCGAGGAGAGCCCCGATCTGGACATCCCGGCGGGTGAACTTCGCGTCGACGGCGAAGGTCTTTTGGAGCATTTGTTCCAACGGCACGTCGTCCGCGACGCCTCGCAGAAGCGTGTTGGCGACGTGGTTGTGGGTGTTTATCAGCCCGGGGAGGATTGCGCAGCCCGCGCAGTCGATGACCTCGTCCGCCGCGCGGTCCACCGCCCCGACGGCGGCGATCTTCCCCTCCTCCACGAGGACGCTGCCCGGCACGATGCGACGCTGAGGATCCTGGGTGACGACGAGGCCGTCCCGAAGCAGGAGGGACATGGGAGGACGGTCGATGCGGACCTGCCTAGAAAGGTTTTGCGGGAGGACGCCCTTCCATCGGCCATGGGAAACCGCTTCCAGGAGGCCCTCGAGGAGATCCTGCGACACATCCCGGAGGGAAGCGTGGCGACGTGCGGCGCAATCGCACGAGCGCTGGGAGATGTGCGCGCCGCGCGGTCTGTGGCCGCGTGGATACTCGACCATCCGGACATGCCGGGCGCGGCCAGGGTGGTCCGTGCAGACGTACGACCAATCCTGAGGAAGCTGCGTGCGCCGGCGGCCGCCAGGGACGCCGTCGTCCTCGATGCACTCCCCTCCGTGGGACTTCTCGAGGCCCTTCGGCGGGAACAGACTCGCGTGGCCAAGCGAGTCTCGGAAACGGATGTCGTCGAGGAAGTGCACACCGTGGGAGCGGTCGACGTGGCCTACGAAGGCGACACGGCCTTCGCGGCGGCGGTTCGTTGCGATGCGGAGTCGCTCCACGCGGAGGAAATCGTTGTCGCGGAGCTCCGAGTCGACTTCCCGTACATTCCCACGTATCTCGCATTTCGAGAATTCCCGCCAATCGAGGCGGCCGTGCGACGGCTGCAGCGGCGACCCGACGTCCTGTTCATCGACGGCCACGGAAGGCTGCACCCGACCCTCGCGGGACTCGCCTGCTACGCGGGGGTGCATTTGGGGATGCCCACGATCGGCGTCGCGAAACATGCACTTGTCGGGAGACTGCGAACATCGAGACGGGGAAGACAGGGAGCCGTTCCCATCGAGTTCGAAGGCGCCGTACGAGGATACTCGTGGACGCCACCCGGAAGCACGCGACCGGTCTACGTGAGTGTCGGTCACCGCATCGCACTGGAGACCGCTCTCGATCTCGTTCAACGGACGACGAGGCGACAGTATCCGGAGCCGCTGCGAATCGCAGATCGACTCTCCAAGGAGAAGAAGAGGGAAAAGGAAAGGAAGAGGGGAAAAGGGGAAAGGGGTGGGAGACAGTGACTCGCGACTTCCGAGCCGCTGCAGGAGTGATTCGGGGCCTATCTCTTCTTTTTCTTGCCCTTCTTTCCTTTCTTCGCCACTAGGTTCCTCCCTACAAACCGGATAGGAGTGTCGTGTCTTAAAAGTAGCGAACCGCGGGTTGAATTATTTAATTACTGTAATTTTATAAAAATGAGCGCATGACGCGGGCCCGGACGAAACCGTTTTTGCTCCGTCCGCGCATGTCTCTCCGATGCGAATCCTCGTCTTCGGCGCCGGCGCAATGGGGAGCTTCTTCGGGGGAATGCTCTCCCTGCGACACGAGGTGATTCTTGTCGGCCGAGCGGATCACATGCAAGCGGTTCGCGCCCACGGGCTCCGGATTTCGGGCAAGACCGTCATGATCGCGAGACCGCGCACCGCATCGCGTGTGCCTCGCGGCGCGAGACCGGAACTGGTGCTCGTGACGACCAAGGCCTACGACACCGCGTCGGCGATGACCCAGCTCAAAGCTTTCGCGAAGAGCGCCACATTCCTCACGCTGCAGAATGGCGTCGACAATCCGGACGTGATCGCGCGGACGGCAAGCCGCGTGCTCGCGGGGACCACGGCCCACGGCGTGACGTTCATGGGACCGGGGAACATCCGCCACGCGGGCGTGGGAGACACGGTCGTGGGTCCGTGGGTCGGGACGAACGATACGGACGCGACACACGCCCGCGACATCCTCGCGGACGCGGGAATCTCCGCGCGCGTGTCGGCAGACATCCGCACGGAGCTGTGGGCCAAGGTCGTTGTGAACGCATCGATCAATCCCCTGGCCGCCCTCGCCGCTGTCCCGAACGGACGGCTGGTGCGCGATCGGCGCCTCCTCGCCGTCCTCGAGCGCGTGGCCCGGGAGGCTGCCGCGGTCGCCCGTGAGGAGGGAGCCCGCATCGACGCGGACGAGATTGTGCACCGCGCCTTACTCGTCGCCCGGCGCACCGCCTCGAACCGCGCGAGCATGCTCCAAGATCTGGACCGGCACCGCAGGACGGAGATCGACGCGATCACCGGGGCCATCGTGGCCGCGGGCGAGAAAACCAAGGTCGATACCCCGCTGAACCGGGCCCTCTTCGCCCTCGTGAAGGCGAAGGAGACCGCCCTCCTCGAAGGCGGAGCGGGATGAGCCCTTCCGAGCCCGGCGTCCTATAGAGGAGAGGGACAGCCTTCACGGTCCTGCCCGGCCGCCAAGACGCATCGAACGAGTGACCAAACTATATTAAGCACTATTTAAATCCCGTTTGAGCCGAGTGCGCCGGAGAGCCCGCTGGACTCCGGCCCATCGGAGGTGTTTCCTTGGCCAAGATTAAGATTGAGAACGTGGTCGCCTCGACCTCCCTTGGAAATGAGCTGGACCTCCAGGCTATCGCCCTCGCCCTCGGCGGAGCCGAGTACGAGCCGGAGCAGTTCCCCGGGCTCATCTACCGCCTCAAGGAGCCGAAGACGGCGACCCTCCTCTTCCGCAGCGGCAAGGTTGTCTGCACGGGCGCGAAGAGCTTGGAGCAAGTGAAGACGGCCATCGACCTGGTCGCGAAGCAGATCGAGGCCGCGGGCATCCCGATCAAGAAGAACCCGGAGATCGTGGTCCAGAACATCGTCGCCTCGTCCGACCTCGGCGCGCAGATCAACCTGAACGCAATCGCGATCTCCCTCGGCCTGGAGAGGGTCGAGTACGAGCCGGAACAGTTCCCGGGCCTCGTCTACCGCATCGACGAACCCAAGGTCGTCGTCCTCCTCTTCGGCAGCGGCAAGCTCGTGTGCACCGGCGCGCGGAAGCCCTCGGACGTCGAGCAGGCCGTGGAGAAGATCACGGTCGAGCTGAAGGCCGCCGGCCTCCTGCGCTGATTCGTAAGGGCGGCGTAGGGACGCGTCGATGCGCCCCGTCGAGGTACATGCGAAGCTCTTATCCCGAGTCCTCCCTTCGGATGAAGGAGGGAAGCCCCGGATGGCCCAAAGACCGCCCATCTTCGACAACCACATCCACTTCCGGCCCGAGTTCAAGGGCGTGGAGGGCGCCAAGGCCTTCGAAAAGGCGGGCGGCACGGCCCTCCTGCTGACCCACTCCCCCTACGAGGACATCACGATCAGCCACGGGTCCGATTACGACAGGGCGTACCAAAAGACCCTCGGGATGGCGGACGCGATCCGTGCGGGGACGAAGCTCCAGGTGTTCGTCGCCCTCGGGCCCTATCCCGTGGAATGCCTGCACCTAAAAGAGGTACTCGGATTCGAGGGCGCGATCGCGGCGATGCGACAGGGCATCGACCTGGCCTCACGGTACATCGCCCAGGGCAAAGCCGTCGCCATCGGCGAGGTGGGGCGCCCGCACTTCCCCGTCGGGCCGGACGTGATGCAGACCTGCAACGTCGTGACCGAGTACGCGATGCAGACCGCGAAGCGCCTCGGCTGCGCGGTCATCCTCCACACGGAGGATCCTACGCGAGAGACGTTCGCGGAGTTCGCCGCCATGGCCACGAAGGCGGGTCTCGACAAGAACAGGGTCGTGAAGCATCACTCGACCCCACTTACTCGCCTGGAGGACAACTACGGCCTGATGCCCTCGATCCTGGCGAAGGAGGAGCTTGTGACGGAGGCGTTGAAGGGCGAGCTCCGATTCATGCTCGAAACGGACTACATCGACGATCCCCAACGCCCCGGCGCGGTCCTCGGGCCCGCCACGGTGCCGAAGAAGACGAGGGCCTGGATCGAGAAGGGACTCCTCACGGAGGACCAAGCCTGGGTCATCCACAAGGAGATTCCCGAGCGGACCTACCACATCCAGATCCGATAGGAAGCCTCAAGGCCGCGGTGGCATCGGGACTGGCCTCCCCGCTTTCTCTGCTCGTCCCAGGAAGGCAATCGCCAGCCCGACGATCCCCCGAACGGCCCCCATGACTGCGAAGGCGCCTCCGGAGTTGGACGTGGCTCGCGCGGAAAGCCCGAAGGCGGCGAGGAGGGTGCCGAAGACCACGACGGCGATGCCGAGGAGCATATCGGCGAGGCCGCTTCGAAACGTGGGGGCCCTGGCACGCGTACATGAACCTCCTGAGGTCCCTGGGAGTCGTCAAGGTTCGTCCGCGCGGTCAGTGCCAGACGTCAAACCCGTGGAACTCGCCCGTGGTCCCTCCCCATTCCACGTCCACCCGAAAGACCCGCGCGTAGGGCTGCGAGGTGCGGTTCCACTCGATGCACGCCTCAATCGCGGAGCGGTCGCCTTCGAAGACCGCCTCGACGCTCCCGTCGGGCATGTTCCTCACGTACCCGTCGAGGCCGAGCTCCTGAGCTTTCTCCGCGCAGTGCGCCCGGAAGTAGACCCCTTGCACGCGTCCATGGAAGCGAACCGTCGCGCGCACCGTCACGGAACCGCAAAGGGCCAAGACGCCAAATAACCTTATTATACGACGGCCTGCTACAGGCTTCCCCCAGCGGTTGGTCGCACCATGAAGCGGCAGAAAGTACAGGACCTCACCGCGGCCGACTTCATGACGAAAGAGGTGGTCTGGGCCTCCCCCGAGGAGGACCTGGGCCAGGTTCTCGGCAAGATGAAGACGCGCGACGTCCACGAGCTCCCCGTGGGGGACAAGGGGAAGATCGAGGGCGTGGTGACGATGCGGGAGCTCATGCGGCGGCATACCCTGCCGCCCACGACGAAGGTCTCTTCGGTCCTGCAATCGGCGCCGGAGGTGGAGCCATCCACGCCGCTGCCCGAGGTCGCGGAGACGCTCATCACGACCGGGTTCCGAGCCCTGCCCGTCGTGCAGAAGAAGAAAATCGTGGGGATGATCTCTCGCACGGACCTTGTCCGCGCCCTGGACGAGACGGACGCGCTGGAAGGGCTCGGCGTCCGCGAGTTCATGACGCCGAACCCGCAGTGCGTGTCCGAGGAGGATACGGTCGAGCACGCGGTCCATGTGATGCAGTCCCTGGGGGAGCGCACGATCCCCGTGGTGGACAAGAACCGCCGCCTGAAAGGAGCTCTCGGGCTCAAGGACGTCGTGGACCTCTTCGCTCGGCCGAAGAAGCGCAAGCAGCTCGGGGACTACGCGACGGAGCACGAGAAGGTCACCCTCGAGGTCAAGAGCGTGATGCGCTACCCGCCCGTGACAATCGGGGCCGATGGGGACCTTCCGCGCGCCGCGGAGCGCATGCTCAAGGACAACGTGTCCTCGATCATCGTCACGGAGAACGACGAGCCCGTGGGCGTCGTCACGAAGCTGGACCTGATGCATTTCCTGGCGGGCCTCCGCGAGCGCGAGCAGCTCTTCGTAGAGATCGGCGGCCTCGAAGGCGAGCCCTCGGAGACCTACGACGTCATCTACGACACGATCCAGAAGGAGATCAAGCGGATCGCGCAGCTCGTCACGCCGCGTACCTTCTCTCTGCACGTGCAGAAATACAAGCCCGAAGGGGACCGCTGGAAGTATTCGCTGCGCCTGCGCCTTGCGACGACGCACCGCATGTACTACGCGAACCACTTCGACTGGGACCTGCACATGGCCTTGAAAGAGCTCCTGGAGACGCTCTACAGACGCATCCTCAAGGAGAAGGAACGCAAGGTCACGGAACGGAAGCAGGGCCGCTCAGCGTAGGTTCCAGAACTCCTTGTGCGATCGCTTCGTCGCCTCGATCGCGGGCCGCCCCTTCTCCTTGCCGTCCAGGAGTTGAGTGAGCTCGAGGTCCACCCGCGTCCGGTGCAGACGCGCGACGATGCCGGCGATGACCTCGGCGAGGGCCTGCAGGTGATAGCCGCCCTCTAGGGCGACTACGAAACGCCCGCCGCACAGCCTCTGCGCGAGGGAGGCGCTGCGGCTCATGAGGTCCACATACCCCGGGGAGGAGAGGGCGAGCCCGGTGAGGGGATCGCGGTAGTGGGCGTCCACGCCCAGGCTCACGAGGATCACGTCGGGCATGTGGGCCTTCACGATGGGCTCGACGATCTCGTCGTAGGCGGCGAAGAAGGACGTGTCCCCGCATCCGGCCGTGAAGGGAATGTTCACGTTGTACCCGCGACCTTCTCCCTTGCCGACGTCCTCGGCCGCCCCGGTCCCCGGGTAGATGCCGTACTGGTGCGTCGAGATATACAGGACCGCCGCCTCGTCGGAGAAGATCTCGCTCGTCCCGTTCCCGTGGTGGGCATCGTAGTCTAGGATCGCGACCTTGCGGCCCTGAGCCACCTGGTCTGCGGCCGCGATGGCCACGTTGTTCAGGTAGCAGAAGCCGCCGCCATAGTCCGGACCCGCGTGGTGCCCCGGCGGCCGGACGAGGGCCACGGACGGCTTGGACTCCGCGACGGACCATCGCGTGGCATCCACGGTCGCACCCGCCGCGAGGAGCGCGATGCCCCAGGTCTCCGGGTGCACAGCGGTCTCCGGGTCTAGGAAGCCCTCGTGGAGGTCCTGGAAGAACTCGAGGAACCGGACGCGGTGCACGCGCCGCACCTCGTTGAGCTTGGCCGGCGTGGGAGACTCGACGTCCGTGAAGAGCTCCTCTGCCCGTAGGCGGTCCACGATCGCCTTCAGGCGCTCCGGCCGCTCCACATGGAGGGGCGAGGACACGTGGTCCACGAAGCGCGGGTCGTAGAAAAGCACGCAACTCGGGAACTTCTGCGGATGCTTCAAGCCATCGATGGCTCCCGGGACGAGCCGGACGGGCCGCTCCTCCCGTCGGCGTGCAAAATATCACGAATGAAAATCACCGCGCGAAACATCTGAGAATCTGAAAGATACGCTTATGGGCGCTCGTCCCATATTGTCCGGAGTCGGCAGACAGGCGTGTGGATGAAGGGACTGCTCACACCTCAAGCAACCGTCCTGCTGGTGGCGGGCGTGGCGGTGGTGGGCGCCCTCTCCCTCGTGCCCTTCCTGGTCCATCCCGCGGACGCGGCGCCCATGAGCTTCTGGGAGGCTGCGGGTCGCGGGCTCGTGACCGTCACGATGGTCAACGAGACGGTCAAGCAGAACGGCCAAGACGTGACCTTGCCCGCAGGGATCCTCGTGAGGAACATGGCGAGCGTGCCCGTCTCAATCGCGGAGTACCCGATCCTCATGAGTCCGGCGCCGTGGCAGTCCCCGCAGCCGGCACCGCTCGCGACGACGCAGGACGCCGTCCTCACGAACGGCACGGTGCCCGCGGGCGGCACCCTTCTGTACTCCTACGGAGAGCTCGTCCTCGCGGGGGAGCTCCTGGGGCCCGCGTGGTGGTGCATGGAGGAGATGCAGTTCACGAAGGCGGACATCTCCTTCGCCATCGGCGGCGAAACGCTGCCCTTTGCGCTGCGTCCGGTGCTCGAGCATCCCTATTACCGGGATCAGGGGGACAACACCCAGACGGCCCTGTGGGCCGACCTGCGGGCCCGCGCCGCCGTCGTCGTGGGGAAGCAGCCCCTGTGGACCGCAATCAACGACAACGCGGGCCAGCGGCTTCGCGTACGGATTGATGCGACGAACCTGGCGATCTGGTCGACGGACGATGCGATCACGGCGAACGTGAACGTGACGCGGGGGGGGATCGAGGACGACGTGCCTGCGGGATGGACGGTGGAGGAGGGGAGTTTTTCCGTCGCGCCCGACCAGATCGTCAACCATGCGGATGGGTCCAAGACCCTCGTGTGGACCGCGGACCTGCCGGCCGCCCAGGTGAACCCCCAAGGCAATCCGGAGTATCCGACGGACTACGCCACCGTGACGCGGTCCTACACGCTCGTGACGCCCGCCCTGAACGCAGGGATTGTGGACCTTCCTCGAGCCCGCTCCGACATGGATCGTACGGGCCCGGCGGACGCCCAGTCCGCACCCGTGGTCCTCACGGTCACTTCCACGAACGCACCTCCCGTCGCGAGCGCGGGCGGCCCCTACGTCGGCCAGGAGGGAGACATAATCCTCCTGAACGCGTCGAAGTCCACGGATGCCGACCGAGACCCGCTCCAGTTCCGCTGGTCCTTCACGGACAACGGCACCTGGGACACCTCCTGGTCCTCGAGCCCTCTGGCCCGCGCCCGGTACACGGATGAGTTCCAGGGTCATGCGCGGGTCGAGGTGAGCGACGGGCACACGAATGCGAGCGCGCTCGCGGACGTGACCATCGGGAACGTGCCTCCAACAATCTCGGACCTGCGGGCCACGGCCCAGGCGGAATTCCAACTCGTGGTTGCCGGAGAGAAGTGGCACGATGTCACGTTGACCGTCCATTACAACGGCTCGGGCGTGGCGACGGCGCAGGTCTTGCGGGAACCGGGGAGTCCCGCCTCCCAGGCCGAATCGACCGGTCCCCTCGTGATGAACCTCTCCCGGGGGATCTCCGCCTCCGTGGACTACACGCCCGCGGACGACCAGGTGAACGGTCAGCCGAACGGGGACAACCCGGCGTGGCTCCTCGTCACGTTCCCCGACGGCCATGCGGTGCGCCTCTTCCATGACTTCAACACGCAGCACGAGTCCACATGGAGCTGGTCCTTCGCGGACCTCCTGCCGCTGTTCCTGCAGGAGGGCGTTACGTTCCAGGCCCGTCTCCACGACCCCGGCGCGGACGGCCTCACGGCCCACTGGGACTTCGGCGATGACACGAACCGGACGCAGCTCTACCCGAACGGCCCGCCCTCCGACTCGCCGGAGGGGGTGGGCGGCGTCTCGCCCTTCGACGTGACCGCGATCGCCGTGCATGCGTACGCGGCGGAAGGCACCTACGTGGTCACGCTGACCGTAGACGACGGCGACGGAGGGATCGCGAGGGCCGTCCTGACGCTGACCCTCAACTGAAAAAGATTATCTAGGCCCGGGGGCGGTGGGCTCTCTCCTTGATCGACGAACACCGCGTCCTGCGGGGGCCTCGCGTCACACTGCGCCCCCTCGGTCCGGGTGACCTGCGTCGCTGCGTGAGGTGGTTTAGCGACCCCCAGGTCACCCAGTACCTCGGAAGGAACGCGCCCATCACCCTGGCGGAGGAGGAGCGGTGGTTCGGGGAGTACAAGCGGCGCGCCGACGAGCAGATCTTCGCGATCGAGGTCGATGGGAACCACGTGGGCAACCTCGGGCTGCACAGAGTGAATCGCGTGCACCGAAAAGCGGAGCTGGGGGTCATGATCGGGGAGCCGGCGTACTGGTCCCGCGGGTACGGAACGGAGGCGCTGCGGACCGCCCTCCGCTACGGGTTCGACGTGCTCGGGCTGAACAAGATCTCCCTGAACGTCCTGGAGCACAACGCCCGGGGCATCCGCTCGTACGAGAAGTGCGGGTTCCAGCGGGAGGGGATCCACCGCGAGGACGTCTACAAGGACGGGCGGTTCCTCAACGTGTTGCGGATGAGCATCCTCGCGCGCGAGTTCGCGGCCCAGCCGCGCGTCCCGACGGCCCCTCGATGATCAGAGCTCGAGGAGCTCCCTGGGCGCCGTGCTCATGCATCTCGCTCCCTTCGACGTGATCAGGACGTCGTCCTCGATCCGCACGCCGCCGAATCCGGGGATGTAGACGCCGGGTTCGTCCGTCATGACCATGCCCGGCCGCAGCACGAGCTCGCTGGAGGCGTAGAGCCCGCCGCCGTCGTGGACCGCGAGGCCGATGGAGTGGCCGAGGCCGTGGATGAAGCGACCCTTGTACTTCGTGGAGTCGATGAGCGTCCGCGCGGCCGCGTCGACGGCCTTGCCCTTCACCCCGGGTCTCATCTTCGCCAGGGCGGCCTTCTGGGCTCGGGCGACCGTGTTGAACATCCGCCGCTGCTCTGCGGAGGCCTTGCCCAGGACCACGGTGCGCGTGATGTCGGAGCAGTACATCTGGTACAGGGAGCCGAAGTCGATGACCACGAGGTCGCCCTTGCGGAGCTTCCGTGGGCCCGCGGTGTAGTGTGGCTCCGCGCCGTTCGGCCCCGATCCGACGATGGTCCGGAAGGACGGCCCCGCAGCCCCGTTCCTCTGCATGCGGTACACGAGCTCCGACGCCACCTCGGATTCCTTGACTCCCGGCCGGACGAAGGACAGGGTCTGCTCGAAGGACCTGGAAGCGATGTCGCAGGCCTTCTGGATGAGCTCGAGCTCCTTCGCGTCCTTGACGAGGCGGGCGTTCAGCACGGCCTGGGAGACGTCCATGAACTTCGCGCTCTTGGGCGCGAGCTTCCGGAGTCGCGTGAAGGCCTCGTGGGTGAGCTCCGAGGCGTTCACCCCGATGCGCTTGTGCCCCGCGAGGAGCCTGCGCATGAGCTTCGTGGGCTCGTCCCGGTGCTGGAAGAGATGCAGGGGCAGCCCGCTCTTCTTCGCCGTCTCCTCCTCCAGGGCCGACGTCGTGATCTCCGCGCGGCCGTCCGGGTAGCACCACGCGCCGCATCCCTCGAACAGACCGTCCGTGAGGCCCGTGGCGTAGAAGAAGGACATGTCGATGTGGGGCTCCGTCGAGTTCAGGAAGACGATCAGGTCGACGTGGCCCCCGACGTTCCGGAAGATTCTCTTGACGCGGCCCTGCACGGAAGCCCCGCGCGAGAAAGCCCGCGTCCATAGTTAAACGTTGGCCGCGCACCGCGCGGCCTGTGCCTCCGGGAAGGATTTTATGGGCCCCCGCCCCTGCGGCCCGCGTGACGAAACGCCGCCACCGGGGCATGGAGCGCCGAATCGCCCTGGAGCGGATGGAGATCCTGTTCCACCTGGCGGAGAAGGAGGCCCTCGTCCGCCATGAGGCCCGCGCGCGCCGCTACGTGGAGCTCGCGCGTCGGATCGGGATGCGGTACAACGTCCGCGTCCCCCCGCAGTTCCGACGTCGCTTCTGCAAGAAGTGCCTCGCGTACCTCGTTCCCTCCGTCAACGCACGCGTCCGCGTGGGCCGCGGGCACATCGTCGTCACGTGCCTCCCGTGCGGCGCGGTCCAGCGGCTCCCTTACCGGGCGGAGCAGGCCCTGGCCCGCACGTCGCGCCGGGCGCCTCAGTAAGACGTGAGCATGTCGATCTTCCCGGCCTTGCGCGCGAGCAACTCCCCGAATTTGAAGACGCCGAGGCTCAGGAGGAAGAAGAGCACGGAGGACACGAGGAGCAAGCCCATGATCTCGAGGTCCCCGTATCCCGTCAGGCCCGTGTTTATCGGCGACCCCACCAGGAGGATCCGGCGGGTGATGTCGAACCAGTACGTGAGCGGAATCGCCCGGCCCACCGGCTGGATCCAGTCGGGGAGGACCGAGAGGGGGAAGAGGACGCCGCAGAACACGTAGAAGAGGCCCGGGATGGCCTCGGCGAGGCCTTGGGTGTGGCGGGCCATGAGGAACGTGCAGCCGGCGAGGGTCACGCCGATCGCGAGGAGCACGAAGAGGCCGAGGGCCAGGCTCGCGAGGAGCAAGGGCAGCTCGTCGAGGGTCAAGTGGATCTGGACGTCGAGGAAGAGGACGCCGAAGATCAGGGTGAACACCACGGCGAAGGTCGCGACCGCGATCTTCGAGGCGGCTCGGCCCAGGATGTACACGTAGAAGGAGATCGGGGAGATGTAGACGTACCGGATTGTCTGGTACCACTCCCGGTCGGACTGGATGACCTGGAAGGTGCCGAAGAGCGTCGTCCCCACGAAGATGAAGAACGCGTTCCCGACGTACATGAAGTCGAAGAGGGTCGAACTCTGCACGTTGCCGATGATCGTGAACACGAGGTACATGAGCACGAGGATGAAGGCCCCCGCGACCGGCTTGATCACGCTGTACACGACGAAGAGCCAAGGCTCCGTCCAGTTCGAGTCCATCTCCCAGCCGAGCCAGGCGGCCGTCTTCAACGTGCTCCAGTACGTCTTCACTGATGCCGTGAGGTCAGCTTCCCCTCTCGCTTCGCGAGTGTCTCTAGGTACGCCAGGCAGTACCTTGCGAGGATGAGAAACACGACGGCCAGGACCACGAGGACCTCCAGCTCGACGAGCGCGCTCAGGACCCAGAGCTGGCCGCCGAAGGCCGTCGGTCCGAGGGTGAGCTGGCGCATCGCGTCGAGTCCGAGCCCCGCGGGGACGATCGAGCCGACGAGGGCCACGGCGGATCCCCAGCCCGGGATGCGGAAGAGCCCGCCCATGGGGAAATAGAAGCCGCTGGAGAAGAAGATGGGCTCTTCCATGAGGGCGGACAGGTTCCACGCCTCCCGCCCCCACAGGAGGTACAGGGACGCGAACATCATCCCCATCCCGTAGAGGGCCACGAGGGTGACGAAGAACACCGCGAGCAGCATCAACGGATCCGCGACCTGGAAGACCACGCCGAAGACGACGACGCCGGCGACGAGCGTCGCGATCGCCCGCACGGAGGTCATGAACATCCCGCCCACGGCCATGCCGCCGAGGAGGGCCATGCGGTTCATCGGGGCCATCATGTACAGCTGGAGGTTCCCGATCTCCTTCTCCCAGTAGAGCTGGCTGGCCATGGACCAGAGGACGTTGAGCCAGAAGGCCACCATGGTGCCGCCCAGGACGACGGAGGCCACGAGGGCGTTCACGTTCGCCTTCGCGGCCTGGAGGAAGGCGGCCTGCTGCTCCGGGGAGGTACAGGCGCTCGCCCCGCATTGCCCCGCGCTGATCGCGGCGATCGCCGCCTCGCTGAAGGACTGGTAGATGAACACGTAGGCCGCGATGCCGAGGAGGGGGAGGATCCCCTCGAAGACGATCCAGGAGGGTTCGCGGTTCGCGCCGATCACACGCGGGTACGCCCGCCCGAGCACGGAACGCAGGTTCAGGGAGACGCGGAACTTGAGGTCCGAGCGGCGGACCGTGGCGGCGCTCATCCGAACCCCCGCCCGACCATGCTGATGAAGACGTCCTCCAGGGTGGGCTCGGACTTCTGGAGGGAATGCACCTTGGCACCCTGCGCGCTGATGGCGCTCAGGATCTCCGCCACGGGGGCCTCGTCCTCCAGGATGAAGGTGAGCTGGGAGCGGTTCGTCGTGGCGTCCTGCTTGTGGGAGAAGTTCTTCACGCCCGGGAGGGCCTTGAAGGCAGTCGTCTCCCGGAGCGGGTCCACCTCGAGGCGGAACGTCGTCTCCGTGCGGATCATCTTCTTGAGGTTCTCGGGCGTGTCGCAGGCGAGGATGCGGCCGTTGTCGATGATCGCGATGCGATCGCACATCTCGTCGGCTTCGGCCATGTAGTGCGTCGTCAGGAGGGCCGTCTTGCCGGCCTTGTCGGAGACCCAGTTCATCACGTAGTCCCGGATCGTCCGCGCGGCGTTCACGTCGAGCCCGAGGGTGGGCTCGTCCAAGAAGAGGATGTCCGGGTCCGTGACGAAGCCGCGGACCATGTTCATCTTCTGCCTCTGGCCCGAGGACAGCATGCGCACCTTCGCGTCGCGCTTGTCCCACAGCCCGAAGACGTGCATGAGCTCGTCGACGCGCTCCTTCGCCACCTTGGAGGGCACGCCGTAGAACTGGGAGAACATCCAGACGTTCTCTCGCGCGGTCAGGAGGCCGTAGCCCGAGGTCTCCCCGCCGGAGACCATGTTGATCCGCTGGCGGATCGGGAAGACGTCCTTCGCCACGTCATGGCCGGCGACGAAGGCCTGGCCCGACGTCGGCAGGAGGAGCGTGCAGAGGATCTTGATAAGCGTGGTCTTCCCGGCGCCGTTGGGTCCGAGGAGGCCGAACAGCTCACCCTCCTTGATCCGCAGGTTCACGCCATCGAGGGCCGTCACGGGTCCGGTGCCCGCGCCGTCCTCCTCGGCCTCCGCCTTCGTGCGACGAAACCACTTCCTCTTGCCCGCGAAGATACGGGTGAGGTCACGGGTCTCGACGGCGTAGCTCATTTCTTCCGCTCCCGAGGGTGCCGGGGCTCCGGGGGAGCCCGTCCGGGTCGATCAGGCGCTCTGCCGCTGGCGGTAGCGGGTGACGTATCCTGCGATCCGGTTCCTCATCATGATGCTGCTCACGTCGGTGAGCTCGGAGACCTTCTTCTTGTTGTGCTCGTAGTCCGCGGTGAACTCGTTCGGATACGTCTTCACGAGCTCGATCGCGACGCGCTTGATATAGGTCGGCCGGATGTTTCCCAAGGCGTCTCACTCCGTTATCCAGTGCGAGGAGGTTCGCCAAAGGGTGAGTCCTAGATAAAGGTTCTTCAGTCGGGAACGAACGTGGGCCGCGCAAACACGCGTCTGTCGTCGCGGATGAACCGGTAGGGAAGCGTTAAATAGGAACCGTTGTTACGCTTTTCGCGCGCGCAAGCGCCGAGGCCCACCGGAGCGGGTGCCCATGGAAGAGTCCCTCGTCAACGTGGAGTTCCTGAAGAGCTCGAACAACTTCATCGCCCGCATCCAGAGCGAGCTGGGCGGGATGCGGGAGTACCGGAGTTCCTCCTTCGAGGAGGTCCTCGAGCAGGTCGTCATCGACCTGCAAGAGGAGTTCGAGTCCTACTGATCAGGCTCCTTTCCAGACCGGCTTGCGCTTCTCGATGAAGGCGGTCATGCCTTCGAGCTTGTCCTGCGTTGCACCGACGACGCCGAAGGCGGCCGTCTCGTAGGACAGGCCCGCGGACAGGGGCATCTCCTGGGCGGCGCGCAGGCAGGCCTTCGCCAGGGCGACGGCCACCGGACTCTTTGCCAGGATGCGGTGGGCGAGGGCCTTCGCCTCGTCCATGAGCTTGTCGTGAGGCACCATGCGGTTCACGAGGCCGGTGCGTTCCGCCGTGGCCGCGTCGATCGCGTCCCCCGTGAAGAGCATCTCCGCCGCCCAACCGGGACCCACCAGGCGTGGGAGCCTCTGGCTCCCGCCGAAGCCCGGGATGATGCCGATGTTGATCTCCGCCTGCCCGATCTTCGCGCGGTCCGACGCGAGGCGGATGTCGCAGGCCATCGCGAGCTCGCAGCCGCCGCCGAGGGCGTAGCCGTTGATCGCGGCGAGGATGGGCTTGCTGCAGGACGCCATCAGGTCGCCGAGCTTGCGTCCGGCCTCGGAGAAGCGCTCCATCTCCAGCCCGCTCTTGCCGACCATCTCCTTGATGTCCGCGCCGGCGACGAAGGCCTTGTCCCCCGCGCCGGTCAGGATGATCGCACCGACGTCATGCGCGCCGGCGAGGTGCTCGAAGGCCATCGTGAGCTCCTGGATCACCCGCGAATTGAGGGCGTTCAGGGCCTCGGGGCGGTTGATCGTGACGATCGCGAGGCGGTCCATCGTTTCGACCTTGACGAACTCGGCCATGGCACTCCCGCGGGGGGAATGGGACCGGGGGCGATGAAGGTTCGGCCCTGCTGAAAATCGCTCCGACACATTGATATCGACCCTGCAAAGTCCATGCAGCAGGTGTGGTGCCTGTGACGCCCCTTCGAAAGGCATGTGTCTTTGCATGCGGGATGTTCGTCCTCGCGGCCCTCGCGCTGGGCGCCGCGGGTCGAGCGGCCGCGACCCAGGGCGCGCCGAGCTGGGCGACGGGCGACCTGTGGGCCTACAGCTCTTCGACCGGCAGCGGGACGATGACGTGGACCGTCCAGGAGCAGACGACGGTCACGGCCGGAGCCACGACGTACAACGTGTGGCACGTCGTCGCCTCCACCGCCAGCGGGTCCATCAGTTTCAACCTGGACATCTACCTCACGACGGACGGCCTCAAGCAGGCGAAGACGAGCGGCACGTTCCCCTTTATCGGCGCGCTGACGACGACTTCCGACCCACCCATTCCGACGGCCGTCTTTCCCCTGAGCTCCGGCACGAGCTGGCAGGGGAGCTCCCAGGTGACCACGGTGAGCGGGTTCGGGAGCACGACCACGACCCAGAGCTGGAGCGGAATGGTGACGAGCGAGACCTCCGTCACGGTCCCCGCGGGAACCTTCACGGCAGCGGTGATCCGCACGCCCGCCGCGGGGAACCCGTTCACGTTGAACTACTACTCCGAGGCCGTCGGCTGGATGGTGAAGACGGAGAACTACAACGGTGCAGGCGCGTTGACGAGCAGCGAGAGCCTGACGGCCTACAAGTACACGGGGAACTCGCTCCTCCTGATTCTGCTCGTGGTCGGCGTCCTTGTCGTGATTGCCGCGGCGGGCGTCCTCCTCCTCCGCCGGCGCCGTCCACCGATGCCCCAGCCCGTGCCGCAACAGCAGTACATGCCACCCCAACAGGACTATCCGCCGCAGCAGCCTCCGCAGGGTCCGCCGGGTCAAGGCCCGTAGAGCGGCGATGAACACCTGGGACGGGCCACGAGGCCCGTCCCTCCCTTCGTTTTGCTATGCCCTCGGGCCTGGCGTCAACCGTTCGCGTAGTCGTACACGCCGCGCCCGGTCTTCCGCCCGAGCCGCCCAGCCCGCACGTACTTCCTCAGGAGCGGTGAGGGTCGGAACTTCGGGTCCCCCGTCTCGCGGAACAGGACCTCCATCACGTCCAGGCCGATGTCCAGCCCCGTGTAGTCCGCGAGCTCGAAGGGGCCCATGGGCATGTTCGTGCCGAGCTTCATCGCCTTGTCGATGTCCTCCGGGCTCGCGATGCCCTCCTGGAGGAGGTTGAAGGCCTCGTTCATCATCGGCACGAGCAGGCGGTTGACGACGAAGCCCGGGGACTCCTTGACCTCCACGGCCTCCTTGCCCAGTCGCACGCAGAGATTCTTCACGAGGGCCACGGTCGCGTCGCTCGTCTCCGAGCCGCGGATCACCTCGACGAGCTTCATCACCGGCGCGGGGTTGAAGAAGTGCATCCCCACGACGCGGTCCGCGCGCTTCGTGACGTTGGCCATCTCCGTGATGCTCAGCGAAGAGGTGTTCGAGGCGAAGACCACGTCGGGCGGCGCAATCCGGTCCATCTCCGCGTAGATCTCCCGCTTGATCTCCATCTTCTCGAAGACCGCCTCGATGACGACCTGCGCGCCGCTCAGGGCCTCCGTCAGGTCCACGGTCCCGTGGACCTTGGAGACGATCGCGTCCACCTCGGCTTGGACCATCTTGCCCTTCTCCACGCGCTTCATGAGCGGGTCGCGGATGCGGCGGAATCCGCCGTCCACGAACTTCTGGTCGATGTCCCGCATCGCCACCTGGAAGCCTGCCGCGGCGCACGTCTGGGCGATGCCAGCCCCCATCGTTCCCGCGCCAATCACGGCGATCTTCTTGATGTCCTCGACCCTCATGGCCATCCCGTCGCGGACGGGCGTATCGCGGCCCCGGACAAAAGCCCTTTGACGTCCCGCCGCAGGCGTTAGATAGAACCGCGCCTCTCTTGGCGTCCGTGAGCGTGCCGGCGGCCCCGCGGGCCAGCCCCTACGCGGCCATCGTCCTCGCCATCGTCTCCGTCTCCTTCGCCTCGATATTCATCACCTGGTCCACGTCGCCTCCGATCACGATCGCCCTGTACCGCCTCGCCATGGCCACGGCGATCCTGGCACCACTGGTGGCCTGGCGGAAGGGGGCCACGCTCCGCGAACTCCCGCGGAAGGACCTCCTGATCATGGCCGGCATCGGTGCGATCCTCGCGACCCACTTCACCCTCTGGATTGCGTCCCTGAAGGTCGAGGGGGAGAGCGTAGCCTCCTCCGTCGTGCTCGTGACGTCCCACCCGCTCCTCGTCGGCCTGCTGTCCCACTTCGTCCTGCGGGAGCGGCTGAACAAGTGGATGGCCCTGGGGATCGCCCTGGGCTTCAGCGGCGTGGTCGTCATCGCCCTCGCGGACTACGGCTTCCGCGAGAGCCTGCTCGGGGCCGACGTGCTCGCTTTCCTCGGCGGGGTCATGGCGGGCTTCTACTTCCTCGCGGGACGGAGACTGCGCCAGCACGTGTCCCTGCTGGACTACGCCTTCGTCGTGTACGCGAGCGCGACGGGCGTGCTGTTCCTGTACGCAATCGCCCTGGGCCAGAGCCTCGTGCCGGCGGGAGACCTGCGCCGCGAGCTCCTCCTGTTCCTCGCCCTCGCCGTCATCCCTCAGCTTGGCGGGCACACCTTGTACAACTGGTCCCTCCGATGGGTCACGGCCCCGGTCGTGAGCTTGAGCCTCGTGGGCGAGCCGATCGGTTCGAGCCTGCTCGCCTGGATCCTCCTCGAGCAGGTGCCGAGCGCCTTCGTGGCCGCGGGCGCGGCCCTGGCCCTGATCGGGATCTACCTGACCGCGTGGGGGAGCAGCGCGAGGACGCGGGAGACCATCGCCGCGCGGGATGTCGAGTGACCCCATGGGCGGCGCCCGTGCGAGGCGGTCGCTTTCGTACCTCTAAGTAGAGGTACGAGGAACGGACGCGATCTGTCGCTCGATGCGGACCCTCCGCTCGGCGAACGCCTGCTCGGCCCTGCGGTGGTAGGCCGCCATGCGGCGGAGCAGCTCCGCGCGAGACCGCTCCGATTCCACGCGCCCGACGTAGTCCTCCTTCCGTACGGACCGGCCCGACTCGCGCTCGTAGTGCCAGAAGTAGAAGTACCGACGCCCATCGAAGTCCCGGATCCGCGCTCCGCAGCCGATCTCCACGTTCATACCTCTAAGTAGAGGTATGCCGAGGATGGGCTTCCTCCTTCCGGCAGGATGGGCGAAACTACTCCGGTCTCACAGGTCGTCGGGCCCGCGTCCCTTCCGTTCGAACTGCCTCGCGTAGAGCTCCTTCAGCCGCGCGTAGGTGTCCACGTCCTCGGGTCCCTTGTCCTCCCGGATGCGGAGGATGCGGGCGAAGCGCAGCGCGAAGCCGCTCGGGTAGTGGGGGCTGCGCTGGATCTCGTTATGGGCCACCTCGACGACGACCTCCGGGCGGACGTGGTACCCCCACGGCTCCTCCGAAGTGGCGAGGGCCTTGAGGCGCGCGGTCATCGTCTCGAACTCCTCGTCGGTCAGGCCCTTGAAGGTCTTCCCGATCATCGGGAACTGGCCCGTGGCCTCGTCCCGCACCGCGAGCCAATAGTTCGACAGCCAGCCCTCCCGACGGCCGCTGCCCCACTCGGCGGCGACGATCGCCAGGTCCAAGCGGTCCGCAGGCTTGATCTTGAACCATCTCTTGCCACGCTTCCCGACGGAGTACGTCGACGCGAGGCTCTTGGCCATCAGACCCTCGTGACCCTGAGCCAATGCCTCCCGGAGGAACGCCTCGATTTCCTCCTTCGACCCCGCGATCTTCCGGGGCGTGAGCACCGCGGTAGGCACGAGCCTCTCCAACGCCTCCCACCGGACGCGATACGGCTCGCCCATCATCGAGCGCCCGTCGAGGGCGAGGAGGTCGAAGAGGAAGAGCTTCAGCGGGACCTCCTTCTGCGCGGCGTCGATGTCGTGGACGCGGCGGAAGCGGCGCATGAGGTCCTGGAAGGGGAGCGGCTTCCCTTCGTGGTCCACCGCGACGACCTCGCCCTCCAGGAGGAATTCCTCCGAAGGGAGTCCTCGCGCGAAGGCCGCGATCTCCGGGAGGCTCTCCGTCACGTCGCTCAGGCGGCGGCTGAAGATCTTGACCACGTCGCCCTTGCGGTGGATCTGGATGCGCGCGCCGTCGAGCTTGAATTCGATCGCCGTGGTTCCGCCGTGCTCCGCGAGGACGTCGTCGAGGTCCTCCGCCATCTCGGCGAGCATGGGCTTCACGGGCGACAGGAGGCGGAGGCCCCGCGTCCGAAGGGCCTCGGGACCCTCGAAGAGGGCGGTCTCCGCGACCTCGCCGAGGTCTCCCCGGAACATGTGAGCCGTGCGGACCGTCTCGGCCTCCGCGCCCGCGGCCTCGGCGATCCCGTCGAGCATCACCCCTTCGTTCACCCCGATCCGCATCTCGCCGGAGATCTCGCGGAACAGGACCTCCCGCTCCTCCCGGGAGGCGCGGCCCAGGAGGGATTCCAGGATGCGCCGTCGGGTGTTCATCGAGGCCGCTCCATGGGCCTCCGCGATCCGGGCGAAGGCCCGGCTCACGTCCAGGATCGTGAGCGGCTCGGAGAGGAGGGCGGACTGTCTCGTCCCGGACAGGGCCTTCCGCACGGTGGCCCATCCCACGTTGAGCGCGCGCTCGTCCGCTTCCGCGAAGATCCGGCCGATGATGAGGCGGACGGCCGGCGCGACCTCCTCCCTCCTCAACGCCCGAAGGAATCGGGCGAGGAGGGCGCGTTTCTCGAGGCGCTTCGGCGTGGCCTCGAGCGCGTGTGCGAGGTCCACAAGGGACGAGAACGAGGTTCCTCCGGAAGGAGCGGTCACGGCGACCGTGGACCATTCGAGCCTGCGGGTTTCAAGGTTTCGCCGACGGCGGGAGCGGCTTTCGGGCGGCCCTTGCCTTCACCGAAGACGAACAGGGCCACGGTGGCCCCGACCAGGAGGGCGCCACCGACGATCTGCCAGACCCCGAGTCCCTGCTCAGGGAAGACGAGGAGGGCGATGAGGACGCCCCAGAGGGCGGACGTCGAAAGGACCGCCCCCGTCCGCATCGCGCCGATCGTGCGGAAGGCGAAGTAGAACAGCACGGTGAAGGTGCCGACGCCCGTGAGGCCGAGGAAAACAATCCCTGCCGCGGCGATCGGCGACACGAGGAAGGGCGCGCCCATGACGACGTTGATGGGGACCATGATGAAGGCCCCGATGAGGAGTTGCAGGGAGATCATCGGCAGGCTGCGGGGGTTGCGGCGACTCAGGACCGTGATGCCGTTGTTGTTCATCCCCCAGAAGCACGCGGCCGCAATCAGGAGAAGGTTGCCCTCCAGATACGCGAGGAACGCGACGCTCGTGAAGTCCAGCTGCGTGGCCACGAGGAACGCGCCGACCGCGATGCCCACGATGGCCAGGTAGCCGCGGGGCCGGAGACGCTCTCCGAGGAAGACGAACGCGAAGGCGATCGTGAACAGGCTCTCCGTGTCGGAGAGCAGGGCCGCGTTGGCGGACGTTGTCTTGGTGAGGCCGAAGAAGTACACGATGGGCGCGACGACCGTGGCCACGAACGTGATGGCCAGGAGGAACTTCAGATCCCTTCGCGGGAAGCGGTACTTCACGAGCCACGGGAGGAAGATCAGCCCGGGGATCAGCTGCGTGTACAGGACGATCGTGAGCGCGTTGGCCTCATTGAGCACGAGCTTCGCGACGGTCGCCCACATCCCGAACAGCACGGCGGCCACGGAAATCGCGAGATAGCCGGACAACCGTGTGCGGTCCCCCGACGGCACGCTCCGCGGAACGCGACTTCGCGTTAAAGAGATGACGTCCGACGACAGACTTAAGTGCGCCTCGGGAGATGCTTTCGCGACGCATCCCCCGGTGGAGCGAGGGTTCCATGGGCGAAGCCCTGCGCGTAATCCGCGATGACGGTTCGACGGACCCGCAGGCGGACCCCTCCCTCTCCGAGGACGACGCGCTCCGCCTGTATCGCGGGATGATGCTTGAACGCATCTTGGACAACCGCATGCTCGCCCTGCAGCGCCAGGGCCGCATCGGCTTCTACGGGCCCGCGATCGGCCAGGAGGCGGCGATCGTTGGCGCGGCGATGGCGATGCATGCGGACGACTGGATCGTCCCCCAGTACCGCGAGCCCGGGGCCGCGCTGATCCGCGGCATGCCGCTCAAGGATCTCATCAGCCAGCTCATCGGCAACTCGGCCGACCCGGTGAAGGGCCGCCAGATGCCCTGCCACTACGCCTACCGCAAGGGGAACTACCTCTCCATCTCCTCCCCTGTGGGCACGCAGCTCCCGCACGCTGTCGGTATCGCGTGGGGCATGAAGCTCCGCAAGGCGCGCACCGCGGTCCTCGTGTACTTCGGCGACGGGGCCACGAGCACGTCGGACTTCCACGTGGCGATGAACTTCGCAGGCGTGTACCGCGTGCCCTGCGTCTTCCTCTGCAACAACAACCAGTGGGCCATCTCCGTGCCCGTGTCCCACCAGACGGCTACGGCCACCCTGGCGGAGAAGGCCCAGGCCTACGGTTTCTCGGGCGTGCGCGTGGACGGCATGGACGCCCTCGCGGTGTACCGCGCGACCCTCGATGCGGCGGAATCCGCCCGCGCGGGCGAAGGACCCACCCTTGTGGAGGCCGTGACGTACCGGATGGGCCCGCACTCCTCGAGCGACGATCCCTCCCGGTACAGAGACGAGAAGGAGGTCGCGACGTGGCGCGCGAGAGACCCGCTCCTCAAGTTCCGCAAGTACCTGGAGAAGGCCGACGGCTGGGACGACGGGAGGGAGGCGGCCCTCGAGCAGGAGATTGGGGACGCGATCACCGCGGCGGTGGCCGAGGCGGAGAAGGCGCCGCCGCCCCCCGTGGAGTGGCTTTTCACCGACGTCTACGAGGACATGCCCTGGAATCTCCAGGAAGAGCTCGCCGACCTGCGCACGACTTTGAGGAAGTGAGGCCATGCCGAAGAAGGGGACCGCCGCACCGATCGCACCGCCCGTCTCCGGCGGCTCCGCGGTCGCACGGGCCCATGGGCTTTTCAAACAGGGACGCACGAACGAGGCGATCTCCCTCCTGCGGCCCCTCTGCCAACGGAAGGACCCGGACCCCGAGGCGGCCGTCCTCCTCGCCGCGTGCCTCGGAGCGGAGGGCAAGTACGAGGAGGCCGCGCGCGTGGACCGAATCCTGTGCGACTCGAGCCCGAAGAATCCCCAGGGCTGGAACAGCCTCGGCTTCGACCTGCTCAACGCCGGCGACCTCGCAGGCGCCCTCGAGGCCTACGGCAAGGCGATCGAGCTGGAGCCCGGGCGGGCCTCGTGCCACTTCAACGTCGCACGGATCGCCGCGCGCATGGGCGACAAGACGCGGGCCATCGAACACTTCGTCAAGGCCGTCGAACTCCAGGGCGACTACGTCGACCGCCTGGACGAGGACCCGGACCTGCGAAGCTTGAAGGACGATCCGGACTTGCAGGGCCGTCTCCCCGGGCACGCACCGAGCGGGGACCCTTACGCCGAATACTACGCGACGGAGTCGTGAGCCAGCATGCCCCAGATGACCATGGTGCAGGCGATCAACAACGCCCTCCGGGAGGAGATGCGCCGGGACGAGCGAGTCGTCATCCTCGGGGAGGACGTCGGCCGCAACGGCGGCGTCTTCCGGTGCACGGAGGGCCTCATCGACGAGTTCCCCGACCGCGTGTTCGACACGCCCCTCGCCGAGGCGGGCATCATCGGGAGCGCGATCGGCATGGCCCTCTACGGCCTGCGGCCCGTGCCGGAGATCCAGTTCCAGGACTTCATCTACCCCGCCTTCGACCAGATCGTCTCCGAGGCCGCGAAGATGCGCTACCGATCGGGCGGGCAGTACAGCGTTCCCATGACGATCCGCACGCCCTTCGGCGGCGGCATCCGCGGCGGCCACTACCACTCCCAGTCCGGGGAGGCGTACTTCGCCCACACCGCGGGCCTGAAGGTGGTCGTGCCCTCGTCGCCGAGCGACGCGAAGGGCCTGCTCACGTCCTCCATTCGCGACCCGGACCCGGTCCTGTTCCTCGAGCCGAAGAAGCTGTACCGCGCGTTCCGCGAGGAGGTGCCGGAGGGCGAGCTCACGGTGCCCCTGGGCAAGGCCCTTGTGCGCCGTCCGGGGAAGGACGTGTCCCTCTTCGCCTACGGCTACATGGCCCACGTGTGCCTGGAGGCCGCCCAGAAGGCCGCGGAGAAGGGCGTCGAGGCGGAGGTCGTCGACCTGCGGACCCTCGTGCCCCTGGACCTGGAGGCGGTCCTCGCCAGCGTCAGGAAGACGGGGCGCGCGGTCATCGTCTACGAGGCCCCCCGGACGGCCGGCTACGGCGCGGAGATCAGCGCGCTCCTCGCGGAGAAGGCGATCGAGTACCTCCGCGGGCCCATCGTGCGGGTGACGGGGTTCGACACCCCGTTCCCCTACGCCCTCGAGGACGTCTACCTGCCCAACGCGGACCGCGTCCTCGCGGCGATCGACAAGGTCATGGCCTTCTAAAGGCCGCCGCACGCCGTCGAGCACGGGCCAGGAAAAACATCGCGGTCCCTTCGGATACGATGGCGGCCCACAGGAGGAGACGGTAGCGATCTGGGTCGATCAGGAAGAGAAGACCGAGCGCGAGCCCGACGGTGGCCAGGGACAGGGAAGCCAGAGTCACGAGCTTCCGTCGGTCTCCCTCGACCGCGCCCCCTTCGATCGTCGATTCAATCGGCCCGACCATGTGCCCCCGGTACGATTCCTTGGCGGAAGTGTCCTCCGCGCATGCGAATCACGCGACCGGCTTCGGGCGGTGGAAGGAGCGGTACACGGTCAGCAGGTACGCGAAGATCGCCGCGCCGACGACGAGCGTGATCAGCGTCCCCGGGCGAAGATCGTCGGGCTTCTGGAGCACCTGGTACATCGTGTAGACGACGGCGAAGAGCGTCGTGAGGAGGGCGAGCCACCAGGCCCACGGGCGAAGGGAGAGCAGGCCGAATCCCGAGATCCCCAGGACCGTGCCGAGGACGATGTACAGGAGGCCGCCCAACAGGAGGGCCGTGCTGTTGAACCCCACCCCCGGCAGGAAACCCGCGAGGCCCACGAAGATGCCGGCGATGCCGATGAGGCCCACGATCAGCGATGCGATCAGGACGAGGGCGCCGAGCACGGTGATGCCGAGGGGACGGGACACGGGAACACCTTTCGCGTCACGGACGTCGGTCGGGGAAAGGAGGAGCAGGCGCGGAATCTACGGACGCCCGGCGAGGCTCACCGGGAGAACGTTGCCGCACGGGCCGGTTGGCCCGCGGAAGCAAGGTCCCGGAGGCCCTCGGCGCCGAAGCGCCCGGCACAAATCACGCCCACCGGTCTATGCCACTCCTCCACGACCCTACTCCTCCCCGCAACAGGCATGGGACAGGGGCCATAAAACCGTTCCCGTCGTTGGCTCACATCGTCGTCCGTTGCTCCGGAGGGGCGCTCGGTGCAAATCATTATAACAACTGCGGTTCTAGGCATGCCGCAACCGCGCGAGAGGCGAATTGATGGCCCGCGAATTCAAGCTCCCGGACATCGGCGAAGGCATCCACGAGGGCGAGATCACGAAGTGGTTCGTCAAGGAGGGCGACGCAATCAAGGAGAACGATCCCGTCGTCGAGGTGATGACGGACAAGGTCACGGTCCAGATTCCCTCGCCCGTCACGGGCAAGATTCTCCAGCTCCGCGCGAAGGAGGGCGAAGTCGTGAACGTCGGCTCCGTCCTAGTCGTCTTCGGGGAGGCCGGTGAGACCGTGCCCACAGCCCCTCCCGCTCCCGCGGCGAGCGCCGCCACGGCGATTCCGAAGCCCGCGGCGCCCGCTCCTCCGTCCGCGGCCATCGGAGAGATCCTCGCGGCCCCCGCGGTCCGACGGCTCGCGAAGGAGCTCGGCGTGGACCTCGCGAGGGTCCGCGGTGGCGGCCCGGGCGGGAGAATCCTCGAGGACGACGTCCGCTCGGCGAAGGCGGCTCCTGTGCCGATGACGGGCGTTGTCGGGAAGCCCGCGGTCGCCGAGGCCCCTGCGGGCCGGGAGGATCGCGTCCCCATCCACGGCCTGCGCAAGCGCATCTACGACAAGATGGCCAAGTCCAAGGCCACCGCGGCCCACTTCACCTACGTGGAGGAGGTGGACATGACCCAGGTCGTGGGCCTGAGGGACCACCTCGGGGAGAAGGCCGAACGGAAGAACGTCAAGCTCACGTTCCTCCCGTTCATCATCAAGGCCACGATCGCCGCGCTCAAGGAGCATCCCACGCTCAATGCGAGCGTGGACGACGAGCGCCAGGAGATCGTCATCAAGCATTCTTTCAACATGGGCATCGCCACGGCCACGGAGGAGGGCCTCACGGTCGCCGTCATCCACGACGCGGACCGGCTCGGGCTCTGGGACCTCGGGAAGGAGGTGGACCGACTGGCCACGGCCGCGCGGGAAAGGAAGCTCACCCTGAGCGAGGTCCAGGGATCCACCTTCACGATCACGTCCCTGGGCAAGGAGGGCGGCATCCTCGCCACCCCGATCATCAACTGGCCCGAGGTGGCCATCCTCGGCGTCCACAAGATCGAGAAGCGCCCCGTCGTGCGGGACGACCACATCGTGATCCGCGAGATGATGTACCTCTCCTGCTCCTTCGACCACCGCGTCATCGACGGCCACGTGGGCGCGGCCTTCGTGCAGTCGGTGAAGAACTACCTTGAACATCCCGCCACGCTGTTCGTGGGCGCCGAATGAGCGGGGTCCCTGAACACTCCTTTAGACCCTGGAGAAATCAAAACCATACCCATATATACCGACCTCCGAATCGGAGCCCCCGTACGAGTGGATGCCATGAACCTCACACGCCGACTGCTACCGATGGCCCTCGTCGCCCTGCTCGCCCTGACCGTCTTCGCCCTCCCGGCGGGCGCCCAGCCCGCGCCCCTGCCGACCTGGACCGTGGGCAAGGCCGTGGGCTACGGCACGGACCTCGACCTGACGTCCCTGGCCCAGCCCTTCCTCCAGCAGATCCAGGCGAACTACGCCAGCTACAACATCACCTCCATCCAGACGCTGAACTTCACGGGCTCCCTGGACGCGTGGACCTACCAGCAGGTCCAGTCCAAGACGGACACGTACTACGTGCTCGCGACGCAGTCCGCGGAGGGACTGAAGATCCACTTCGCCTTCAACGCGACCTTCAACAACCTGCCCGCGCCGGGCACGTACACGGGCAGCTGCACCTACGGCTACTTCGACGGGACGGTCCCCCTGGCGACGCGGAGCGTCGAGGTGGACCTGGACCTCACGTCCCTCTCCACCGCGGACGGCACGTCCCGCTGGGCGACCTCGGACCTCGCACTGATGCAGTCCACGGACAACATCACGGCCCAGGTGTCCGCCCACGCGGTCCTCAAGGGCCTGCCCATGGTCGACGTGAACCTGACCGCATGCCAGGAGACGGTCACCTACGAGGACCGGGACGTCACCCTGACGGTGAACACGAACGACGAGGTGCGCGAGCTCTTCTCGCCCGCCCTCGACGTGTTCGACTTCCCCATCAACCCGGGCGAGGACTGGTGGGCCAACTCCACGGCCACCGTGGGCGCGACCCTGTCGGGCACGGTCAACGTGATCGGCCTGAGCGCCGTGGACGAGCAGGCCTTCTTCGAGAACCTGACCCACGCCTTCCAGAGCGTGCCGGGCCTCGCGGTCACCGGCCTGGACCACTTCCCGATCGACCTGGCGCAGATCACGGTGACGCTCGGCGGCACGAACTACCTGCAGGGCGGCGTCCTGCACGACACCCCGGTCCCCGTGGCCGAGCACCTCCAGGCGAGGGAATCGAACATGACCCTCGCGGACGGGAACTTCCACGAGGTCTTCCTGATCTCCACTTACCAGGACCCGTCCTTCGGATGTCCCCCAACCCTGTACGCGGTGTACAGCCCGGACGACGGGATGATCGTGGGCTATCAGATGTACGCGACCTGCACCACGAGCCTGCCGCCCGTCTTCGAGCTGAAGCCCGTCCCGCCGGGCGAGGCGCAGAACAACCTCCAGCAGACGGAGAACAACTACAATCCGTTCCCGCAGGCTCCGGGCAACGCAATCGTGGACTTCTTCGTCGCCGCGCCCTACTGGGGCATCCTGCTCCTGGTGACCGTGGCCGCCGCCGTGGCGGGATTCTTCCTCGTGGGCCGACGCGGCCGGAGGATGGCCCCGCCGATGCCGCCCGCGCCGCCGCCCCCGACCGGCCCGTAGACGCAAAAGCATAAGCGGGGGCGGTCCCTTCGAACGCGCCGTGACGCGACGCGCCGACGTGGTCGTCATCGGCGGCGGGCCGGGCGGGTATCCTGCCGCGATTCGTGCGGCCCAGCTCGGGAAGTCCGTCCTCCTCATCGAGCGGCACAAGCTCGGCGGAGAATGCCTGAACTACGGCTGCATTCCGAGCAAGGCCCTCATCCATGCGAGCAATCTTGTTCACACGATCCCCAAGGCCCAGGAGTGGGGCGTCACCGCAGGACCGGTGAAGGTGGACGTGGCCCGCCTGCAGTCCTGGAAGGGCTCCGTCGTGGACAAGCTCGTCGGCGGCATCGGGCAATTGCTCAAGGGGAACCGCGTGGAGGCCGTGTTCGGCGAGGCGTCCTTCACCGGCCCGCAGACCCTTTCCATCCGCAGGAACGAAGGAGGCAACGAGGATGTCGAGTTCGGCGACGCGATCATCGCCACGGGCGGCCGGCCCTCTGACCTCCCCGCGTTCCGCTTCGACGGGAAGCGAGTCATCAGCACAAAAGAAGCGCTCGAGCTGCCCTCCATCCCGGGGACGCTCCTCGTGATCGGGGGCGGGGTCTCCGGCCTCGAGATCGGGACGCTTTACGCCAAGCTCGGGAGCAAGGTCGTCGTCATCGAGCTCTTGGAGCAGCTCCTCCCGGGCATGGACCCCGAGGTCGTGCGCGTCGTCGAGCGGCATCTGAGGAAGCTCGGCGTCGAGTACCACGTGAAGTCCCAGGCGAACGCGTGGCGCGAGGCCGCCGGCGTGACGCTCGTGGATGCCGTCGCTCCCGAAGGCCCGCTCGTGGTGCGCACGGACGTGATCCTGGTCACCGTGGGCCGCCGGCCGAACACGGACGGCCTCGCCGCCGACAAGGCGGGCGTTCAGCTGGACCCCAAGGGATACGTGACCGTGGACCGGCAGCTGCGCACCTCCAACCCCCACGTGTACGCAGTGGGCGACGTCATCGGACAGCCCTTCTTGGCCCACAAGGCCACGAAAGAAGGCCTCATCGCGGCCGAGGTCATCGCAGGTCAGGCGGTCGAAATCAACTACCGCGCGATGCCTTCCGCGATCTTCACGGACCCGGAGATCGCCACGGTCGGCCTCCAGGAGTCCCAGGCCACCGTCGCGGGTCGCAACGTGAAGATCGGAAAGGTGCCCTTCGCGGCAATCGGCCGGGCGCTGACGACGGGCGAGGCGGACGGATTCGTGAAACTCGTGGCTGACGCGGACTCGAAGATCCTCCTCGGTGCGCAGATCGTCGGCCCGGAAGCGAGCAACCTGATCAGCGAGCTCGCCCTGGCCATCGAGATGGGGGCGACGGTCACGGACATCGCCCTCACGGTCCACCCGCACCCCACGCTGCCGGAAGCGATCATGGAGAGCGCGGAAGCGGCCCTCGGCCAGGCGATTCACGTGCTGAACCGATGAGGGCGACATGCTCGCGACGACGGAGACCGCCGAGCCCACGTACGTCATCCGGAGGGAGGCGTGGCTCCTCGATCTGGGGCGGATGGCCTACGGGGACGTTTGGTCGATTCAGAAGGCCCTCGCCGAGCGCCGCGTGGAGGACGCAATCCCTGACGGCCTCATCCTCGTCGAGCATGACCACGTGGTCACTCTCGGACGGCGCGGAACGAAGGACGACGTCCTCGAACCGGGTCTCCCGGTCTTCGAGGTCGAGCGGGGCGGCGAGGCGACGTACCACGGGCCCGGGCAGCTCGTGGGCTATCCAATCCTGAAACTGCCCGACCGCCTCGAAGTGAAACGCCTCGTCACGGATCTGGAGGAGGTCCTCCTCCGCACCTGCGCGGACTTCGGCATCGAGGCCACGCGGGAGGGCCCGGAGCGGGGCGTATGGATCGGCGGCAGGAAAATCACGTCCATCGGCCTGGCGGTCCAGAAGAGCGTGACGTTCCACGGATTCGCCCACAACGTGGACACCGACCTCTCCTACTTCCTCAAGATCCGCCCGTGCGGGCACGCGGGCACGATCATGACCTCGATGGAGAAACAGCTCGGCAGGAAGATTGACCTGGAGGATGTCAAGGCCTCCGTGATCGTGCACTTCCAGGACGTGTTCGGCGTGACGCTGCAGAGGGTCAGCCTGGCCGAGCTGCTTCCGGAAGGGCCGCCGCCTCGCGCTGGCCCTTGAAGGCCTTGAGCTGGCGGACCATCTCCGGGACGATCAGGAACAGGTCGCCCACGATCCCGTAGTCGGCAATCTCGAAGATCGGTGCCTTCGGGTCGATGTTAATCGCGACGATCTTCGCAGATTCCTGCATGCCCGCGAGGTGCTGCACCGCGCCGCTGATCCCGATCGCGAGGTAGAGCTCCGGCCGCACGGTCTTCCCGGTCTGTCCGACCTGGAGGGCCTTGGGCACCCAGCCGCTGTCCACGGGCTTCCTCGATGACGCCACGGCCCCTCCCAGGAGGGACGCCAGCTCCTCGAGCATCGCGAAGTTCTTCGGGTCCGCCATGCCGAAACCGCCCGCCACGAGGATCTTCGCATCGTCGATCTTCTTCGTCTCGTGGGTGACCGTCGGTCTGAAGCCCACGACCTTCGTGTCCATGTCCGCATCGGTGATATCCACAGTCTCCCGGACGATCTCTCCCGCGGGAAAGGGATCTCGGGGCGGCGGCAGGAAGACGTTCAGTCGAGCGGAGGCCATCTGGGGCCGGTGCTTCTCGCAGTGGATGTGGGCCAGGCTCTTCCCGCCGAAGGCGGGGCGGATCATGTCGAGAAACCCTTCCTCAGTCACGTCGAAGCGAACGCAGTCCGCCGCCAGGCCGGTGTCGATCGCCGCATGGAGCCGGCCGCCCAGGTCCCGACCGTTCTTCGTGGCCCCGAAGAGGATGATCTCCGGGTTGTACTTCCAGCGCAGGGTGGCCATGACCTTCGTGTACGGGCGGGAGGTGTAGGTCTCCAGGCGCGGGTTCTCCACGAGGTAGACGCGGTCGACGCCGTACTCGAGCGCCTCGTGGGCGAGGGGCTCGACCTTCCAGCCCGGCAGGACGCCGCAGAGTCGCGCGCGTCGCTTGTCCGCGATGCGCCGCGCTTCGCCGATGAGTTGGATGCTGACGTCCCGCAGGGCGCCGTTGCGGGCCTCCAGGAAGACCCAGACGTCCTTGTGCGCCTCCATGGGCGGCGGCGTGGGGTGCGCCTCGCTCACGGGACCACCTTGTCCTTGCGGAGGGCGTCGAGAAGGAGCGAGACCGCGATCACTGGCTCCTCCTGGAAGATCTTGCCGCCGCGGGCGGGCAGCTGGACCGTGTCCACCTTCGCGACGATCGTGGGGGAACCGCGCAGGCCGATTTGCGAGGGCTCGAGGCCGATGTCCGCCGCGCTCCAGTGCACGATGAGCCCGCCGCGCTTGACGCGGATCTTGCCCGTGAGGGTGGGCTGGCGGGGCTTGTTGCAGCCGAAGTCCACGGTGACCAGGCAGGGCAGCGGCGCCTCCCAGATCTCCGCGCCGTCCTCGATCATCCGCGTCCCGAGGACCTTCCCGTCTATGATCTCGACCTCGGAGCAGTACGTGATCTGCGGGATGTCCATGTGGCCCGCGATCCCCGGGCCGACGTGGCCCGTCGAGGCGTCCGTGGTCTCCTCGCCGCACAGGATGAGGTCCACGTCACCGAGCTTGTGAATCGCGTGCTCGAGGGTCAGCGCGGTCGGGACCGTATCGGAACCGCCCAGGTTGCGGTCCGTGACGAGGACCGCGCGGTCCGCGCCCATCGCGATCGCGCGCTCGAGGCTCTCGTCGAAGGAGGTCGGGCCCATGGAGAGGACGACGATCTCGCCGCCGTGCTTCTTTCGCAGGCGCAGCGCGAGCTCGAGGGCGTTCTGGTCCGGCGGGTTGATCTCGCTCGGCACCCCGACCCGCTTCAGGGTCTTCGTCACGGGGTCCACGGAGAGCTCCTGGGCCTTCGGGACCTGCTTGATGCAGACGACAATCCGGAGTCCGCGCTTCGGGGCGGCGTCGGTCACATCGATCGGGCCCCCCGAACGAGGTCCATGAGGAGCTTGAGCTTGGAGACACCGGAGGCGTTCGCCTCGTCGAGGACGATGTCCATGAGCCGCTCCCGCGCGGTCCCGTCCACGCGATACACGCGCTCCGCGAGCTCGATGAGCAGGCGCGGATACACGTCGAAGAGGCGCTCGTTCTTCAGGTAGAGGGGCGCGCGGGAGGACGCCTCCAAATCCTGGAGAACGTTTCGCGTCCGGAGGGCGCGCTCGTACGCCGCGAGATTCGCCGCGGTCATTCCCCCGGCCTTGCGCGCCGCGTCCGCCGCCTCGCCGACCGCGATCCCGGAGGCCATGGCCAGGTCGACGCCCCGGAAGGTGTAGCCGTTGTTGATCAGGAAGCCCGCGCTGTCCCCCGCCACGACCACGCCATCGCCATACAGCCGGGGCATCATGTTCATACCCAGTTCGGGCACCAGGTGGGCGCTGTATTCCACGAGCTTCCCGCCCTTCAGGAGCTTCTGGATCGCAGGGTGCATGCGGAACTTCGTCTGGACATCCTGGACTTCGATCTTCTTGCGCGCGAGGTCCTCGGAGGAGACCACGAGGCCCAGGGAGACGGACGCCCTGTTCGTGTAGAGGAAGCCGCCCCCTCGGAGGCCGAGGGACGCGTAGCCCGCGTAGACGATGGCGGCGCCCTCCTTGTCCCCGAGGCCGAAACGGTCCTGGAGCTCCCTCTCCGGCAGCTCGATCGTCTCCTTGACGCCCACGCTGACCTCGCGCGGCTCCAGATCGGGCTTGAGGCCCGCCTTGCGCACGAGGGTGGACGTCGCGCCCTCCGCGATGACGACCAGGTCGGCGGCCACGCGGTCGTCCGGGGCGACGAAGACGCCTTTCACCCGCCCGTCCTCCTGCCACAGGTCGTCGACGCGGATGCCCGTGACGAGCATAGCGCCCGCTTCCTCCGCCTTCTTCGCGAGCCACGCGTCGAACTTCGGCCGGAGGGCCGTGAAGGAGATCGCCTTGCCCTCAGAGAGCTTCGGGGAGTCGAAGGAGATCCCGAGGGACGCGTCCTCCGTGAGGAAGGCCATGTTCTCCTTCGTCACGAAGCGCTCGACCGGACAGTCCTTCGCCCAGTCCGGCACGAGTTCGAACAGCGGCCAAGCGTAGATCCGCCCCCCGAACATGTTCTTGGAGCCCGGGGCCCGCCCGCGTTCCACGAGGAGCGTCGAGAATCCCTTGCGGGCGAGCGTGAGCGCCGCCGCGGAGCCGGCAGGGCCGGCCCCCACGACGACCACATCAAAACGCTCCACCATTTTACCTTGTCTCAGGCCGGAAAAGCGCTAGGGGTAAAAGCCTTTGCGCGGGCCTGAGCGCCGAACACCCCTTGTCTCAGGCAACGGGCATGAGCTTGAGCTGGAACTCGCACCGCGGGCGTCCCTGGGCCGCGCAGGCGGTCTCCTCGCACAGGAGCTCCCGGCCCAGGAGGCTGCGGGCCGCGCCGGCCAACCAGCCCGCGAGGAAGTGGCACGCGGGCTTCTTCGTGGGCCCGTAGCTCTCGGCGATGGGACTGTGCTCCAGGGCCAGGACGAAGCGCAGGGCCTCGAAATCCAACGACACGTAGGTGAACCGACCCCAGCCTAGGAGGGCGAGGATGTCCGCCATACGCTTCAGGACCTCGGGGCCCAGGCTCGAGAGGTCGAAGCCCTCCAGGAGCTCCTTGACAAGGACGTGGCCCTCCATGAAACTCCTCTCTCCGGCGAGGTAGATGATACCCTTCGTGGACGCGCCCACGGTCTCCTCGAGCTGCTTCTGGATGACCACCAGGGTCTCCGGGCGCAAGAGGAGGAAGCGGTTGCCGAAGACCTGGAGCGTGCCCGACTGGGGACCGAGGTGCGAGTATTCTTCGATGATGGCCTTGGCCTCGTCGTCGGGGATGGCCGCCAAGTCCACCTCAGGGCCGATGAGGCGGGCTTTCCGTGGTCGGTCGGGCGTGGTATCCTGCCGCTGGCGGTCTCGAACCACGCCAGGCGACCGAGGGACCAGGGGCTAGACGATAGAAGGCTTCTGCGTCGTTCCCCTGAGCGATAACATCCTCGGGCACTCCCCCGGGCGGGCGGCGTGGACTCGGGCAACCCTTATTACGGCGACTTCGCTTCCGCTCGGCGGACAGCATGCCGGAGCCGGCGAAGCCCGACGCCTCCAGGCTCCTGACCGCGTACGACCGCGTGGGCCTGGACAAGTTCGAGTTCGACGAGAAGCCCTTCATCACGGTCGACACGCAGATCTGCCGGTCGTGCGAGGGGAAGCCCTGCCTGTACGTTTGCCCGACCAATGTGTACCGCCTCGAGAAGGGCGAGCTTGTCTACAACACGGAAGGCTGCATCGAGCTCGGGGCCTGCGCGATCGTGTGCGAGCACATCGGGAAGGGCGCGATCCGGTGGTCCTACCCGCGGGGCTCCTACGGCGTCCAGTTCCGCTTCGGCTAATCGCGGGCCGCAGGGCTCAGATTGATAAACGGGGTCGTCTTACTTCCGACGTCCATGCTCACGGAACGGAAGCCGGAGTGGCTCCGCGTCCGGCCTCCCGCGGGCGAGAACTACGCCCACCTGAAGTCCCTCCTGCGGGACTTGGGCCTCCACACGGTGTGCGAGGAGGCCCACTGCCCGAACGTCTGGGAGTGCTGGGGCGGCGGGACCGCCACGATCATGCTCCTCGGGGACGTGTGCACGCGGGGCTGCCGCTTCTGCGCGGTGAAGTCGGGGAACCCCCACGGAATCGTCGACCTGGAGGAGCCGAGGAAAGTCGCCGCGGCGATTGCGGAGCTCGGCCTTTCCTACGTCGTCCTGACGTCCGTGGACCGGGACGATCTCACCGACGGCGGTGCGTCCCACTTCGCCGCCACGATCCGGGCGATCAAGGCCCGCGACCCGGACGTCCTCGTGGAGGCCCTCATCCCGGACTTCCAGGGGGACCGGGAGGCGGTGCGGACCGTCGTCGAGGCCCGGCCGGACGTCCTGGACCACAACGTGGAGACCGTGCGGCGACTGCAGGGCGTCGCACGGGACCGCCGCGCGAACTACGAGCAGAGCCTCCAGGTCCTGCGGGATGCGAAGGCGATGCGCGCAGACCTCTTCACGAAGTCCTCGATCATGCTCGGCCTCGGGGAGACGCGGGAGGAGGTCCTCGAAACCATGGAGGACCTCCGCGCGAACGAGGTGGACATCCTGACCCTGGGCCAGTATCTGCGGCCGAGCGAGTGGCACCTGCCCGTGCAGGAGTACGTGCCGCCCGAGGCCTTCGACGAGTTGCGTGAGGCCGGCGAGGCCTTGGGCTTCCTCTACGTGGTGGCGGGCCCGCTCGTGCGGTCCTCCTACCGGGCCGGCGAGTTTTTCCTGGAGCGGGTGATTCGGGAACGGAAGGCCCCGACTGCGGGGTGAGGGGATGGCGGACGACCAGCTCCTTCGGATCATCGACCTCGACGGCACGTGCGACTCGAAAGCGGAGCCGAAACTCGCGCCCGAGGTCCTCACGAAGGCGTACCGTGAGCTCCTCCTGGTGCGCCTGCTCGACGCGCGCATGCTCAGCCTGCAGCGGCAGGGCCGCATCGGCTTCTACGTGCCGAGCATCGGCGAGGAAGCATGCCAGGTCGGCAGCGCGATGGCCCTGGAGGCGGCGGACTGGGTCTTCCCGGCGTACCGCGAGCCCGGATGCGCGCTGTGGCGCGGCATCCCGCTCAAGCTCATGGTCGCCCAGGCCTACGGCAACTCCCTGGACAAGAACAAGGGCCGCCAGATGCCCAACCACTTCGGCTGGAAGGAGATCAACTACGTGTCCGCCTCGAGCCCGGTGGGCACGCAGATCCCCCACGCGGTCGGCGCGGCGTGGGCCGCGAAGATCCGGGGCGACCCGATCGTCACCCTCGTGTACTTCGGCGACGGGGCCACGAGCAACGGCGACTTCCACGCGGGCATGAACTTCGCGGGCGTGTTCAAGACGCCGACCGTCTTGTTCTGCAAGAACAACCAGTACGCGATCTCCGTGCCGCTCTCCCATCAGACCGCGGCGAAGACCCTCGCCCAGAAAGCCCTCGCCTACGGGTTCCAGGGCTTCCGCGTGGACGGGAACGACCTCCTCGCCGTGTACGCGGCCACGAAGGCCGCGGTGGACAAGGCCCGCGCGGGCGGCGGTCCCACGATGATCGAGGCGGTCACCTATCGGATGGGGCCCCACTCCTCGAGCGACGATCCCACGCGGTACCGGTCCAAGGAGGAGGTCGAGGAGGCTCAGCAGCGCGACCCCATCGAGCGCCTCCGCCGGTACCTGGAGATCAAAGGCCTCTGGACGAAGGCCGCGGACGACGCCCTCCGGAAAGAGCTGGACGATCTCATCTCGGACACGATCAAGGAGGTCGAACGGGCCCCACCGCCGCCCCTGGAGAGCCTCTTCGAGGATGTCTTCGCGGAGATGACGCCGGCACTCCGGGAGCAGATGGAGCAGTACCTGGCGAGCGGGGAGCGTCGCCGGCCCGAGATGCTCGACAAGTTCCCCCTGTGACGGTTCCCGGGGAAGGCCCACGGCAACCATTATTGCCGGGAAGTCTGTTCTCCTACGGATGGAAGAAGGCGTGTGCCCCTCCTGTGGCAAGCCGATGATGAAAGGCTTCCTGGTGGCCGAGAGTTTCGTCGAGGGCGCGAAGTGGACGAAGGAGAAGACGAAATTGGCTCTAGGCGGCGAGGTCCTCGTCAAGCCCGACGGGTTCGGCAACGTCTACATCAACGGGTACCGCTGCCCGGCCTGCCGTTTCGTGTTCCTCCGCTATTGAACGGGGCGTGCGTCATCGGGACGTCTTCGCAAGCTTCGTGACCGCGTTGGCGATCGCGGTCCCCGCTTCGCTGCACTTCGCCGTTCCGCCGAGGTCATACGTGAGGACCTTGCCCTCGGCGAGGACGGACTCCACCGCCTTCTCCACGACGACGGAGGCTTCGAGGAGCGTCTTGTCCTTGCGCTTCCGCCCAAGCCACTCAAGCATCATCTGCGCGGCCAGGATCATCGCCGTCGGATTGACGACGTCCTTGCCCGCGTACTTGGGCGCACTCCCGTGGATGGGCTCGAACATCCCATGCTCGTCGCCCACGTTCCCGCCCGCGGCCATGCCCATGCCGCCCTGGAGGGCTGCCGCCAGATCCGTGGCGATGTCCCCGAACATGTTGGACGTCACCGCCACATCGTAGCTCTCGGGCGAACGCACGAGCCACTGCAGGAACGCGTCGATGTACGCGTAGTCCTTCTGGGTCTTCGGGTACTTCGCGGCGACCTCGTCGTAGACCGCGCGGAAGAGGCGGCATCCGGCGGTCACATTCGACTTGTCCACGCAGGTCACGCGATGCTTTCCGTCCGCGGGCGCGCCTTTGCGCCTCTTCGCGAGTTCGAAGGCGAAGCGGATGACGCGCTCCGCGCCTTTCCGGGTGATCACGCGGCTGTCGATCGCGAGCTCCTTGACGCCGCCGCGGTCCAGATACCCGCGCGTCGGCGTGTAGAGGCCCTCCGTGTTTTCCCGGACGATGACGAAGTCCACCTTGCCCGGCTCCCAGACCTGCTTGAAGGCGTCGTGGACCTTGTGGCGCACGTTGGGGTAGAGCTTCGTCGGTCGGACGTTCGCGTACAGGTCGAGCCCGAAGCGCAGGCCGAACAGCACGCCGATCCCCGCGAGGTCGCCGTTGGGCAGCACCGCCTCCGGAAGGCCGACGGCCCCGAGGAGGATCGCGTCCGCGGCCTTGCAGGACTCGTAACAGCCATCGGGCCACTCCGCGCCCGTGTCGAGGTAGTACTGCGCGCCGGCGGGATAGGGAACCGTGTCGAACTTCAGACCGAAGGAATCTTCCACGGCCTTGAGGACTTTCACGGCCTCGCGCATGACCTCCGGGCCCGTGCCGTCGCCCGGGAGGAGGACGAGCTTGTACGCCATCGCGACGCGCAAGCCGCAAGCCCAGATAAGCATTCGGGCGGACCTCGGACTGTCCTGCGCATTGGCGCAAAGCTTCTGTTAACCTTGTTCAAGGTTAACGCGGACACGCGGCCGCGCAGCGGACAGGGGGCGACATGACCCATGCTCCCCGCAGGCATTGCGGGTTGCCGTCCGGCCGCTTCCCCTAACCGGGAAGATGACCGACGGTTGATGGACCTCGGATCGCCTGAAAAAGAGGAACGGAAGGGTCTTCGGCCCTTCCCTCCTCACGATTTCGCTAAACTGGTCCTCGTTTCCGTCCGGCGGACGCCGTGGATCTTCTGGATGTCCCGGATGACGGTCTCCTGCAAGGCGTTCGGGTCCTTCGCGCCGATCCGCGCGATGAGGTTGTACTCCCCCGTCGTGCCGATGATCCGCTGCACGGACGGCACACGCTGGAGATCCTTCATCGCTCGGTCCACGTCCACCGCGCGGATCAAGGTCCAGCCGTTCACCGGTTCCTCCCTCGGCTTCTCTTCGCGGCGCCAGTTCTCGAAGCCCGGATGGGCTGCGCAGCCTTCACAGAAATCCTTCGACTCAATCTCCCCCTGAAATTTCCGTAGCTCCTCCGCGTTCCGGAACGCGCCGGTTACTGCAATGTCGTAGAGCCCCATGACGGCCTCCGCCTCATTGACCTTCGGATGCTGCCGAAGCTCGGCCAGGGCCCGCTCGACGTGACCCGGCGTGACACGTAGAAAGACGACGCTCTCCTCCGACAAATCGACCAACCAATCACCCCCTGCCCCCGCACCCCGCGGGGCCTTCGCTTGGTGGGCGTGCCACGTAATATCATGCGAGGTAATGAGGGTTTCGCTTCCGCGTCGGAACGCCGAGAATCCAGAGTCGGCGAGCGGCTCGCGGAGGGACCGACAAATCTCGCGGGCGACCGGAGAACCAAAACCGCGAGCCTGACGAATCTACCGGGCTGGAAAGGTCGCGCCACGCTAGGAATCAGCGGTGGTAACCCAAGTCCTCGGTCGCCTTCCCGTACGTCTCCTCCGGGCGGAACGTGGGATGGTGGTTCTCCTCGATTACCTCGGCTTGGACGAGGTAGCCGAGCGGCTTCCAAATGTGCCGGCCTTGGAAATCGATGACGACCCACTGGCTTTGCGCCTCCTGGCCGTTCGGACCCAAGCCCACGATCGCGATCCAAGTGCAGTCGAGGATCTCCACCTGGCCGCCGGGATACAGAAACTTCAGGCGAACTCCATCCCCCTCGTGCAACATAGGCGACTTCGCGGAGATCGATGGACCCCGTCCGTTCACGGGCAAGACGCCTCCAAGGGGAAGTTCGCGTTGTGCAACGGGTGCGACCGCCGCCAGGAAGACCGTGAGAAACCACGAGAGGGGGTAGGCCTGCTTCCCATCCGGCTGCTCTATTCTGTCCGACCGTTGAAAAAGATTTGTCAACAAGCGGGCGGGGGAAGCCATCGGATCCCAGAGAGCCCTTGGCATCGCATCTCTTGATGGAAAACCTCGTCGGACTTCTCTAGATTCCTATGGAGTAAAGGCCCCCTGTGGCGCAGGGCCCCCTCTGGCCAATAGCCGTCTACTGCCCCATTACCAGGACTTTGTCAAATCAGACACGCGTCGCTTCGAGCTCTGCCTTTAGCTTCGGCACGAGGCCACCTGCCCGCAGGATTTCCAAGATGTTCGGCGGCAGCGGTTGAGACGGAATCTTCTCGCCGCCTGGAAGGACCACGTGACCCGCCTCGAGATCCACAGCGATTGTGTCGCCTTCCTTCACCTTCTCGTGGAGACCGGGGCACTCGATCACCGGGAAGCCGATGTTAATCGAGTTCCGGTAGAAGATGCGGGCGAAGGTACTCGCTACAACGCAGGAGATGCCTGCCGCCCTGAGGGCGATGGGAGCCTGCTCGCGGCTCGAGCCGCAGCCGAAGTTCGTCGCGGCCACGATGATGTCACCCATTTTGACCTTTTTCGCGAACTGCGGGTCAACGTTCTCCATCGCGTGCTCCCCGAGGACCTGCGGGTCCGAGGATCCGAGATACCGTCCGGCGATGATGTGATCCGTAGAAATGCCATCGCCGAACTTCCAGACCCGGCCAGTGAGCATGGTCTGCACAGTCATGCCTCCCTGGGGTCCGTGAGGACGCCGTGCAGCGCGGACGCGGCCACAGTATACGGAGAGCCGAGGTACACCTGCGCCTCCGGGCTCCCCATGCGGCCCGGATAGTTACGGTTCGTGGAGGAGATGCAGACCTCCTTCGGCGCGAGGACGCCCATGTGGCCGCCGAAGCACGGCCCACATGTGGACGAGGTGAACGTCGCTCCGGCCTCGAGAAAGATCTGGGCGAGACCCTCCTTCACGGCCTGGCGGTAGATCGCCTGGCTCGCCGGCGTCACGATGAGGCGAACGTGGGGCGCGACCTTCTCTCCCTTCAGGATCTCCGCGGCGGCTCGGAGGTCCTCGATCCGCGCGTTCGTGCAGGATCCGAGGAAGGCCATGTCGATCTTCGTGCCCGCGACATCCTCGATGGGCTTCACGTTCGCGGGGTTGTTCGGGCAGGCGACCTGCGGTCCCATCCCGTTCACGTCGATGTCGTAGACCTTGACGTAGCCCGCGTCGGAATCGGAATCGAGCGGTCGGTACGCGTCCTTCGCGCCCGCGGCCTCCAAGTAGTTCTTCGTCGACTCGTCCGAAGGGACCATCCCCGCCTTCGCGCCCATCTCCGTGGTCATGTTGGACAGGGTGAAGCGCTCGTTCATCGGAAAGGCCTTGATCGTGTCCCCGTGGAACTCGACGGACTTGTACGCAGCGCCGTCGTCTCCCGTGGTCTGGATGACCTTCAGGATCACGTCCTTCGCGCCCGTGCGCTTCGCGAGCTTCCCGTGCACGCGCACGTCGAGCGTCTCGGGCACTTTGAGCCAGAGCTTACCCGTGGCCATGACCGCGGCGGTCTCCGTGGCCCCGATCCCCGCGGCGAAGGCCCCCAGGGCCCCGGCCATGTTCGTATGGGAGTCACAGCCGATGACGAGTTCGCCCGGGTGCACGTAGCCACGCTCCACGACCAGCTGGTGGACGATCCCGTGGTCCCCGACGTCGTGGAAACGCTCGATCCCCTGGGCCCAGCAGAACTCCCGGATCGCCTGGTGCATCCGCGCGATCTGCTCGTTGGGCGGCGGCACCCAGTGGTCGAGCGTCACGACGCACTTGGCGGGGTCCCAGACCTTCTTGACGCCGATCTCCTCGAAGGGCTTGATCGCGAGGGCGAGCATCTCGTGCATGTAGAGCAGGTCGACGTATCCATCGACGATCTGTCCCGGCCGCGCGGACGCGGTGCGGCTCGCGCGCGCGAGAATCTTCTCGGCCATGGTCATGCCGGGCATGTCGATCCGCCCTCCCCAGAGGCGGGCAGGGTTCATAAACATCGCCTCCTCGGGCCACCGCGGAGCATGCCGGGGAGCCGCCCACTCCGAACGGGAAGGGAAGAGGGCCTCTAGCCGCGGGTGTCCTTGGGCACCCGGATCCCCGCCGTCTCCACGAGGGCCCAGAACTCGTCGTCCGTCACCCCACGACGGCGCTCCTCGCGCTCGTGGAACAGCTCGACGAAAGCCTGCGGGTCCACCTTGGACTTGCTCTCGGAGAACTCCTTGATCAGGTTCACGAGGGCCTGCACCTGCTCCGTGCTTGCCTCGACGTGGCGGGAGCGGAGCTTGTCCTCGACCGCGGCGGACCCTGTGTGCTTCCCGAAGATGAACTGCCGCCGGCGGCCGATCGCCTCGGGCTGGATCGGCTCGTAGGTGAGGGTGTGCTTGATCACGCCGTCAGCGTGGATGCCGGACTCGTGGCTGAAGGCGTTGTGGCCCACGATGGGTTTGTGCACGCCAATGGGCACGCCGCTGAGCTTCTCCACGAGGAGGGAGAGCTCGTACAGGCGGGACGTGTCGATGCCCGTGTCGACGCCGTACAGGGATTCGAGGGTCATCACGAGCTCCTCGAAGCTCGCGTTGCCCGAGCGCTCCCCGAGGCCGTTCACGCACGTGTGGGGCACCTCGACGCCGGCCTCGAGGGCGGCGAGGCTGTTCGCCACCGCGAGGCCGAAGTCGTTATGGCCGTGGAAGGACCACTGGATCTTGCGAAAGCGGGGTTTCACCTGCTCGATGAACCATCGGATCCCCGCAGGCGTCATCACGCCGACCGTGTCGCAGATCACCGCGCGGGTCGCACCGGCGTCGATGCACGCGTTGTACAGCTCGACGACGTAGTCCAGGTCCGAGCGGAAGGTGTCCTCCGTGACGAAGGAGATCGCAAGGCCGTGGGCTTTCGCGTACTCGACCTCGCGGACCGCGGCCTCCTGGACCTGCTCCCGCGTCATGTTGAGCTTGTACTTCAGGTGCAGGTCCGAGCACGCGATGAAGATGGAGACCTCGTCCACGCCGCATTCGACGGCGGCATCCACGTCCCGCCGGACCGCGCGGGCCGCCGCCATGACCGTGGCCTTCAGCCCCTGGCCCGCGATGAGCTTGACTCCCCGGGCCTCCTCCTTCGAGACCACGGGCATCCCAACGTCCATGATGGGGACGCCCATCTCGTCGAGGAGCGTCGCGATCTGGAGCTTCTCCTCCGGGGTGAAGGCCACGCCGGGCGTCTGTTCCCCGTCCCGCAGGGTCTCGTCCCAGAACAGGATCTTCTTCGGGAGGCTCCTGGCTAGCCCTTCCTCGACGATGTAGTTGTGAACGAGGCGCTCTTCCCCGATGTCGACGCCCCTGAGGTGCCGCTTCTCCGGTTTCGTATGTCCGAACGGCGGCTTGAACCTCACGTGACAGGGATTAGCAGAGATTCCCGGGCGTGCGCGCGGGTTTATCGGCCGTCGTCCCGATCCGGGAGGCATGCCCAGACCCATCCGGAGCGGCCCCGAGTTCGAGGCGGCCTTCCCCGTGAAGGGGCGAATCCTCCAAGTGATCCTTTGCGAGTGCGAGGCGGAGGGCGAGGTCCGCATCCGGGTCTCGCGCCGCCCGGACGAGGGCTGGGCCTACGACCCGAAGAATCCCGCGTCCTTCGTGGACCTGCATGCGCACGACCCGAAGGGCACCTACACGAGGGTCCGCGCGGGAGAGTGGGCGCAAGGCCGTGTCGTCGCCTTCGGCTTCCTGAAGAAAGTCTGGGCGAAGGGGACCGAGGTATCGCGGAACGTTGTCATGAGCGGGAGCCGCCTGGTCGGCGAAGTCCGCATGGACGACGCGGTCGTGATCGACTTCGGGCTCTTCCAGGCGCGCCTCGCCTTCGAGGACGAGGCCACGAGGCGCAAGGTGGTGCGGGACGCGGGCTTCCGGGACGGCGCCTTCGTCGCGACGGACATCGGCCTGGAGATCGAGCTCAAGCGGTGGGGACCGAAGGAGACGATTCTCCGAAAGGGATGAGGCCGCTCACGTTCCGTCGAGGGCGATCGCGGCCTTGATGAGCGGTTTCAGGTCCTTCGGTTTCACGTCCTCGAGGCTGTGGATCTTCACGTGGCGAAGGCCTTTCCCCGTCCCCTCGAGGTGCTTCTTCGGGTCCGGCAGGTCGGTCTCGCGGAAGAAGCCCATGTCCACGTGGTCCTTGTAGACGATGAGCCAACTCACGTTGCCCTTCCGCGTGTATGTCGGATTCCGCCACTTCACCTTCTCCTCGAGAACGGGACCCGTCTCGAGGACGAGCTTGCGGAGGGCTTGGACAATCTCCTTCTGGGGTGATTGTAGCTTCGCGACGAGCGCGTCCACGTCCTTGCCGAAACGGTCCTCCACCGCCATGGAAACCGGCACGCGAAGGCCTCCGAGCCATTATGGTCTTTGCCCCGAGTCGACGCCGTGGAGGATGTCACGGCCGCTTGCCGCGGGCCTTCGTGATGGCCTCGCGGTACTCATCCGTCCAGAGGAGCTGGACGGAATGCTGGGACTCGAGGAGGAAGCGGTTGCGGTAGGGCTTCTCCTCACCCTCCGTGAGCGTGCGCTTGATGGCCCTTACCGCGGCGCGCGGCTTCATGGCGAAGGTCTTCGCGAGTTCCTTCGCGTGGTTCAACGCCTCCCCTGGCGGGGTGAGGTGGTCGACGATTCCGAACCGCAAGGCGTCGAGGGCCTTGAGGTGCTTGCCGGTGAGGAAGAGCTCCGTCGCCTTCGAACGACCGACGATCCTCGTGAGGCGGGCGGTCCCGCCGTGGCTCGGCATCCAGCCGAGTTCGACCTGGGGGAACGCGAAGGTCGCGCTCTCCGAAGCGATGCGCAAATCGCAGACGAGGGCGAGCTCTGCTCCGGCGCCCTCGCACCTTCCCGAGATGGCGGCAATCGTAGGCTTGGACATGTGCTCGAGGGCCCAGAAGGTCTCGAAGCCCCGCTGGATCTCGTCCTGGGCCTCCTTCGCGGAGAGCGCGCCCCATTCCGCCAAGTCGAGCCCGCTGCAGAAGTCGCCCTCCCCGGTGACGAGGACCGCGCGCACGCCGTCGTCCTTCTCCAGCTCGGCCACGCGCGCCGCCAGGTCCGAGACCAAGGACTTCGTGAGACGGTTCTCCGGCGGATTCCGGAGGACGAGGAACGCGACCGCGCCCTCACGGGAGACGTCGAGCCGGGCGTCCGGAGGCAATCGCACCACCCGGCAGGGTCGAGAGGGATGGACAGGGATAACCGTTTCGAGGCGCAAACGACTTCGCCGCGCCACTACGTTTAACTCTGCGGGAGGCCATGGCGGCGGAGAGGGGGAACCGTGCAAGGGGAGGTCCCGACGGATCGGCCCTGGCTGCGTCACTGGCCCGAGGGCATACCCAAGACCATCGACTATCCGGACATCCCGGTGCCGGAGCTGCTCCGGCGGACCGCGAAGGCCCATCCCGACTGGCCCGCGATGTCCTTCTACGGGCTGCGCATCACCTACCGCGAGTTCGACGAGAAGGTGGACCGCTTCGCGGCGGGCCTGAAGAAGCTCGGCCTGAATCGGGGCGACCGCGTCTCCCTCCTGCTGCCGAACACGCCCCACTTCCCCATCGCGTTCTTCGGCGTCCTGCGCGCGGGCGGCATCGTCGCGCAGACGAACCCGCTGTACACGGCGCGCGAGCTCGAGAACCTCTACAACGACGCGGGCGTGGAGACCGTCGTGGCGATGGACCTCTTCTGGCCCAACCTCGCGAAGGCGAGGCCACAGACCCGCGTGAAGAACGTGATCGTGTGCGACGTGAAGGAGTTCCTCCGGTCCCCGTTGCGGCAGCTCTATCCGATCAAGAAGCGGCGGGACCTGAAGAAGCAGGGCCATTGGCCCCTGAACATCCCGGAGGAATCCTGGGTGCACCGCTTCCCGGAGATCCTCGAGTCCCCGCCGGACTCCGGCCCGGCCCCGCCCATCCGGCCGGCGGAGGACGTGGCCGTGCTCCAGTACACGGGCGGGACCACCGGGGTGCCCAAGGGCGCGATGCTCACCCATCGCAACCTCGTGGCCAACGCCCTGCAGACGATCGCCTGGCTCCCGACGCAGGAGACGAACCAGGAGCGGTTCCTTGGAGCGATCCCCCTCTTCCACGTCTACGGCCTCACGACGGTCATGACGGGCCCCATCGCCCTGGCGGCCGAGATCGTGCTCCACCCGAACCCGCGGGATATCAAGGCGATCCTTAAGCTGATCAACAAGACGAGGCCGACGGTCTTCCCTGGCGTGCCGACGATGTACATCGCGATCCTCCGCCACCCCAAGGTGTCGAAGTACGACCTGAAGTCGATCAAGGCCTGCATCTCCGGCTCCGCGCCGCTCCCCAACGAAGTGCGACACGAGTTCGACGCCGTGACGGGAGGGAAGCTTGTCGAGGGCTACGGCCTGACCGAGGCGTCGCCGGTCACCCACGCGAACCCACTCTTCGGGTTGATCAAAGAGGGCGTCGGGATCCCTTTCCCGGACACGGACTCGAAGATCGTGGACATGGAGGACCCGTCGAAGGACCTGCCACAGGGCCAGGTGGGCGAGCTCGCGGTGCGCGGG
>Ga0265292_1000447_pt1 | contig 59341 bp, 64 predicted proteins | sample Munlanlewell296A_FD_189080 | JGI IMG/M metagenome (GOLD analysis project Ga0265292, IMG submission 189080) | Leachate microbial communities from a municipal landfill in Southern Ontario, Canada - Leachate well 296A | ecosystem: Engineered > Solid waste > Landfill > Unclassified | place: Canada...
TTGAACTCCCGCGAGTACTCGCGATATTTCCTGTCGTTCATGTCTGATCTCCTGATCTCTAAAAGTCTACCCGATCAGGACATTTTTTGTGTCCACTTTTTCGCGCATTTCCAAGCATGACATTTCAAGACGTGCGATGCCTATCCCGAACTTCCATTAAAATAAAGCGACAGCTCATTATAGGCTAAATTCAGGAAGGGGAGAGGGTTGAAAGGCGTTTCTTCATTCACCGATTCGGGTATTTACATAATCGCGCATAGCCAATATTTTGGTTCGCATAAGCATGAAAGAGCAGGTAAAATTACCGCTGGAGATCCAATGGACGAATTAAATGTTCAAACCCTGATGACCCTACTACCGCAGGTATTCCTCCCGGAGCAAGCCCGAGGAATCGCTGCAGTGATCAATTTTGACCTTGCCGGCGATGGCGGCGGGGAATGGACCGTCACCATTCGCGACCAGCGTTGCACTGCCGAAGCGGGAAAATCAACATCCCCTGATTTAAGCCTGGTGGCCAAAGCGAGTGATATTTTGGATATCTTTAGCGGACGGCTGGACCCGACCCGTGCCTTATTGTTCGGCAAATTGCGCATGACCGGCGATATGCGCCTGGCGATGCGCCTGGCAGAATTATTCGACACGCATGACCCCCGCCTGCGTCAGTGGAAAAAGGCATAAAAAATTTCTCTCCGCCGAAGTATTAAAAGTTCTTCTCCACTGGAGGGTTAAAAAATTCCTCTCCCCTGTAAAGGGGAGAGGTTAGGTGAGGGGTCCATACCAATATTGCCTGGTCTTTGTCAATACAAGCCCCAATCCATATCCACGCCTTCTTCCATCATCGCAAAATCCCAGACATCCATTGCCAATTCGATGGAAACCGGCATGCCAATGGCCTCCTCGGCTTTAACACGGGTCATATCGATCAACGCTGGGCCATACGGGCAGAACGGGGTGGTCAGGATCATTTTGACAATGGCTTGACCGTCATCATCAAGACGGAAATTACGGATCAGCCCGAGTTGTATCACGCTCAATCCGATTTCCGGATCGAGTACTTCGTTCAGACCAACACGCAGGCGGGCGCAAAGTTCCGGATTGGTTGCTTCGAGGTCCCAGACTGCCGGGTTGCTGCCAGGTTTGTCACTCATGTACCAACTCCATTTCCCTGCTCATTGGCACCACATAAGTGCAGTGATTGTCGCCGGTCAAAACACAGGAAATTTTCTGCGCCGGGATGGAAAGCACCATCGAGATCAAAGTCTGATCGACAAGACACACCTGTGGATGTTCCTGCCCGACCTGCAGGTAAGGGCAGGTGATCTCGCGAATGTGGTAGTCTTCGCCAACCTTCTCCCACTCGACGATAAAGCCTTCTTCGGCGAGCAGTTTTTTGAGGAAATTCAGCTTTTCCTCGAAGGACATATTTTTGGTCTGCCGTGCATGCTCTTCTGCCAGGTCTGTTGCCATAGTGGAAAAGAGACTCTCAATGGCGGAAGCCGGCAGCGCTCCCTTGAGCTGGTCCAGCAAGCGGTTTGCCAGGCGGAAATAGCGCGTCGGGAAGCGCTCCAGCCCTTCGTCGGTCAGGTAATATACCAGCCGAGGACGGCCAACCCCATGACGCTCTTCTTCCGAGGTTACCAACCCGTCGGCAAGCATGCTGTTGAGATGATGGCGCACCGAAATGGCATTAATCCCGACTGAATGAGCCAGGTCATTGATCGTCGATTTCGGGTTATTTAAGAGCGTCTGTAAAATTCGTTCACGAGTACTTTTCATCTGTTTTTCTCACCAAACTGGCTTGAACTTGCCGAATTTCTTTTTGGAGTATATCAAAGCGGCGGGAATTTGTCAATATATAAGAATTATATTATAAATATTGACCCAAATGCCGACCTGTGCTATAATCCGGGCGAACAACAGACAGGCAAAAGTGGGTTGATGCTGAATCGGCCGCCCAAAATGCCTGAGTAAACATGAAGGAGTTCATACGCATGGCTGAACTGGTAATTCACGACCTTAAGGTGAGCATTGAAGGGAAGGAAATACTCAAAGGTGTGGACCTGATCTTGCCGCAAGGCGAGGTGCACGCCATCATGGGACCCAATGGCACGGGAAAATCGACCCTGGCGTACACGCTGATGGGTCATCCGAGCTATGAGGTCACCGGCGGCGAAGTGCTTTATGACGGTCAAAACATTCTCGAGCTCGCGCCGGATGAACGCTCCCGGTTGGGGATTTTCCTGGCATTCCAATACCCCGTCGCGATCCCGGGTGTGACTGTAGCAAATTTCCTGCGCACGGCTGTCAATTCCCGCCGCCGCGCAGTCAACCCGAACGATAAAGGCGTTCCCATCCCCGAATTTCGCAAGCTATTGAAAGCCAAGATGGAAATGCTCAAGGTTGATCCTGCTTTTGCCGGGCGCTATCTGAATGACGGCTTTTCTGGCGGCGAGAAAAAGCGCGCCGAAATCTTACAGATGGCAACGCTGGAGCCAAAGATTGCGATCCTCGACGAAACCGATTCCGGTCTCGACATCGACGCATTGCGGGTCGTATCTGAAGGCGTCAATGCACTGCGCGGTCCCAACCTGGGCGTTCTGGTGATTACTCACTACCAGCGCATCTTGAACTACATCAAGCCCGATGTGGTGCACGTGATGATGGACGGCCGCATTGTCGAATCCGGCGGCCCCGATCTGGCGCTCCACCTCGAAGAACATGGTTACGATTGGGTGCGCGAAAAGGTAGATAGCGGTTCTGTACCGGCATAATCTCCCTACCGGTCAGGCTTTTAGCAGGTTGAGGAGGTCATAATGAGTAGCAATCCGAAGACGGATTATTTGGGTGACATTGGTGAATACCGCTACGGGTTCCAGGATGTGGATGTATCCGTATTCAAGACCCATGCGGGGCTGAACGAAGAGGTCGTCCGCCAGATTTCGCAAATGAAGGGCGAGCCGGAGTGGATGCTCGAGTTCCGCTTGAAGGCGTTGAAACACTACATGGTGCGGCCAATGCCAACCTGGGGCGCTGACCTGAGCCATCTGGATCTGGACAATATCGTCTATTATGTCAAGCCGACCGAATTGGAAGGCAAGAGCTGGGATGACGTGCCTGATTCTATCAAGAAAACCTTTGACCGCCTGGGCATCCCGGAGGCGGAACAGAAATTCCTGGCAGGCGTTGGCGCGCAGTACGAATCGGAAATGGTGTACCACAACATCCAGGAACATCTGGAAAAGCAGGGCGTCATTTTCCTTAGCATTGAGGAAGGGCTGCGCCAATACCCCGATTTGTTCGCCCAGTACTTTGGCAAAGTCATTCCGATCGAGGACAACAAATTTGCTGCATTGAACAGCGCAGTCTGGTCGGGCGGCTCGTTTGTCTATATCCCGCCGGGTGTCAAAGTGGATTTGCCATTGCAAGCCTACTTCCGCCTGAACATGGCGAACATCGGTCAGTTCGAGCGCTCGATCATCATTGCAGACGAGGGCTCGCAGGTGCATTACGTGGAAGGCTGCACCGCTCCCTCGTACACCACCGACTCGTTCCACAGCGGTGTCATTGAGATTGTGGTCAAGAAAAATGCCCGCGTCCGTTACACCACGATCCAAAACTGGTCAACCAACGTGTACAACCTGGTCACCCAGCGCGCTCTGGTGGAGGAAGGCGGCACGATGGAGTGGGTGGATTGCAACCTGGGCTCTAAAGTAACCATGAAGTATCCCTCCTGTTACCTGGTTGGCTCTGGCGCGCGCGGCGAGATTCTCTCGATGGCATTCGCTGGCCCTGGCCAATGGCAGGATGCTGGCGGTAAGATTTTGCATTTTGCCCCCAACACCAGCAGCAAGATCACCTCGAAGTCGATCAGCAAGGGCGGCGGGCGAGCCTCGTACCGCGGGCTGCTCAAAGTCCATAAGGGCGCATACAATGTCCGCTCGAACGTCGTGTGTGATGCGCTGCTGCTCGATCCGCAATCCCGCTCAGATACCTACCCGTCCATCGAAATCGACGAAGAAGATGTTTCGGTCGGCCATGAGGCTTCGGTCTCCAAGGTTGGCGAGGAACAGCTTTTCTACTTGATGAGTCGCGGCCTAAGCTCCGAAGAAGCCACCACCATGGTGGTCTCGGGTTTCATCGAACCGTTGGTTAAAGAGTTGCCCATGGAATATGCGGTGGAAATGAACCGCTTGATCCAATTGCAAATGGTCGGCTCAATCGGCTAAACACTGGACTTGCGCGACAGGGAAAAATTGAAAAGGACGCTGCCAATATGACCAAAGAAACACCCCGGGTTGTCACCCGCATAGTCCGCCGTGAAGGCGTAACGCTGAAGGATTTTGCCTTTAGCGCAGACATGGTGCGGGTTGACGGCTTGTCTAGATACATAGCCCAGTACCGGCAGGACGCCTGGACATCCTACCAGGCGCTGCCCATGCCCACCCTCAAAGATGAAGCCTGGCGGCGTACCGATCTCAGCGGCATGCCGTCGGATCGGTTTCACCTGCCAAAGAATGAAGCTTACCTTGATCTGGCGCCCCTGCCGGATGATTTGACCAAACCGGTTGCAGACCAGGAACATGGCGGACAGGTAATTCTCACACCGGGCGGTGCTCAAGTCAGCCTGGCGAAAGAATTATCCGACCTGGGCGTGATTTTCACCGATCTGCGCACTGCTGAGCAAAATCACCCGGCTCTACTCGAAAAGATTATGGGCAAGGTGGTGGAAGCCAAAGAAGGCAAATTTGCTGCCCTGGCAACTGCTTTGGCAGACAACGGCGCGGTGTTGTATGTTCCGCGCGGCGTGACCATCGAACAGCCGCTGCACTCCCTGCTGTGGGGTCCCGGCGAGTACTTGGCGCACATTTCACACGTGATGGTCTGGCTGGAAGCAGGTGCCAGCGCCACTTATGTCCATGAGTACGCCTCGCCGACCGAGAAAGCCCCTGCGTTCCATGCCGGATTGGTTGAGATTCATGTTGGCGACAACGCCAACCTGCGCTTCGTCGAGTTGCAGTCCTGGGGCGAACACGTTTGGAATTTCACCCACGAACGATCGAGCGTGGGCCAGGACGGTCAGTTGGACTGGATCTTTGGCGCCATTGGCGGCAATGTGACCAAAAATTTCGCCGAGCTGGATCTGGTTGGTCGCGGCAGCATGGGACGCATGTCCGGCTTTTATTTTACCGACGGCAAACAACACCTGGATTATGACTCGCAGCAGAATCATCGAGCGCAAAATACCACCAGCGACCTGCTCTTCAAAGGCGCGCTGATTGACAGCAGCCGCGTGGTCTGGCAAGGAATGATCTACGTTGCCCCGGGTGCGATGAAAACGGATGGTTACCAGGCCAATCGTAACCTCGTGCTCAGCCGCGAAGCGCGCGCCGATTCAATCCCCGGTTTGGAGATTTTAGCCGACGATGTACGCTGCACTCACGGCGCAACCGTTGGCAAAATTGACCCCGAGCAGGTTTTCTACCTGCGCGCCCGCGGCATTCCGCAGGTGGAGGCTGAACGTTTGATCGTTTCCGGATTTTTCGATCCGATCATGCAGCGTATCCCGTTCGAAGGCGTGCGTGAACGATTTCAATTGTCGATTGCGAAGAAAATGGCTGCTTACCACGGTTAAAACCTGGATGAAGCGCTGGGATGTCAACCTGGTTAGCGATCATCTCATCCAGACGAGATGTCAGCGGTCGTACTGAGATTTTCAGGCCTGACTGTGCTAAAATGAGCGAACGTTATTTCAGAGGAAAGAGTTGGAGCGTTTTAAATGGCAAATATTCCTTTTATGCATCCTCCCGAGCCGGAATCGGCTTACGAAGTAGGCGATACCGTTGAAGTTTTTGCAGACCACGACAAATCCGGTGAAAGGGTTCGCGGGTGGCTGAAAGGGATTGTTGTCCAGGTGGATTCTAAAATGGTTGCGGTTCAATTCCGCTCGAACGTGTTTCTGACCGACGGCTGGATGGTGCCAGATCATATCCTGTGGTTTCCGCAAAATTCTGCCCACATTCGTTTCCCTCAGAAAAAAGCTACGAAGGCTGAACTCGCCGGGCAGGAGTAATCCTGACCGTGATCTTATTGTGAAGGCAGGATAAATGATGGAAAATTCTCAACCTGCGATGCTGGATCTGCTGCGGGTTCGGACTGATTTTCCGATCCTGGAGCGTGAGGTTACGTCTGGTAAACGCTTGGTTTATCTGGACTCAACTGCGACTTCGCAAAAGCCCCTCAGCGTGATTCAGGCCATGGACGACTACTACCGGCGCACCAATGCCAACATCCACCGCGGCGTGCATACCCTTGCTGAGGAGGCTACAGCGTCCTATGAAAGTGCTCGGGAGCGCATCGCTGCCTTTATCGGCGCCAAAAAAACACGCGAGGTTATCTTTACCCGTAATACCACCGAATCAATCAACCTGGTGGCTTACAGCTGGGGCCGAAAAAACTTAAAAGCCGGTGATGTGGTAATCCTGACCGAGATGGAACACCATTCCAACCTGGTCCCTTGGCACATGCTGGCTGCGGAACTCAGCCTGCGTCTTGAGTTCATCCCGGTGACCGGGGATGGATTGCTGGATTTGGCAACCTATCGCGATCTGCTGACCCTTTCCCCGCGACTGGTGGCGTTTACGCAAATGTCCAACGTGCTCGGCACGATCAATCCTGCCAAAGAGATCATTGCACTGGCGCACCAGGCCGGGGCTGTCACCTTGGTGGACGGCGCCCAGTCGGTGCCGCACCTGCCGGTTAACGTTCAGGACCTGGACGCGGATTTTCTGGCTTTCTCGGCGCACAAAATGCTCGGCCCGACCGGAATCGGAGCGCTCTACGGCAAAGAAACGCTGCTGGACGCCATGCCGCCATTCCTGGGTGGGGGCGATATGATCAAAAAAGTGCATTTGCGCAGCTTTACGCCCAACGACCTGCCCCACAAGTTCGAGGCTGGCACGCCAGCGATTGCCGAGGCTATTGGGTTTGGAGTGGCTGTAGATTATTTGAATATGCTGGGCATGGAAAATGTGGCGCGCCATGAGCATACGATCATTTCTTATGCGCTCGAAGCGTTCAGCGAGGTGGACGGTCTTTCTGTATTTGGCCCCTCTGCCGATAGAAAAGGCGGAGTAGCCGCCTTTTCTCTGCTCGGCGTTCACCCGCATGATGTAGCCCAGATCCTTGACAGTCAGGGAATTGCTGTACGCGCCGGCCATCACTGCGCCATGCCGCTGCACGAAAAATTCAACCTGACGGCTACCACTCGCGCCAGTTTTTATGTTTACAATACCCTGGAAGAAGTGGACCTGCTGGTTGCAGGGATCCATAAAGTTCAGGAAATATTTGGATAGGCTCTTACCGGATGGACGACCTTTACCGCCAGATCATTATTGAACGTTATAAATCGCCGCTTTACCGCGGCGAACTCGACCCACATGATATCTCTTTTGAAGATGAAAACCCGCTGTGTGGCGACCATCTCCGCATTGACCTGCGCGTGGATGAAAACGGTTTGGTCAGCGAAGGGGCGTTCAGCGGGCACGGTTGCGCCATTTCTCAGGCGTCGGCTGATTTACTGCTCGAATCGGTGATCGGCAAGCCGCTGGAGGAAGTCAAAGCCTTGACCAAGCAGGATGTGCTGGATAATCTCGGCATCGACCTCGGTCCGGTGCGCTTGAAATGCGCGCTGCTGCCGCTGAAAGTTCTCAAGGCTGGCGTGTATGGGTTGGGTGAAGCGCATGACGGGCTGGTAGAGGATTGATTCTGTGGCGGATGAACTGGTAGAGTCCGAATATACTTTTTACGCAGTAGCAGATGTCAGCGAAATTCCCAATGGCGAGCGCATCTTCCTCTCGATTGGCGAGGAAAATATCGTCGTGTTCAACATTGCCGGGAAACTGTTCGCCATGGGCGACGTCTGCACCCATGATGGTGGCCCGCTGGGCGAAGGCGAGCTGGACGGTTATGATGTGATCTGTCCGCGCCACGGCGCGCATTTTGACGTGCGCACCGGCAAAGCGCTGACCCTGCCGGCCTTCATCGATGCACCGTATTACCCGGTGCGCATCACCGGCAGCGAAATCGAAGTGGGCATCAAAGAATAGCCGGGCTAATAAAACTACCCGCCTCTCAATTTCGATTGTCACCGGTAGGGGCGAAGCATTCGGAAATTGTAATCATTGGCAGAAACGGGCAATAGCACCGGATGCTTCGCCCCTACGAATAATTAGAGTGCGGATTTAGCGGTGAGAAGATTAATTCCTCTCCCTGAAAGGGAGAGGTTAGGTGAGGGTCTTCTATTATTTTGCCAGGCACCCAAAACTGCCAACCACTCGCAAAATGTCGAACCCTTCCGCGAATGGTCGCTCGCAAATCGCGCCGAAACGCACCAGCGTCGAGCGAGTCACATCTGCTCCAAAATAGTAGCGGTTCTGGTACGTGGCATACTGCGCCAGCGCCTCGATTTTTTTATTTACATCCGCTTCCGTCACCTCTACCAGAAAGCTGGGGAAGAAGCCGTAAGACGAGCGGATCACATCGAACCCGAGCACTGTGGTACCGCGGAAAGCGCGTAGCGCTTCTTCGGTCACCGTGCCATGATCCTGATGGATGTCGGCTTTGGTGTGCACGAAAACGATATCCGGCTGGAAGGTCCGCTTCAGCCCCAGCATATACTCCAGGATTTCCTGGCGCTGCTGCGGGAATCGGCGGGTTTCGAACTCTCCCAGCACGATTTTATCCTTCGCTACGCCTAATACCGCCATGCTGTTGTGATGCTCGCCCACCAGGTGCTGCAATTCAGGGTTTTTCTGGTTGTCCGAGAGCGTCACGCATAACACCTCGGTCTGGTTAGCGATGTGCGCAATCAGCGCGCCGCAGCCAATTTCAATGTCGTCGGGGTGTGCGCCCAAAAACAACACCCGGCGCCCGTAGAAGGTCATGTCCTGTGCCATGGGTTATTTGGTTGCCAAAATTCCGCCAACCACTTTGGTCATCACCAGCTTGCCGTCTTTTTCCAAACGGCGGGCAGCAACAGCCTCGATTTGGCGCATGATGCGGTTGAAATCGTCCTTGGTCTGGAAGAACGAATTCCACAACTTGCGGTCTTCCGAGAGTGAGGCGCGGGTGTATTCGACGAACGGTTCGACTGACTCGAAGGTGAGCGGGTTTTCAAAGAATTTCAATTCAATGTGTGAAAAAGTCGATTCGATTGCCGAGTAAATCTCACTGCTGAAGCGTGATGAACCGGGCATGGGCGGGATGGTCTTGCCGGTAGCCTCGGTGATAATGTCGTAAAACAGTTTCTTGTTGGTTGGCATAGGCCCGGAAGCGAACATCACCCCGTCGGGTTTGATTACGCGGTGAAACTCGCGGATGGTCTTGGGAATGTCAACCGCATAATAGATGGCGAAGCAGCAGGATACCAGATCGAAGGTGTTGTCCGGTAAGCCGAAGGACTGGTTAAAGTCCAGCGGCATGAATTTGACATCTTTTTTCAGGCGCAGGTTTTCGCGGCGAGCCTGGTCGAGCAGTTCAGCATTGACATCGCCGCCGGTGATGGCAGCCTGCCCTTTCAGGAAATCATGGTACAGGAAGCACTGCTTGCCGGCGCCGCAGCCGACATCTAGGATCGTCTGCCCGGCTTTGAGCGGTAAAATTTCGAGCATCCAGTCGTCGATATTGCGCCCGCCATATTTGGTGTGGATGTCGATGCGTTTCAAGAGGTCGTTGGTGGTCTCCTGATAGTCGTAGCTCATTTTCCCTCGCTTTGGATGATTGTCTGGCTAAGTATAAATTCTCCGGCGTGATTGTCAAGGTAACGGACGGCCCTCCTCTGGTAGAATTGGGAGCGACGTTCAAATTCAGGATGGAATCATTGCGAAAATCCCGCCGCCAAAACCTGCCAGGAACCATCGCGCTGCTTTTTATTGCGGCCGCTGCCGCAGTCTTCGGCTTTAATATATTGGCCAACCTCGGGGCTGCTCGCACCTTGCCAGGAGGATCGGCCTGGGGCGGCGTCCCAGTCGGTGGCTTGACGGTCGATGAGGCCGCGTTGCGGGTGGAAGCGGTGTTTTCGACCCCGCTTGAACTGCGATACTTGAACGAAACCATTCAAGTTGCGCCGCAGCACCTTGGTTTTTCACTGAATATCGCTGCCATGTCAGCCGAGGCTCAGCGCAGCGGGCCAGGCAGCCTATGGGACCGCCTGTGGAGTCAGAGCGGCGCATCTTCCACGCTGCAACTGCAATACGAGATCGATGGGGAGACCCTGCGGGCTTACCTGGAAAATGAGCTTGCCGCCCGCTACGACCAGACTGGCCAGGCTGTCCTTCCCATACCCGGCAGCACCAATTTTTCCGCAGGAACAGCCGGCTGGCGGCTGGATGTCATTCAATCCGTACAGCGCATATCCCAGGCGTTGACCGACCCCGTCAACCGCACGGTTGAATTGGTGGTTGCCGGTGAATCCATTCCGGCTGCCAGTTTGCAGAATCTGGAAATCTTTCTCAAACAAACTATCGCAGCCAGTGGCTTCGACGGGGTTGCCGAGGTATATCTGCAAGACCCGAAAACCAGTGAATTGCTGCATTTTGCCATCCGTAGCGGAACCGATATTCCGGTTGACATCGCTTTTTCGGCAGCCAGTACGATGAAAATCCCGATCATGGTATCGGCGCTGCGCCGCACCGGCGAACCCATCCCGGACGGGGTGCAGCAGTTGATCGAACGCATGATCGTCCTGTCCGAAAATCCGCCGGCGGATACGCTGATGGAAAATGTAATCGGTTCTACGTTTGCCCCGTTGGAGGTGACGGCTGACATGCAGGACCGGCTCGGGCTGCAAAACACCTTTCTGGCGGGCTATTTTTACTTTGGCGCCCCGCTGCTGCAGATATATCAAACGCCGGCTAATTCTCGCGCTGATGTCAATCTTGATCCGGATGTTTACAACCAGACCACGACCTCCGACATGGGCGCCTTGCTGACCGGGATGTACCGCTGCGCCCAGGGCGAGCCATCTTTGCTGACGGATACCTTCCCGAACGAGATCACGCCGTCAAAATGCAGTTATATGCTTGACGTACTGTCGCACAATGAGATCGGTGTGCTTTCCGAGGCGGGGGTGCCGGACGGCACGCAGGTGGCGCACAAGCACGGCTGGACCGAAGAAGCCGATGGATTTTTGCACACCATCAGCGACGCCGGAGTCGTTTACTCCCCCGGAAGCGATTTTGTGTTCGTTGTCTTTCTTTACGACGCCAACCAGTTATTGTTTGACCCAGCGGATGAGCTTATCGCCCAGTTGGTGCAGATCATGTACAACTATTACAATCCGCTGGCGCAGGAGCAATGGCTGGGTGGGCCGGTTGTTTTTCCATGAATATGGAGTAGATTGTAAAAAATTAATAATAACAAAACTGATGTCATGTTGCCCGCACTCACAGAGCACCCTTCGGGTGGGGCAATCTGTGATTGAGCGTAGCGAAGCATCTCGTCGCCAACCACGTAACCTTACGCTTTCTTCAGGCTGACACAACGCAAATTACGAAGAATATAGTGTGTCATGTTGAGCGTAGCGAAACATCTCACATCCAATCACGAGACCCTTCGCTCACTCGCAGAGTGCCCTGCGGGCAGGGTGACATTGATACTCAGTGGTAATCAGCAAATCCGCGGCAGCATTTCGCCGCTGAGCATGTCCAAAATCCGTGTACCGCCGATCAAAGTGCGCATCAGCACCCTTTTGGCTGGCTTTTCCTGCACCACGCCAATGCGAACGGCTTCAGCGCCGTATTTATGATTGCGCATAGCCAGCAAGGCAGCTTCTGCTTCAGCTTCCGGCGTAATCACGATTACTTTTCCTTCGTTGGCCACGTAGAGCGGGTCGAAGCCGAGCATCTCGCAAGCCGCTCGCACCGCTGTATGTACCGGTATCTTGGCTTCGTCCAACACAATCGCGACCTGGCTCTGCTCGGCGATTTCGTTGAGCGTCGTCGCCAGCCCGCCACGCGTCGGGTCGCGCAGCACGTGGGTGTGGGGAGCAACCTCCAGCACAGCCTGGATCAGCCCGTTGAGCGGGGCGACATCCGAATGTACGTCAGCCTCGAAGCCCAATTCGCCGCGCGCCGAGAGTACCGCAATGCCGTGATCGCCGATTGCGCCTGAGATCAGCACCGCGTCGCCTGGTCGCGCCTGCTCTCCGCCAATTTGCCGGCCGTCCGGGATCCAGCCGATGCCAGCCGTATTGATGAATAACTGATCGGCTTTGCCGCGTTCGACCACCTTGGTATCCCCTGCCACAATCTGAACGCCAGCTTCGGCGGCCGCCGCCTGCATGGATGCCAACACCTGCTGGAGCACCTCGACCTGCAAGCCTTCTTCCAAGATGAATCCCGCGGTCAGGTAGAGCGGCACCCCGCCCGACATGGAAATATCGTTGACCGTGCCGCAGACAGCCAGCCTGCCAATATCACCGCCTGGGAAAAACAACGGCGTGACAATGTGCGAATCGGTTGATACTGCCAGCCGGCCGCCAGACTCGCCGCTGTCGTTGGCTGCCACCCGCGCGAAGTCGTTGCCGGCTGCCAGCGCTGGGCTGGAAAGGAACGGTTTGAAGGTTTTTTCGATCAGGTCGCGCGTCATGCGCCCGCCTGAACCGTGACCCATGACGATTTGTTCACTGTGACGCAGCGGCAACGCGCAGACCGGTCCTTCCAGGGGAGGAATTTTATCAGAAGAAATCATTGGCAGTTTTGTCCAATCAATCAGAGATTCTCTACCCGAGCATAGCGGTAATAAGCCGAGCAAGCCCCTTCCGCCGACACCATGGGGGCGCCGAGCGGATTGGAGGGGGTGCACTGCTGGCCAAAAGCCGGGCACTGGTGTGGTTTCTTCAACCCTTGCAGGATTTCACCGGCAATGCAAACCGGCGACTCGGCAGTATGGATATCTTCTACGGAGAAGCGTTTTTCGGCATCGAATTCCGTCAGCTCGGGAAGCAGCCCCCAACCGCTCATGGGGATGGTGCCAATGCCGCGCCAGTTGCGGTCCACCGCCTGGAAAGTCCGTTGAATAATCGCCTGGGCGGCTCTGTTGCCCTCCGCCGTTACCGCGCGCTGGTAGGCATTTTGAACTTGCACTTCGCCCTTTTCGAGCGTACGCACCACCTGCAAGATACCCTGTACCAGGTCAAGCGGTTCGAAACCGGTAACCGCCATCGGTACGCGGTATTTCTCAGCCAGCGGCAGGTAATCCAGGTAACCCATCACCGTGCACACATGACCTGCCAGCAGGAATCCCTGCACCCGGTTGGCCGGTGAACCCAGAATGGCGTGCATGGCAGGCGGTACGCATACCTGCGAGACCAGCACCGAATAATTTTTTAGTCCTAATTGTTTGGCCTGCAGCACACTCATCGCGTTGGGCGGAGCGGTGGTCTCGAAGCCGATGGCAAAAAAGACCACCTGTTTATCGGGGTTTTGCTGCGCCAGTTTGACTGCGTCCAGCGCGGAATAGACCACGCGCACATCCCCCCCGGCGGCGCGGATGCTGAAAAGGTCGCGGTGTGATCCCGGAACGCGCAGCATATCGCCGTATGAGCAGAAAATAACATCCGGCCGGGCGGCAATTGCCAGCGCTTTGTCGATCAACTCCAATGAGGTCACGCATACCGGGCAACCAGGGCCGTGAACCAGTTCGATTTCCGGCGGCAGCAGTTGATCCAGGCCGTAATGCATGATGGCATGCGTTTGACCGCCGCATATCTCCATGATCACCCACCCGTGGGTGACCGTGCGCCGGATTTCCTTCAGCACACCCTGGATGATTTCGTTGTCGCGGAAGGCAACTGAAAATTGGTTGACGTCCATCTGCCTAATCCTTGTTGGAAGAGGTAAACATGACGCTCTCCGGATTCAATTCGCTGGTCAGTTGCCCCAATTCTTCCAGTAGCCGCAGCGTTTCCAGCGCATCTTCTTCGCTCAGGATGTTCAGGGCGAAACCGGCATGAATAATGGCATATTCCCCGATCGCGGCATCCGGAGCAGCTTCCATGCAGGCTTCGCGCAGCACGCCGCCAAAATCGATTTTGGCCATTTTCAGCCCGCCCTGTTCGTACAACTCGACAATTTTTCCTGGTATTCCGAGGCACATAGTTCCTCCACTCTCGATAAGCAACGCTAAAGGATTTGACTGCTGGCGACCACAGCCTGACCCAGCGCGATGCAGCCGTCATTGGCAGGCACGCGCCGGTGGATGAGTACGGTGAAGCCGTCGGCTTCAAGCAAACTTTGGGTTTTTTCCAGCAACAACATATTTTGCCAGACTCCGCCGCTTAAGGCAACAACTTTCGTGGCGCTGGTTTGAGAGAGCTGCTGACACACTTCAAATGTCAATTGAGCAATGCTGTTGTGAAAGCGGGCAGCCAGAACGGATTGAGCAGTCCCGGCGCGCCAATCGAGCAGCAGCGTGTGCCACAGCAGAGCCGGATCGATGATGCCGTCCTGTATGCTGAACGGATAGACTCCAGTTTCTGATGGGTCGGCCAACTGCTCGAGCTCGATGGCAGCCTGGCCCTCGTAGGTGGCAGTCTGCCGGACGCCAATCAGCGCGGCAGCAGCGTCGAACAGTCGCCCCATGCTGGAGGTCAGCGGCGTGTTAAGGCTGCGGGTCACTTGGGCGTGCAACATGTTGCGCTCTTCCGCGCACAGCGCCTCCACCGCTGGGATATCTGGCTCCCAAGCGATGCCAGCCGCCCACAGGTGAGCTAAAGCCATGCGCGCGACTTTGCGCACCGCCTGGTCGCCGCCGGGCAGCGGCACAACCTTGAGGTGCGCCGCCCGGCGGTAGCTCTTATACCCGCCGACTAAAAACTCAGATCCCCAGATGGCGCCGTCCGTGCCGTAGCCAGTGCCATCAAAACACACTCCGATCACCGGTTCATCGCCCTGCCAGCTGTTATCTGCCAGGCAGGCTGCCAGGTGCGCGTGGTGATGCTGAACTTGAAAAAGCGGTAGGTTTTCCTCGCTGGCGCGGGCTTGGGCGTAACGTGTCGCCAGGTAATCCGGGTGCAGGTCAGCGGCAAGGGCTTGCGGTTGAATGCGGAACAGGCGTTCGTAATGCCGGATGCCTTCTTCGAAGGAGCGCAGTGTCTCGTAGTTTTCCATGTCGCCAATGTAATGAGAGAGGAAAGCGTAGCGCTGTCGGGTCAGGCAGAAGGTGTTTTTGAGTTCGGCGCCGGTTGCCAGCAGCGGCGGGTTATCGTGGGCAAGGATCAGCGGGTTAGGAGCGTAACCGCGCGAGCGCCGGATGAAATAGGGTTTGCTGCGCTGAGTGCGCACGACTGAGTCGTCCACCCGCATGTGAATACCGCGGTCATGCTGCAGGAAAGCATCTGCCAGATCTCCCAGACGTTCGCGAGCCTCGCTGTCGCGGTAGGCAATCGGTTCTTCGCTGAGATTCCCACTGGTCATCACCAGCGCTGTCGGAAAGCCTGCTTCCGGTTCGAGCAGCAGCAGGTGCAGCGGGGTGTAGGGCAGCATAAAGCCGAGCATCTTCTGTATCGGTGCAGCCGAAGGAGCAATGGTGGATTCAGGTTTGCGTTCCAGCAGCACAATTGGGTGCTGCGGCGAGGTGAGTAGGTCGCGTTCCGCCGGGGTCGCCTGGCAATGCCGCTCGATTTGGTCAAGGCTGAAGGCCATCAACGCGAAGGGTTTGTCGGAGCGTTTTTTGCGCCGGCGCAATTCATTCACTGCGTCTCCATTGGTTGCGTCACAGGCCAGGTGGTAGCCGCCGAGTCCTTTAACTGCCAGAATCTTGCCGTTTTTCAGCCATTCGCGAGCGCGCTGCAAGGCATCTTCACGTTCGGCTAAATGCTTGCCTTCGACCTCGAACCAGAGTTGCGGCCCGCAGGTTGGACAGGCGGTGGGTTGGGCATGGAAGCGGCGGTCGAGCGGGTCGTGGTACTCTGCCTGGCACGACGGGCACATTTGAAAATCCGCCATAGTGGTGTATGGCCGGTCGTAAGGGATGTCGCGGATGATGCTGAAGCGCGGCCCGCAGTTGGTGCAATTGATGAACGGATAACGATAGCGGCGGTTGGCCGGGTCAAACAGTTCGCGCTGGCAATCCGGGCAAATGGTCATGTCCGGCGAGACGGGGATGAATTCGTTCGGATCTGGCTGGCTTTCCAGAATCTCGAAATGGTCGTGGTGATTTGGCGCGATACTCTCTGTCTCAAGCGCATCGATACGCGCCAGCAGCGGTGGCTGCTGCTGGAGTCCAGTCAGAAAGGCGTTTACCGCATCCGGGCGGCCGTTGACCTCGATCTCAACGCCGCTGGAAGTATTGCGCACCCAGCCGGTCAGTTGGTTTTGGATGGCAAGACCGTACACAAAAGGCCGGAAGCCGACCCCCTGGACAATCCCGCGCACCCGAACCTTAAGCCCGGCCTGGTCCGTCATTCCACCTGCCGGAAGGCGGCCAGCCTACCAATCAGCCAATCAGCCCAGGCATCGATACCTTCACCGGTTTTGCAGGAGACTGCAAAGGTCGTCAGACCCGGGTTGAGCATTTCTACGCCTTGCCGGAAGTAGTCCATGCGGAAATCGATGTAGGGCAGCAGGTCGGTCTTGTTGATGACCAGCACGTCCAACCCGCGGTAGATATTCGGATATTTGTAGGGCTTGTCATCCCCCTCGGGGATGGAGGCAACCAGCAGATTGATGTGAGTGCCCAGGTCAAAGGCTGCCGGGCAGATCAAATTGCCGACGTTTTCCACGATCAGCAGGTCAATTTCTGGCAGCGCAAGCTGCTGCAACCCGGCTTTGAGCATGACCGCGTCCAGATGGCACTCGCCGCCAGTGTTGATCTGCACCGCAGGCATACCTACCGCGTTGATCTTGTCGGCATCGATGGTCACCGGGGCAGTATCGCCTTCGACCACGCCAATATTGACCTCCGGTCGCAGCGCCTGGATGGTCTTGAGGATAAAGCTGGTCTTACCAGCGCCCGGAGACGCCATGAGGTTAATCGAAAACACGCCGGCTTGGTCCAGTACCTGGCGGTTCAGTTGAGCGACCTGATCGTTGGCATTAAGTATATTTTCGACGACCTGAACCCGGTTTACCGTCATCAGCTGCTCCTATACCTTTTCTACCTCAATGGATTCCATATAAAATTCATCCCCCGCAGCTACCGTCAACCGATAACTGCCGCAAGCCGGGCAGGGTTCAAGTTGGCTGGCCAATTCAAACTCGCCCTGGCAATCCTGGCAGCGCATGCGCGCCGGGATGCGCTTGAAATGCAGTTCCGCGCCCTGGCAGATCGTATTTTCGGCCATGGCGTCCCAGTAGAACTGGACCGAATCGTCCACGATACTGGAGAGCTGGCCGATCACCAGGTAAATGTCCGTCACCCGGGCTGCCTCTGCTTGCTGTGCATGCCGGGTTGCAATTTCCAGGATGGATTCCGTCACCGCTAATTCATGCATGGCCGATTTACCAATAATAATCGTATTTTTGGAAAACGATCTGGTTACAAAGCTGGATTCCTGCTGTGTTCGCCTGAAAGCTGGAGGATTAAATCCAACAACTGCAATTTGGTGGTTAACATATTCGTCGCAACCACATTCGCCAGACGCCGCATGATAACAAAACCAATGTGATTGTCTTCTTCGCACAGCCCGGCCAAATCATCTCCATTGATGACCAATAGCCGCGATTCTTTTATTGCGGTTGTGGTCGCCACCCGTTGGCGGATGACTGGAACCATTTTCGACCAGCCGATAATGTCCAGCGCCTCAGCCTGGTAGATGCGTACCGGATCATGGCCTGGGACGGCCGAATCCACCGCAATCTGGCCGTCCAGGATGATATACATGTTATCAGCCCGGTCGCCTTCGCAAAAAATTACCTCGCCAGCCGCCACTTCTATAATCGTGGAAATGCTGGCCAGACGCTCTAATTGCTTGGAATTAAAGTCCAAAAACCAGGGAATGCTTTTCAGAGTATCAATAAGCAGGGTGGGCGGCATCATCATATTTACACTTTCTAAATTGTGTACCTTATTTTGTAACATTCCCGCCGGTCAAATTGAAGTGTCCTCCATCAGTAAGGGCGCGGTCGATTGTCATAAATGTCTTGCGGATCAATCACCTGCCTGATCGATACTTGCGATAATTACGCGCGCAGCCTGCCGGGCTAATTCTTCAGTTTGTTCCGACAGGCTCTGCGCAAACCCGAACTCATAACCGCGAACCGAAATCAGCCTTGCTTTCGGGGCTTTTTCATACAGTGAACCAGCCAGCGCCAGGCAGCTTTGCGGGGTGAGGTGATGGGTGAACGGCGACGTTTGAAAATTGGCGTTCAGCTCTTCAACGTGCAATAGATCCGCAACGCTGCCGGTATGAGCGTCGATAAAGATAACTTCGTCAAACTCTGCAACCCATTCGGCGCTTTCGGGCGTCAACTGCAGCGCAAATGTGGTCGTGATGGCCGGAGAAAGGACACAATTGGTTTCTTCGGGAACGGTGGGAAGCATGACTTGGTAATGTTCTGCCACCCCGCGCAGGATATGCCAGGCGACGCCGTCATCCTGGCGGTCGATGTTGCCGTATCCAAAAAGTAAGATTTTCATTCCTGAAACACCCATTTCGATCGGGTCCGAGCTAGCAGTATCAGGTTATGTCCGCACCCGATCGAAATCAACCTTAGTCCGCGCCGCGCGAAATGGTCCGAGTCAGGCTGCCCTGAGAGTCAACCATCTCGATCACAATCGGCATTTGGCCGACAGCATGGGTGGAGCAGGAAAGGCAGGGATCATAAGCGCGTACAGCTGCTTCCACCCGGTTGAGCAGCCCTTCTCGGATCACCTGACCGTTGATGTACGTCTTGGCAACGCTGTCAACCGCTTTGCTCATCGCCCAGTTATTGTTGCCGGTGGCCACAATCAGGTTTACCCGTTCCAACTGCCCGTTTTCATTGGCAAAGTAATGGTGCCACAAAGTCCCGCGTGGCGCTTCGATCACGCCAACGCCTTCGCCCTTGTAGTCGTGACGGGTATTGAGCAGGTCGGTGGAGAGGACATCCGGGTCGTCGAGCAGCACAGCCACATTTTCAACTGCGTACAAGGCTTCAATCAGACGGGCATAATGATAGTAGAGGGTGTTTTCGACCGGTTTTCCGCTGTTGATGGCCTTGAAAGTTTTTAGTTCGGCATCTGCCATGGGGGTTGCCATGCGGTCAGAGGCATTGAGTCGGCCCAGCGGCCCGACGCGGTAAACGCCCTGGGGAAATCCCATCTTTTTGTAGTAGGGGAACTTGAGGTAGGACCAATCCTCCACGTGCTCAGCGATGTAATCCAGGTACGTCCGCCCATCGAAAAGTTCCATCTGTTTTCCATCTGAGTCGATTAGCCGGATGTCGCCGTCGTATAACTCAAGTGTATTGCCCGGTTTGACCATCCCCAGGTAACCGGACGGGAAGACAGCAAATTTGTTGATATCTTCCTGATTGGCCTCAGCCCAGCCCTTCATGATCTGAATGCCGACTTTGACCGTGTCCAGCGCTTTGTGGTAACCCGATAAAATCAGATCGCGTTCCTCGGGCATGAGTGCTTTGTTAACCCCGCCGGGAACGGCAAAAACTGGGTGTATGCGGCGTCCGCCCAGGATATGGATGATCTCCTGACCGTATTTACGTAAATTAACCGCTTTGAGCGCCAGATCCGGGTTGGCCTGAATCAGCCCGACCACATTGCGGATCGCCGGGTCGGCATCAAAACCAAGCAACAGGTCAGGCCCAGCCAGCTCAAAGAAGTGCATGCCGTGGCTCTGGATGACCTGTCCCATGTGCATCAGCTCGCGCAGCAGCCTGGCAGGGCGGGGCGGAGGCGCGCCGTACACTTCGTCGCCGGCTTTGGCGGCCGCCAGGTGATGTGATACCGGGCAAATGCCGCAAATGCGCGGGGTAATATTGGGCATTTCGAACACCATGCGGCCTTCGCAGAATTTCTCGAAACCGCGGAATTCGTTGACATGCAAATAGGCATGGTCAACAGTGCCATCCTCTTTCATGTGGATGGTCACTTTGGCGTGACCTTCGATCCGGGTTACCGGTTCAATCGTGATTTTTTGTGTCGCCATCCATGCCTCCATTAAATCCAGGACAGTTTTTCGTCTTTGAGGACCGGCTTGCGTCCTTGCGCCAATTCGCTGAGGACATAAAAAATCGTGTCAGCGCTGGGCGGGCAGCCCGGTACAAAAATATCCACTGGCACCACCTCTTGCAGGGAACGGGCGCGGGTCATGGTCGCCAGTTCGGGGCTGTCCGGGATTTTTCCAGTTTCATCCGTGCTTTCAGTTTCCACATACGCCCGGCGCAGCGCCTCTTCCAGCGGGAAGAAGTTACGCATAGCCGGAACGCCGCCAAAAACCGCACAATCGCCCAGCGCGACCAGGATGCTGCAGCGGCTGCGCATGCGGTGTGCGACCTCTTCATTGGCGCTGTTGTTGACCGCGCCTTCCAGGATGCCAACAGCAACGCCAGTTTCATCCGGTTCTTTCAGGTCAGTGATGGGGGTAGCGCGTAAATCAGCGACTTGCACCAGGGTCACGATCCGTTCGTCGATGTCCAGCAGTGACATGTGGCAGCCGGCGCAGCCCGCCAGCCAATCCGAAGCAACTTTTGGTTTTGTCATCCGTTTTTCCTCTATCTCAGGCAGCCTACGCTGCAATTTCGACCGGCGAAAGACGCTGCAGCAGTTCAGCTTTCCAATTTCCAACGGCGGTAAGATTGAGCTGCTGAGCCAGGCTTTTGAGGGCCTCTTCATTGGTGCGCACAGCCGTCCCGCAAGCCGGAAGGCTCTTTTCGGCTTTTTGCAATTGGCCGTCAGCGCTCAGGTAATGCCCATCCTGCTCCAGCCAGCTGGTGACTGGCAGCACGACATCTGCGGCAGCCGTCAATTTGGAGGTGTGACTGGCTTGCACAACCAGGAACGGCGCTTTTTCCAGTGCTTTTATCAGATGTTCCGAGGGATTCTCGTCTCCGAGCACGACATAGGCAGCTTGATGGCTGTTCAACCGGAAGGGTTTATCAAGTTCGTACTGGGCAGCTGCCAGGCTGTTGGCTCCGCCCTTAAGGCTGACCAGTTTTGCGCCGGAAATTTCAGCCAGTTTGACGAGCGCATTCAGCACATCCTGGGTTTGCACCGGGGTAGCATCGTAGATGATGACCGGACGGGTCGTCGAGGCGAATTTAAAGCCCGCTTCGAGCAGCAGCTCTGTCGAGACGCCGCTCATTTCAGCCGCTGCGTTCATCACCGCAATCGCGTCGCCGGTGAATACCGCCTTGTTTTGGCCTAAACGGGAGATGGCAGCAGTCAGGCCGGTCAGCAAGTCGAGTTCTTTGCCGGTCCTGGGCGTCAGTGCGCAGTTTGCCAGGTTATTCAGCGGATTTTCGCCGGTATCGATGACGACCAGCGGCGCGCCGTTTTGCATCAGCCGGCGAGCAAAGAAACCCGCAACTTCATGCTGGTTGACCAGGTCAGCCACAAAAACCATGAAGCTATCGGCGTGTTCGACATCCTTGAGGGTACCTTCAAAGGCTTTACCCTTACTGGCAGCAAACTGTGATAGCAGGGACGTGGCGCTGCCTTCTTCCAGGGAGGTCACCATGCTGCTCTTAAGCCCATCGGCGAACAAATGTTTGAACAGGTGCAGTGTCTCCGCGCTCTGGCGGGTGGAAACCAGTGCAGCCACCTGGTCGGCCGGCTGCAGTTTCGCGGCTGCGGCTGCCAGGGCTTCTTCCCAGTTGGCCGGTTGCAACGCACCGTCTTTCCGCACCAATGGAGTAGTCAGACGCTGTCGGTCATCTGTCAGGGGTGCGAAGCGTCCTGTCTTGCAGAGGATGCCAGAGTTGATCGGGGCATCCCAGTCGCCTTCGATCCGAATGACCTGACCGTTGCGGGAAAAGACCTGAATGCCGCAGCCGAGAGAGCAGCCGACGCAAATCGTCTTTTGGACGTCCAGATTTTTCTCATGTCCAAGGTAGGCGCTCTTGCGGTCGATCAACGCCCCCGTCGGGCAGACCTGAATGCAGGTACCGCAGGATACGCAGGAACTTTGACCGAGCGGCACATTGAGGTCCGCAATGACGAAGGTTTTGACGCCGCGTTCTTCGACGCCCAGGGTATTGGCTCCCACTAATTCAGAGCAGGCGCGAATGCAGCGCCGGCACAAGATACAGCGGTTATGCTCCAGAATGAAGTTGGGGTGCGAGGCATCGACCGGATACGGCTGCCAGTTTGGCGGCATTGGCCAGTTGGTCATGCTTTCGCCGTAAGCCGCGTTCTGCAGGTCGCAGTCGCCGCCGCTGACCTGGCAGTAGGGGCAGAAATGATTGCGCTCAGAGAAGATGAGCGTCAGCACGAATTTCCGGGCAGTTTTCACCTTATCCGTATCGGTGCGTACCACCATATTATTGGTAACCGGTATGGTGCAGGCCGATTGCAGCGTGCGGAACCCGTCGATTTCCACCATGCACAGGCGGCAGCCGCCGAAGGGGGTCAGGTGCGGATGGTCGCACAGGGTGGGAATTTCGATACCGGCCTGGCGAGCGGCGTTCAATACTGTTGTGCCTTCGGTCACTTCGATGGGTTGGTTATTAATGGTCAGGCTAAGCATTCGATCTCACTCCTTAACCAGGGGCGTATTGACAGGTTGTCGATCGTAATAATCGAGGATTTATACCGTTCGCCGCTCAATGTACAGCCTCTTTCGTATTGCAAACGCCCGCCGGGCAAACGCCTAGGCGAATGTGCGCTTCGACTTCGGCGCGGAAATGCGTCAAAATATCCTTAAGCGGGGTGCCAGCTGTCTGGCCCAGGCCGCAATAAGAGAGGTTGTAAAGGTTCGTGCTCAATTCCATCAACTGATCGAGCGTCTTTAAGGTCGCGCGGCCGCTGGCGATGGTATCCAACATTTCCCAGGCGCGTTGGGTGCCGATGCGACACGGAAAGCATTTGCCGCATGATTCGGTTCGGAAGAAGTTGAGCAGCACTTTGGCCAGATCAACCACGCAGGTATCCTCGTTACAAATGAGCAGCGCGCCGGAACCTAGCGCCACGCCAGCTTTTCCAAAGGAGTCGAAGTCCATCGGCGTGTCTTGCAAGGAGGCAGGGATAATGGATCCGCTCGACCCGCCGGTTTGCGCCATTTTGAAGTTTTCGCCGCCCTTCATCCCTTTGGCATAGATGGCAATCACTTCGCGCAGGGTGATGCCCATTGGGACTTCGATCAGCCCGGTGACATTCACATTGCCAAGGATAGTATAGACCTTGGTGCCCGGGCTGGAAGGAGTGCCAAAACTGCGGTACCAGGAAGCGCCGTTGAGCAAAATCGGCGGCACGTTGGCCAGGGTTTCGACATTGTTGACCAGGGTTGGCTTGCCAAAAAGACCGTGGGTGGTCGGGAATGGCGGACGGGTGCGCGGCTGACCGCGTTTTCCCTCGATCGATTCAAGCAGAGCGGTCTCTTCGCCGCATATATAGGCGCCGGCGCCGCTGTGGATATGCAAGTCAAAATTGAATGCAGTCCCAAAGATATTTTGGCCCAGGAAACCCATCTCTCTGGCCTGCAAAACAGCCAGTTTGAAGCGTTCCTGCGCCAGAGTGTACTCGCCACGAATGTAGATATAGCCCTCATCCGCGCCGACCGCATAGGCCGCTAATGCCAGGGCCTCGATGATGCTGTGCGGATCGCCTTCCAGGATCAAACGGTCCTTGAATGTGCCGGGTTCCGATTCGTCCGCATTGCAAATGACATACTTCTTTGCGGATTTCTCTTTCGCGACGAACCCCCATTTGGTGCCAGTGGGGAACCCAGCGCCGCCGCGACCGCGGAGCCCGGATTTTTTGATCTCGTCGATCACCTGGATAGGCGTCGATTCGGTCAAGGCTTTACCCAGGGCTGTGTATCCGTCGTGCAGAATGTAATCCTCGATGTTGGTCGGGTCGATAATGCCTGCCCGGCGCAGAACGATGCGCTGTTCGGCCGGCAGCGTGCCTTTACGCGTATTCAACCAGGCAATTTTGCCGCTTAATTCGCGATTCGAAGCCTGCAGGTCAGCTGCGATGCGCCCTTTGTATAAGTGTTCTCCAACCAGTGTGTGTACATCTTCGACAGTAACCGGGCCATAAACTGCGGCTTCCGGATAAACGATGACCAATGGCAGGGCGTCATGCCGCCCGACATCGCCGATCATTGCCAGTGAGATTTCCTCATCCAGACCGTACGTTTTGATTTCGGCTTGCAGCCGGTCAAACACGCCCTGGGCGCCGCGCTGCAAGCTAATGGGGTCACTGGAGACTAAAACCATGGAACGAATTGTTTTCATCTGGTTTCTCCCTTAGCTGTAGCGCGCTAAAATATCCGGGATCTTGTTGGCGGTCAAATTGCCGTAAACGTCCTCGTCGATGATGATGACCGGGCCTACGCCGCAAATGCCAAGGCAGCTGGTAGTGATGAGCGTCCATTTCCCGTCTGGACTGGTCTCATCCGGTGCCAGCTCGAGTTCCTCCTGCAGGGCCTCCCATACCTCGCGTCCGCCAACAACGTGGCACGGCGCGCTCTCGCAGAACTGAATCACATGCCGCCCGCGTGGTTTAGTGGATAGCATGTGATAAAAGCTCGCGACGCCCAGCACGCTGCTGCGCGGCTCTTTCAGGCGTTGGCAGATTTCGTTCAGCGCTTCGGCTGGCAGGAAACCCAGCGCCTGGTTTACCTGGTTCAATATCGGGATCAATTCATCCCGGGTTGCGCCGTGACGGTCAATGGCTGCATTGACGGCTTCCTGGACTTTATTGCCATTCATGGTTTCTATGGGCATTCTCCTCCTCCTGACATCCTTTGGCTGTAATGGGGTGCATGCAGATATTTTGTTAATGGATTGCGATGGCGTTGAAATTGCAGACCTGAATACAGATACCGTAGTGGACTTGGCAGACTACAGGATAATGGCGTGATTCTGAACGACCTTCCCATCAGCTACATGATCCGCCAGAATTTGCTGGGCGACCACAGGAGAGACTTTGCCGTAGGTTACTTTTGGTTGATCGCCAATCACTACTTGAACAATCGGTTCCTTCTCACACAGGCCGATGCAGCCAGTCTGTTTGACGATAATTCCCACCCGGCTGTTGTTCTGAATATCTTCCAGGATGGCTTTCATCGTGTCGCGCGCTCCAGCGGCAATCCCGCAGGTGCCCATGCCGACGATCACTTCGATTTGACCGGCGGCAGTCTTCGCTTTGCGTTTTTCGAGGACTTCTTCGCGGATTCGGGTCAAATCGTCCAAACTTTTGATGGCAGGCATACCTTCACTCCTTGATTTGGGGGTGCAAAACTCGAAAATAAATCCTTGCGTGCGAAACGATGCCGTTCTCGCATCAGATCATCGGAATCAGCCTTCCAGGCGGATTCTTTGACGCAGAGATTACGGTATCGTCCATTTTTTTGTTTATGCAACCTGCGAGAACTGGTGGTCAAAGCTAAAATTCCTCCTTAGTTTACCCGATGGCGAATTTTGAGTAAGTGGAAAACCTCCTCATATATGTGTAATTTGTCACAAACACAAACGCGCATGATCCATTTGGCCATGTTCCAAAAGACCTACAGGCGTAAAACAGCCGACTTATGATAGAATTTTACACGTTCAGGCAGAAAAGAAGGCGTCCATGGAAAAAATCATCGTTTCAATTAAAGGCACCCGGGACTTTTATCCCGAGGATATGGCGGTCCGTTCGTGGCTGTATACCAAATTGCGGGAAGTTTCTGAGTCGTTTGGCTACCAGGAATATGATGGGCCTTTCCTGGAAAAAATTGACCTGTATGCCGCCAAATCTGGCGAAGAACTGGTGAAAGAGCAGGCATTTGTGTTTCCGGATCGCGGCGGAGATTTGATCACGCTGCGCCCTGAACTGACGCCAACCCTGGCCCGTATGGTTGCTCAGCGCCAACACCAGTTTACTTATCCACTGCGCTGGTGGTCTTTTGGCCCTTTCTGGCGCTATGAACGGCCGCAAAAGGGACGCACCCGCGAGTTTTTCCAATGGAATATCGATCTGATCGGCTCGAATTCGCCCGAAGGCGATGCCGAGCTGGTGGCAATTTGCGCCGCATTCTTCAAAAATGTAGGGCTGAAACCCGACCAGGTTGGCGTTTTTGTCAATGACCGCCGCCTGATGGACAGCCAACTGGTGAAAATTGGGATTACCTCGGATACGCTGCGTAAAACCGTGTTTAAGCTGGTCGACCGCCGCGACAAAATGATCCCAACTGAATGGGACGGCTTTGCAATCGAATCCGGGCTGAGCCTGGCGCAGTTGACTGACCTCAAGAAAATGCTCGACAACCGCGACCTGTGGAAAGAATCGCCGGAATTGACTCGAGTGTTTGCCGCTTTGGGCGCGCTTGACGCGTCAGCGTATGTCCATTTTGACCCGCAAATCATTCGCGGATTGGATTATTACACCGCCACTGTTTTCGAAGCGCGCGATCTGGATCGCGAAGGGCGGGCAATCCTGGGCGGCGGTCACTATGATAACCTGGTGGAGGATGTTGGCGGTGAACCGCTGCCGGCGGTTGGTTTTGCCATGGGCGACGTGATGATCCGGCTGATCCTGGAAAAATACAATTGCCTGCCGGAGTTTAAACCTTCTCCGGCGGACATTTTGGTGACGGTGTTCGAACCGTCCTTGCTGGAACACTCATTGAAGATTTCGGCCAGCCTGCGGGAGGCTGGTTTCAAAGTGGCGTGTTTTACCGAAGATTCCAAGCTGCCCCGGCAGTTGAAATACGCTGACAAAATGGGAATCCGCTTTGTGGTCATTGTCGGACCGGACGAATTCGCGGCCGAAAAGGCAACCGTCAAAGATCTGGCAGCCCGCCAGCAGGCGGCTGTACCCGTCACTGATATTTTGCCGGCCATTCGTCAATGGCTTGCATAAGAAAAAAGGCTGTGATAGAATCTTGACGCTTATGGTGGGCGTAGCTCAATGGCAGAGCGCTACACTGTGGATGTAGATGTTGTGGGTTCGACCCCCATCGCCCACCCCTGATTGGATCTGTAAAACACCCCTTTGAGAGTGTTTTTGATTGTGCAACTGTTGTCCCCACAGGGGGGATTGTATGGGTTCGACCCCCATCGCCCACCCCTGATTGTCCTGTAAAACACCCTGTTGCGGGTGTTTTTGTTTGTGCAGTTGTTGTCCCCACAGGAAGGTCTTGTACCACGTTAGATCGGGAAAGGCAGCAAATGGCCCGGTAGTTTGGCTGAAGCGCGGTCCCCAGATGAATCCCGGTGGGATGGCAATCAGCGCCGTGAGAAGAAAGAGCGGCAGCCAGCCGAAAGTTTTCCCCCCGACTCAAAGGTTTCTCGTTCATGGCTGCTTCTCATTACGGCGCCAGATCGCCTCCAACCGTGCGAACCGCGTGCCCCACCGGGCGATCCGCGGGTTGGGATAGCGCTCGAGCCAGGAAGTCTTTGGGGGCGTCGCTCCGTCCGGCGTCAATCCCCACCCGCCCAGCCGGTACAACTCAGCGCGTGCTTCAGCGGCTGCCGTCACAACTGCGCATTCATCTAATGTGAGCACCCGCCTGTCGCGCACGACGATGCGCCCGTCGATCAGCACGGTGTCCACATCGCGTCCCGAGGCGCCATAGACAATCATGGCCGGAACATCCGAGGAGGGCTGCACGGGTGGGCGGTCGAACTTCAGCAAAACGATGTCCGCGCGCTTGCCAATCTCCAGCGAGCCGGTTTCCTTTTCCAGTCTCAGCGCCCGTGCGCCGTTGATCGTTGCCATCCGCAGAACGTCCATTGGCGTCAGCGCGTCCGCGCCGTACAGGAAGCTGCTCATCAAAGCGCAGGTCCGCATCTCGGTGAACATATCTGCGCCTTCGATCCAGCCGCCGTAGGAATCCGTCCCCAGGATGATATTGACCCCGGCGCGGTGCAAGGCTTTCACCGGCAACCAATGGCGCGGGCCAACATTTACGTTCATCCACACCGACGGGCAATGCACGACGCTTGCACCCGCTCTGGCAACAGCGGCGATGTCCCTGCGGGTTGCCGCGAGAAAATGCACTGCAATTAAGCGTTGATTGAGCAACCCGCCAGCTTTGAGGAGGCCCAACGGCGAACGGCCGCGAAGCAGCCAACTGAAGGCGCCAATCGGCCAGCGCGGAAAGACGTGGATGTGCTCGACCAGGTCCTCGCGCTCGGCCAGCGCCATCAGCCGCCGCATGGTCTTCAGTGAGGTGGCCAGCGCTTCCGCCACGCTGGGCGCAACGTGGATATGACCCTCGAACTTTCCTTGATATTCGTGTAGGAGCATTTCTGCCTCGGCCAGTTGTGTGTCGGCGCTCCGATCGATCATACCGAACATGTCCGCCAACAACGTCTGCACGAATGCTTTCATCCCAGCCTGCCCCAACGCCTCGGGCGTTTGGCGAGCGACCTCAAAGGAGATCGCATCTCCCGCTACATTGGCAAGAGTGATGCCCGAGCGCAACATCTCGACCGCTGATAACCGCGTGGCCGCCAACATGAGGTCAGGGGTGGCCCTGACGCAGAAGTTCGTGTCTTCGCCCATGGTACGGTCAAAGCCGAAGCCGCACATCGTGCCCTTATACAGGGCGGTGAACATGTGAATGTGGCCGTTGATCAGGCCGGGTAAGGCGACCATGCCGTGCGCATCAATCACTTCGCGCGCCGGGTGCTCAGCGCTTACGACCTCGGTCGGGCCGAGCGCGACGATTTCGCGTCCGCTGATGGCAATCGCCGCATCGCGCAGAACGCGATTGGATGAATCCACCGTGACGACGGTGGCGTGAGTGATCAGAATATCGTCCATAGTTTCAGGGCCTCCTCAACCAGCCTTTGTTCCCAGCACTAAACTGAAGCCGGGTGTTTTGAGCAAATTGATCCGATGCAGATTGCTGAAACCAACTTGCGTGAGCCAACTGGCAATCTCGCCGTATGCGTAGGTCTGCGCCTCCATGTCGTTGAAGAAGTTCAGCGCCTGAAGTCGTGCCAGGGCGGTAGTAGTCGAGCCGAACAACTTGCCTGCGATTTGCTCCATGATGACGACCATGCTGCCTTGTTTCAGCGCACCAGCGATTTTATGCAGCAATTCCATGTTCTTGCTGGGCGAAAAAACGTGGATGAGATTGAACAACAAGACCACATCGTAGCCAACGCCAAAGTCATCCATCCAAACATCGCCTGCCTGCGCCATCACCCGGCCGTCCATGCCTTCGGCAGTGATCGTTTCTCGCGCCACTGCCACGGCTGGCGGCAGGTCAAAGACAACCGCCGACAAACCAGGATAGCGGCGGCAAAACCGGATGCTATACATCCCGTGGCCGCCGCCCACGTCCAGCAGCCGGCGGGCCGTGACCGGCAGTTTTACTTTGGCAACGACTTCGTCGGCAGCCATCCGCGCGATGGCGATCATCCCCTCTTCGTAGATCCGATGGCCGTCGGCGTGTTGTTCCAGCCATTCAGACCCCGACAGCGCCGGTTTTCCTCGACGGATGGACTCGTCCAGATGCTCCCAGCGGTCGAACACCATGCTGTCGAAGAAGGGAATCCCGCCAGCCAGACTGGTCGGCGAGCGGCGCAGCAGCCACTTGACGGTCATCGGCGTATTTGTGTAGCGTCCCTCCTTCTGGCGGACATAGCCAAGTGACTCGAGGGCTTCGAGCAGCAGGCTTGTACCTCGCTCGCTTGCCTTGACCTGGCGCGCCGTTTCAGCCGCTGTCAATGGGCCACCGCTCAAGGCCTCGAAGATGTTCAGCCTGACCGCGACGCCAAGTACACGGTAGGCTTGCGCGCCGAGAAAATCCAGCATCAGACCTGGCCCTTGATTGAATGTGAGCAGCACCAAACGCTCAATGAAATTCGGTTGGATAGGCATTTTCCATTCCTTTTTTCTTTGGTTTTGCTTCGATCATTTTCTTCAGGTTCTTCAATCCCTGCCGGCAGCCCAGTTCCATCAACCAGTGAGGAGTCAATTTCCACAGGCCTGGGAACCGGTAGTGCAGGGTGAAGCGGAAGCATGTGCCGCCGTCCTCAGGCTTGAGCACAGCCTCGGCCTTCATTGCCCAGCCGGAGATGGCGCGATAGGCGATGCGCTCGTTTTCCACCCACTCCGTCACTACCTCATCGAAGCGAAAGGTCACGCCGAATGGCAAGGCGAACGTCAAGCGGTTAACTGTACCGACGTTGACCGGTTCGCCGATCACCTCCATAGTCGTGAACGGCAAGGCGCGCACGGGCCATGTAAGCCCACACCGCCTCGCGCGGGGCGTCAATGTGGATTATGACTTCAACTTTCTGCATTTGTTCATTGGATTTCTTGGTTGTCATATTTCACACTCCTCTTCACCGCCACCACCAAACGAGGATGAACACGCCGAGCAAAATATCGAAGCTAACACATGTAGGCACGTACCAGGAAGCAATGGATGTGTTGAGAGCCTTTGGATGTTCTATGATGACGTCCCAGGCGGCGTGTACGAAGCACGCCAACGCGAGAAACAATGGGCTCACCCAAAGACCTGCAAGCGCGAGGCCGAAAAAGACCGCGGAAACGCCATCCTGAAGAGCTACCTTCTTTGGGCTGGCGGTTGACAGGCCTACCCCCAAATAAACGCCGCCAAAGTATCCGACCAGGACGACCAAGATGTCTCGGGCGTACTCCTTAGGCAACAGTGTGAGGGCGAAAGCGACAACAATGGCGCCAATTGTGCCGACGAATATAAACCTTTTGCGAATCATGTGTTTCTCCTATTCGTACAAGGGGCGTACTTCGCACGCATCTACACCCACATCTCTACGATTTTTCAGATAAATACTTATACAGTTTGCTAACCCCTGTACCCCAGGTGTGGGAGCATGCCTAATTGTTGCAGTAAACTGAGATAATCATCGCAATGCCACCATTCGACGATCCTGTCATTGGTAATGCGGAACATATCAAACCCAGTGACGGCAACTTGTTCACCTGAGGGGGGCATGCCTACCAGTTCGCCTGTGTTGGTACCGCACGCAGAGTAACGGATAACGACTTTGTCGCCATCAGCGACCATATCCTCGATTGTGTATAGCAGGTCGGGGAAGGCTGTGCGGAACATGGTTGCTAGCTGTTTGAAACCGGCCGGGCCAGGGGGTAACGGCGGCAGCCCGGGCAACGGGTTATGATCTATAAAGTTATCGGCAAGCAACTCGTCTATGGCGGCCAGGTTGCTCTTATTGAACCCCTCCTCCACTAAATGGCGAACAAGAGATTTATTATCTTTGGTTGTCATGGTAATCCTCGTTACATTCAATCGTTCCGTTTTGGATTCGACGTTGCCTGGTGAACGATGCGATAGTTATCGCCACCAGATGATAATGAAGCCTGAAACTAGCCAGTCAAAGAGCAGGCAGAATGGTATGTACCAGCGCGGTATTTTCGTCCGAATACCTCCTGGATGGTGAATGGCATCCCACACGCCGTGGATAAAGTAGCCGGCCGCGAGCCAGTAGGGGGCGGCCCATAAGCCTAAAAAGGCAAGGGTTAACGTCAATGCGATGTTTCCAAACTCGAAGAACATCTCCCGTATTCGTCCATCGATCAACACAAAACCAAAGTAAACAAATGTGATAGCCACCAATATGGCGAACAGAAACTCTAAGGCCATTGTTTTCGGAATGCGCGCGGCAACAATGATCGTCGCAGTCGCAGCCAAAAATCCGATCATAAGAGCCTTTGCGGTGTTCATACATTCTCCTCGTTGGTTTGATTTGTTATGTTGCCTTTCCAGCTTTATGACGAGCCCTCATTTTGTCCTGATTCACGAATCAGGCCGATTTGAAGTTGATTAAATCGAATCAGTTCCTTCGAATTCCACGATAGACTTCTTGTCATTTACTTCGGCGAATAAATCATGCGCCAGCCAGGGTGTATTGGTAGAACAGTTAATGGATGCAACCTGTAGGGTAGTCAATCGTTCACAAGAGGTGATAGTCGACAAGATCGACTTCAGGTAGCCGTTTCAGATCTGTGATGAGCTGGTGTTGGTGACGACAGTCCACGGTCACCAGCACCCGGCGCATGGGATCGTTACTTATGGTGGACAAGATATTGTTGAAGAGCATCCGATAAGCTTCATCCCAGTCCCGTTGGGCCGCTGGACCACAAAGCCAAAGGGTCAATATGCAGATGGTATGGCATAATGCACCGAAGGTGGTTGAATTGACTGCCTTTGGGCTGCCAGCCAGGCGCTGCATCCACCGGAGTATGAAATTCAATTGCCGAACCAACAAAACACGTAAACCAAGTAAAGGCCGACCTTTGGGAACCAGTATCTCATCCCCATAGGCGGAACTTACTGGGACAATGACTATATTTGTAAGGCGGGATAGAGGCACCAGAACTTCACGATATTCGATTGGCAATCGGGCGATATCGCCCGATTGCCAATCTTCGGCGACGATTTCGGCGCACAGCAGGTCTGGTTGAAGAGATTTGACCAGAGAACGTAACGTATCCAGGTTATATTGGGCGGACTCCCAATGCGTTTCATCCAACATTCCCAACACTGCAACCCGGCTTTTTGCAACAGAGTATTCCATCATGTTTTCAGTATAAGGGGGCAGAGCCATTTCCTATAAGCGTAGGATTACGGATGTTCTAATCCGTAATCCTACGGATTTGGCACATTTACTTCTGATTGAGAGAAGGCGGAAACCAACCTGCGCGCAGGGCAACGACAGCAGCCTCTGTGCGCGTATGAATGTTTAGCTTTGCATAGAGATGATTAAGATGGGATTGAATCGTACGAACGCTGAGAAAGAGCGCCTGAGCGATCTCTTGGTCGCTCATTCCTTGCACGAGAAAAGCCAGAACTTCCTGTTCACGGGGAGATAGCTCGTTGAAACTGGGATGAGAATGATCGACATCTGCATTAGCAAGATAATCTAGGAAACCAGTTGCGATGGTTCGATGGAGGGTTAATTCGCCTCGACTTACTGCATAAACCGCTCTTCTCAGATCACCAGGGTCCGCATTCAACGGCAGGTAGCCGTTAGCGCCGGTGGTGAGGATGGCCTGGACTTGTGCCGGACTCAAATCCCATGCGATTACCATCAGCGGTACTCTTGGCTTTATCGACTTAAGGCATTGCACCAAGGCAACACAGTCACTACCGCCCCATTCATCAACAATAATGACGACATCCGGTTCATTATGACGCAGCGTTTCGGCTGCTCCTAACATATTCATGACAAGTTCGGAGACGCGCAGATCTTCATCCTGTTCGATCAGCAGTCGGAGACCCTCGCCCACCAATGTCTGTGGGCAAACGATCAGGATGTGAATTTCTGTCGGAGACAACCTTATATCTACAGCCACAAAAAACCAGGCAATCGAAAATGCTGCCAGCGAAACCCTCATCGTATTATAGAGTATGGAGAGGGAGGGCGAAAGCGCCGTTTCACCAATCGTTATCAGGTATTTCTGCCTAGCTCCTGCTAACATATCCCGAATGTTAACCCAATTCATAGAATATAAACCTTGACTTTAAGTTTATATTGTAATAAAATAAATCTAAACTAGAACTTTATATTCACGCAAAAGGATCCAAGATGGTACAAGGTCAGCTCTACACGATAGGACAAATCGTAGAACAGTTGCAGTCGGAATTTCCCGACCTCTCCCCGAGCAGCCTGCGCTTTCTGGAAAAGGAAGGACTGCTCGCCCCTCAGCGCACTCCCGGTGGCCACCGGCTTTATAGTGATGAAGATCTTAACCGCATCCGCCTGATCAAGCGCCTCCAATCTCAACGCTACTACCCCCTGGAAATTATCCGTCACATGCTGGTCAAGCTGGAACGGGCAAAGGACGTTGAGACCGAAATGGCTTTTCTCGAATCCCTTTACTCTCCTGTTACTTATGACCCGCAATTCATGCCGCTTACCCGTGAGCAGCTTGCCGAACGCACTGGCGTTTCAATCGGTGAGATCACCCGGCTGGAAGAAATGGGGCTGCTCTTCCCAAGCAGTAATGGCAATGGCCGCCGCTATTACGATGAAGATGACCTGAAAGTAACCGAAATGGTAGCAGCTGAACTGCGGCTTGGCGCCAAGTTGGAGGATTTCGCTCCCTATGCCAGGGCGATGCGCGTCCTGGTTCAGGAAGAGCTCAACCTGTTCTACAAACTGGCGGGTGGGAGCGAGCCAGCATTGGAGCGAACGCGGCAACTCAAGGAGACGGCTGACCTGGTTCACGCCCTTCTACGGGCCAAACTCACCCGCAAAATGATGACCCAAATTGAACGAAAATAGGATCTGGGCAGCGGAACCTATCATGACGGTTTTTAGATTTTCGCTGCCAGCGCCAAAGAACCGCTTGGCATTTGACACCATGCTGGAATGGGGTGCTCCTTAAGCGAAGTGGCTGGTAGTGTTCCAATTTCCGCTCTTTCTGTTTATGTTGATTACCGTGATTCGGAAAGACGATTTGTTACCCATTAAGGAGGCTTAGGACGATGAAAGAGAACCTGATCTTAATTACAGGCGCATCTGGTTTCATAGGATCTCATTTGGCAAAGGACCTGGTAGAAAAAGGAAGGAAAATCCGATGCCTTGTTCGGAAGTCGAGCTCGAAAGCCTCCATTGACTTTCTGGCCAGCCTCGGCGCGGAGCTTGTCTATGGTGATCTGACCCATCGGGAGTCGCTGGATATAGCCCTGGCTGGGGTCGATACGGTTTTCCACCTGGGTGGTGGCGGAAGGGTTGGGATGTCAGATGCACTCTGTTCTGCAATCAATGTCACCGGAACGAAAAACATTCTGGAAGCCAGCCTGGAGGCAGGTGGGATACAAACATTTGTCCACGTCAGCACCTGTGGCGTCATGGGTAATATCAAGAACCCGCCCGCTGACGAGACCTATCCTTACAATCCTGAGCCGATGGCCTACGCCCGCGCCAAGGCAGAGGCCGAAATACTAGCTTTGTCCTACCAGCAGAAAATACCGGTGGTGATAGTCCGTTTTCCCGGCGTCTATGGTCAGCCGCTCATCACGGGCGAATTGGACCGGGTGGAAGGGGTCACGCCAATGTCCATGATCTTCACAACCATAAAACGTGGCCAGTGGGTGTATATCGGAGACGGGAAGGCACTGACCCATTGGATCCACGTCGAAGATGTCGTTCGTGGGATTGAACTCGCTGCAGAACGTGGAAGGGCAGGGGAAATTTACATCCTGGCGGACGAGAGAGCCGTTTCGATGATAGAACTGGTGGATTCGGTTGCCCGTTTGCTTGAGGTGAACCCACCGAAGCGCCATCTCCCTGTCCCTGTGGCTTACCTTCTGGCTTTATTTTTCGAAACTATTGCCCGGCTAACAGGGGGCACGCCTCGCCTGAGCAGAGAACTGGTACTCGGTTTCATTGCCAATCGCGCTTTTAATACCACCAAGGCCAGACGCGAGCTGGGCTTTCAACCAAAGATTGGCCTGGAAGATGGAATCCGTGCCACGGTGCAAGCATACACAGTTAAAGGATATTTATAACCATGTCCGAGGTGAAACTTGATTCATCTAGTGGGTTAAAAATCGCTATCATCGGCGCCGGGGCAGTGGGTAGCGCAGTGGGGGCTTTGCTGGCTCATGATGGGCAAGATGTAACCCTCATCGGCCGTCCGGCGCATATGGAGGCTATTCGCCGTCAGGGTGGTTTGCAAGTGGATGGCTATCCAGGGGACCTCGTCGTACCGATCAAAGCTGCCGAACGCCTCGATTTCCGACCCGATCTGGCGTTGCTGACGGTTAAGACCCAGGATGTAGTAACCGCCGTGCGTGACAATCTGACTTTCTTGACCGACACGCCGTTGGTGACGCTCCAGAACGGCGTGTTCAGCGACGAATTGATTGCCGAAATCCTGCCTCGCTGCCAGATTATCAGCGCTGTCGTGCTCGTCGGTGCTACCTATCTAACTCCTGGCAGGGTGACGATCCTTCAGCAGGGGGCATTGGTCGTTGGCCGGCCTTTCGGGCCGAGAGACGCCCAGGTAGATAAGATCGCCAGTGTCTTGAATCGGGCCGTCCTCACCCGTGTGTCCGATAACATCCGCGGAGCTCATTGGCTCAAACTCATCATCAATTTGAATAACCCCCTGCCGGCCCTGACCGACTGGCCAATGAGCCGGGTTGCTGCCGACCCAAATAGGGGTCGGTTGGCCGTACGGCTGATACGTGAAGGACTACGTGTCACCGAACGGGCTGGCATCCAGCTTGCGTCGCTGCCTCGCAGGCCCATCGGCGTAATCCGGCTCGTTGCCTGGTTGCCGGTAGGACTGGCAGCGCGCCTGCTTTCCAGCACCGCGCGCCGCATAGAAACCAGATGGCCGTTGTTGGGCTCGACGTTGCAGAGCATCCGACGCGGTCGCCCAACCGAGATAGACTATCTCAACGGAGAAGTAGTTCGACTTGGGGAACGAGTTGGCGTGCCCGCACGCTTAAACGCCAAAGTTGTGGAATTGGTGCATCATGTAGAGGGAACCGGGCAATTCTTCTCTTTGGATGCGCTTCGGCACGCAATTGAGACTGGTGCGTCGTAAGCCGAGATGGAAAAACAGTTCAAAGCCTTCGTAGAACTGGAGAGTTGATTAATCAGTTCCGTAACTCCAAAACGAATTCACGAGCTCGATAAAGGCGAAAGGATAACGAGAAATGAACAAATATACCAATCAACATGTGGTACTCATCACCGGCTGTTCTTCCGGCATCGGTCGTGCGACGGCGCTTTTGCTAGCCGATAAGGGTTGGCGCGTCTTTGCTACTGCGCGCCATTTGCAAGCCATCAACGACCTGGCAAGCGACTGCATCACGCCGCTGCGGCTGGATGTGACCGACGAGGCCAGCATGATGGCCGCCGTGGAGCAAATACTGGCGCTGGCTGGGCGCATTGATGCCCTGGTTAACAACGCCGGTTATACCGAAGTCGGGCCACTCGAGGGGGCAACGCTGGAAGAAATACGCTGCCAATTCGAGACCAACACCTTTGGCCCACTGCGGCTGGCCCAACTGGTGCTTCCCACCATGCGCACCCAGGGCAGCGGCCGAATCGTCAACGTCAGCACGATCGGCGGGCGTATTGCCACCCCGTTTCTTGGGCTATACAACGGCAGCAAATTCGCATTAGAGGCGATGAGTGACGTGCTGCGTATGGAAACGCGGCCTTTTGGTGTGCGCGTGATCGTAATCGAGCCAGGCGGCGTGCGCACGAACTTCAACGCCGTTGCTTACCAGCGCGCTCAACGTTTCGCCACCGATACAGGCTCCCCCTATCACCGTTTCTTTGAGCGCCTTAACCGTTTTATAACCTATTCCACCACCAACAGCCCGCCGCCGGAGAAGGTGGCCGAGATCATCCAACATGCACTGGCAGCCAGACATCCCCGCGCACGCTACGCTGCTACGCTGGACGCCCGACTGATGTTGGCGATCATGCCCTGGTTGCCCGACCGGAAACGCGATGCCCTGTGGAGCTGGTTACTTAGACTTCATGAAGCAAGAACGGCATAATGTGTATAGATGATGACAACCCCCGATACTCTTATGAACGGTAAGATTTGTTTTGTTACCGGCGCTACCTCTGGCATGGGCGAAGTGATCGCCCGGAAGTTGGCACAGATGGGCGCAACGGTGATCATTGTGGGCCGCAGCCGTGAGCGTGGAACTGAAACGCTTCAACGCATTGTGTCTGCGACCGGCAACGCCTCGGTTGAATTGATGCTGGCAGACCTGTCCTCACAAAAAGAGATACGCCAACTGGCGCAGCAGTTCAAGAGCCGCTATCAACATCTTCACGTGCTGGTGAATAATGCTGGAGCCTGGATTACTTCGCGCCAGGAGAGCATTGATGGTATCGAGATGACCTTCGCCCTTAACCACCTGGGCTACTTCCTGTTGACGAATTTACTGCTGGATACACTCAAAGCCAGTGCTCCCGCCCGCATTGTCAATGTCTCGTCTTATGGTCATAAGCGGATACAAATGAATTTTGATGACTTGCAAGCCAAACAGGGATATAACGGCATGCAAACCTACCGACAGTCCAAGCTCGCCAACGTGCTGTTCACGTACGAATTGGCGCGACGATTGGCGGGGACGGGCGTGACGGTGAACGCGGTCAATCCAGGTCTCGTGGCCACCCGATTTGGCCTCAATAACTTTGGCGTTATTCCCGCCCGGATTGTCAATTTGTTGACACGGGTGTATGGTCTGGTTGGAACCAACGCAGAACAGGGTGCGCAGACGAGCATTTATTTGGCGACCTCGCCAAACGTGGAAGGTGTTACTGGGAAATATTTCGAGAAGCAAACCACTGTTCCATCATCAGAAGGGAGTTATGATCCAGCCACTGCTAGACGATTATGGCAGGTGAGTGAGGCCATGACCGGGCTCTCTGTTTGATTGAAAGGGACTTGCAGGACAAACAACCCACCGGCCGACATTATCGCCACTGTTCGGACTGCATTAACGAGGTTAAACCACGCCCTCAAATAAATCCGTTTCCCGCAGGCGGCCGTTTACCAGGGGATAAGCACGCATAAAAGTCTCTTGGGTGCTGAGCTTGCGGTAGAACCACCCAGCCAGCCCGGATGAAGGCGGGCCACTGGATAGCTGGCTTTGATGGCAGGCCGCCGCGCGTTGTTTGCGTTCCATCATTTCGCCGCCGATCCTGATGCGCGCGTGGATGGGAAATTCCACTTCCGCCAGGCTGGCCAGGTCGATGTCCCGGTTTTGGCCAAAGCGATGCGGGTCCTGCCCAAAAAGGGGCAGCGCTTTCACCGCCAGCTTGAGCAAGCCTTTAGGAAACACCGAGAAATACAGTTTCTGTGGTTGGAAGGCCGGCCCCAGTTCGGGGAACCAGGCTGGGTCGCCTGCGGCTGTGAAAGCGCGTACGGTGGCGTTGTGGATGGCGACGTGGTCAGGATGCCGATATCCACCGATCGGGTCGAAGGTGACCACCACCTGGGGCTTCTGCTCTCGGATTACTTTAACCGCGCGCGCGGTCACTTCTTCGATGGGCGCTGCAGCCAAAGCCTGCGGATGGTGATTCTCGGGTTGCCCGGGCATGCCAGAGTCCCGGTAGCCCAGGTGGATTACATTCGCAAGTTGCAATACTTGGGCTGCCTTGACCAGCTCGGCCCAGCGCAAGTCGCCAATCGTGGCGAAGGTGCCGAGAAATTGAGGATCGACGGAGCCGACCTCACCTCGCGTGGCGCAGGCATATACAACGTTGACCCCCTGAGCTGCGTACTTCGCCAACGTGCCGCCCACCCCAAATGACTCGTCGTCGGGGTGGGCGCCAAAGAAAATTAGTTTTTGTTGTCGTTGCATATATTCCTTCAGTTCAAGCATTACCATTCTTCTATGTTTCTAGCCCACTGAACAAAATCTCTCTCGTCCGGTGATTGGAAGCAGTCAGAACTTAGGCTAGTTTATGGTTTCTGTGCAACGACGATTTCCACCGGTAATCCCCAAACCGACAATTGCGTGGCATCCAGGGTTTGAAAGCGAGCCTCTTCCAGCGCTTTCTGAATCAGGTGGGGGTGGCCGGCTAGGTTGGGAAAGAACCTGTAAGCCGACTGGTAGAGACTTGCCATTGTTTTGTTTCCCTTTCCCTTTTTCGAGAGGGATACCACGCAAATTCGTCCGCCTGCCTTGAGGACCCTCTGGCACTCGTGCAACACAATGGGAAGCTCATGCGCCTCAAGAAGTTCCAGGGCAAAGCTGGTAAAGATGGCATCGAAGAAGTTATCTTCAAAGGGGAGATTTGCGGCATCACCAACGTTTAGCTTTACCCGATGCGAAAGTCCTGCCTTCTCGATCCTGGTTTGCGTGACGTTGCGCATTCCCTCTGAGATATCCAGTCCATAAACTTCACCCGTATCGCCCACTGATTTAGCCATCGCTGTGATGCCATGACCGGTGCCAAATCCGATTTCAAGAACCGTTTCACCATTTTTGACGCTTAGTTTTTGCAGACCCTTCTCCCTACTCTTCTTTAGATAGGAATTTGTGAGTGCGTCATACCATTTACTCAGCCAATCATAGCCAGCTTTGGTTGCATCTTTGGACCTTACAATGTTTTTCTTGTGGGTTACATTCTGTGACATGTGATTTTTTTGGGTTCAATTCAATAACATAAATTCATAGAGTGCTGAACCGCGTTCCACAACCTGGGTTTCGGCCAATTTCACATCCAGCTCCATCTCCGCATTAAAACGGAAGTAATGTGGGTTGGCTACCAGGCGGACCAGCCGCTGTTTCCAGAGAGGCATGCTTTCCAACAAGCTGAAAGTGTCAATCAGGCGCGGCTGGCGCAATTTAACGTGCACTGTGCCTGTGTTTGCTTGCCAGTGAAAATCCAATGAGCGTGGATAGCGTTTGCCACTTGGATGATCTTGAAAATCAGCTGTTTTCAGCGTGAGTGACTGCCCTTTGTCGACTAGAACGCGGCCTTTCTCAGCCAACATAAAGATTGGAATTTTCTGTCCTCCGTGGCTCCGGCCGGTTTTGATTTCGACAAAGATGACGGTGAAATCGCCAACGTGCGCTCGCCCCCAGTACCAGTGTGAGATGACCCGCTCCAAACCTAAATTACCCCAATTGTGGTCGTGATAGCCTGTTCCCTTTACCGAGTGGGTTTTTCCATCATAGGTCAGGGTACCCTCGACTTGCCCGTAGGGGATCGGCACCAGCCAGGCGAAATAGTGGGATAGCGCCTCATCAAAGTAAGTTTTGCCGGCGCCAGGCCGCCAGGAAGGCGCCTGGCCTGTGAATGTCAGGTCAGCCGCCAATTCTTTTCCTTCCGCGTGAAGTTCATAGTGGCGCAGGTCGCCCTGCACCCAGTTCGGCCCGATATTCACCTGACAACGATCCGGAGCAGCTTTGAACTGGTCGGCAGGATAGAATAATGGCGTGGCGCCAAGTTTCGATCCGTCTGGGCGCGTGATGGTCAATGTGATCATCGGTGTTAGCGGGTCGTTCCGTTGCCGCAAAGGTTTGGTAGCGTATACAATCACCGCTGTAGAACCATCGTCCAGCCATGCGTCAAAATACCACCACTCAAAAGTACCCGGGCCAGCATCTGTACGCAGGCCATCTTCCCAGGCGGTAGGTTCAACGGCCAATCCATCACGCCTAAGAAAGTCGTTTCCATCCGCGAATATTATTTGTTTTGCCATCTTTTCACCGATCATCGAGCATCTCACCCATCTGGCGCAGGATGTAACGGAACGTTGCACTCTGCGCCAGAACCTCGAACAAATTTCCGTCCATGTCCATTATCTTAGCCAGTTTCTGGCTTCCCAGCATCTGTTTTTGCAGAGGACTTGCCCGGCCGAAGGGTGTGGCCAGTCCCCGCAGGGTTTTGCTATCAAGCGCTGTGTCGAAGACATCGACGTCACTGTCCGGTTTTTCCAAAAATCGGCAAACTGGCCGAGCGTGAATTACTCAGCCAATCCTAGCCGGCTTTGGCCGTTTCTTTGGAGCGTGCACTGCCTTTCTCCTGGTTTATGTCCTGTGCCATTGTGTCCTCCAATATTCCAATGGGATGTTGGGCGTCAGAACGGTTGATTGGGAATACCCGGGAAGAGGTTCATGGGCGCGACGATGGTGTCCAAATGCGCCACTTTTGTAATAAGTTGCGGGGCAAACACCAACAGATAGACTACGTTTACGACCACGATGTACCCAACGAGGGTAAGCAGTGCTTGTTTCAGGGGCGTGGATGCACGGTGAGTTGCCCATTGCACACCATATTGTTTGTACTGCCCACAAGATACGTAAACACCATGATCGTGATGGCAATGGCCAGCCCGTCGTAGAGCGGGAACTGATGGTAGGTCTCGGGAAATACTACTAGGCCTGGTGCAGCTCGCCCAAAGCGCCAAAGCCCAACATATGTCGCTAAGAAGGTGAAGGCCTCATGAATGACGAATCCAATGGTGAATCCCGAGACTAGCAGCGCCTGGGGACGATGCCAACCCAGGCGACTCACCAGCAGGGACGCAATACGGGAAGCTATGACGGCCAGAAGCATGTAGTACATGAGGTACCCCGCGGGCATCATCGCCGGGAGGCCTTGCCAGGTTGCCCCGAATGGCCCCCAGTCTGGTACGCGCGGGAAGGCAGGGTGGAATTGTACGTAAATCGCCCAGTCATACGGCCCTTCGAGCCAGACGATTGACAGGGCGCTCAACGATGTAAGCAGTAGTTGGTTAGCGCGCCGGGCACGGATGCTGACAGCCGCCGCCCCGCCGAGGATCGCGGCTGAGCTGGTGTATGAAAATATCTGAAAGAGAACGACAGCGAGATTCACTTCACACCCTTGTCTTCCCGGTCGCCGCTCGGAGCGTTCTTGTCCATCGATGCAGGCTGTTCGAAAAAGTTGGCGGCCGTCCGAAGTCCGGTGTCAGCGTCGCGAGCTTCGGAGTCGAAGCGACGGATCAGCGCGGCTATGACGGCAATAACCGCGAGCAGCCAAACCACGATGATTACTGTGCCCATCCTCTTCCTCTTTCGGCGGTTAGTTCGCCCTCGCCCCGGGATACCGAGTCATTTTCTCTCTCCTTACCATAAAGCATCTCGCCGATCGTCCGCAAGGTGGCGAGCTCAGACACATCCCGGTCCAATAAGGGCAAGTGCGACATGACCAGACTGCCGAAACGACTCTTGATCTCATCCCGGTAGCGAGCCTGCAAACTGGCTCTTGCCGCCAGAAAACGGTTGCCTTCGATGACCTCGGGCAGGATGCACTGGTTGATCACCAACGCCTGCACCGAAATGCCCAAACGGTCGAGGCCCTGGATGGCGCTGTGGGTTTCTTCAATAGGTAATCGTTCTGGCAGCAGCACCAGGTTAAAGATTGTGGAGACCCGATCCCGCATGACATTTAAGGCGTTCTCATAACGGTGTTTATCCCGCTCCAGGTCCTCAAACGAATTTTCGTCCATGTCCATCAGCTCGGCCAGTTTCTGGCCCTCCTGGATCTGTTTTTGCAGGAAACTCGCCCAGTCGAAAGGCATGGCCAGTTCTCGCAGGGACTTGCCGGTGGGCGCTGTATCGAAGACGATCACGTCGCTATCGGGTTCCTCCAGAAATGTGACGAACTGGTCGAAAGTGGCCATCTCCTCGGCACAGGGGGTACTGATGACATCCCCGCCAAAGGTCCCCGTCATCTGGCCCATTACGCTATTCAGGCGGCTTTGGAAAACGCCTTTGGCATCGTTAGGGTTGATGTTGAGCCCGCACAGGTTGGGCACATGGTGGATGGGGATGCGAGCTTCGCCGCCGATTTCCTGGCCGAACATGGCGGACAGGCTCACGGTTGGATCGGTTGAGACAATGGTGGTCTTGTAGTTGTGATCGGCAAACCAAACGGCTGTTGCAGTAGCCAGAGTGGTCTTACCCACGCCCCCTTTACCGCCGAAGAACAGGTACTTCGTAGTCCCATCGGGGGTAGTGAGTTGTTTAAGGTCTTTATTCATTTTCCTTTTTCTCCTTGATTGTCTGCGCTTCCACAATCGGAAGCAGTGCGGATTTAATGGCCTCGTTATTGACGGGGATGCCAGTCGATGCAATATTTCCATTAACCAGGACCGCCGGCAGGGGCATTTGACCGCTGTTGGCGCTTTGAAACCATTGAGCTATCAGGCTGCGTGGTACCGCGCCATACATCGCAGAAGACGCGGATATCTCTTTAACCTGGGCAGCCACACCCGTTTCAGTGATCGCCTGCGTCACGGCCTGGCGGGCTTGCTCGTCGAAGGGGGCAAATCCGGGGATACAGCAACTTCCTGTGATGATCATCACAATTGGATGCGGCTGGGGGTTTTTCCGAAATAAATTGATTGGCATAAGATCTTCTCCTTATATTTGTTATATGCATTATTTGTAAATACGAAATTATCAGGCAAAAAAAGAGTCACGCGTACAATGGAACAGCCTTATTCATCGCAGCAGGTCCTGAGGGCCTTTGCAAGTGAGCTGGTCAACCGTTCCAGCGCGTGTAGGATAACCGGGCGTTCGTCTGCCTGAATGCCGCCCATGACCTGGTCAAAGAAATCGTGTAATTCCGTGTTAAGCGTCTGCCAGAGTTCTTTACCTCGCGCCGTGAGCTGAACCCTGACCACTCTCCGATCCTCGATGTCTTCCCGGCGATATACCAATTCCTTCTTAACCAGTTGATCCACGATTCGGGTCGTTGTGCTGTTGGCCAGACCCATTGCCTCGCTCAATTCGTTCATGTTCAGGCTGCCTTCTTGCGGTAGGGACAGAAGGGTATACCCCTGCGAGGCACTCACTCCGCTTTCGACCAGGCATACCCGGTCACAGGATTGGTAAAGCCTGACCAGCTGGTAAATTTGGCGTTGCACTTTGGCAGCGAGTGTATTTGTTTCAGCCAGATCCATAGGTTTCCTCAGGTAAACAACTTGCTATGTTCAATATTTGCATTATACAATAATATTGGTCTCTGTCAAGGGTTTTTAACCTGCTAAAGGAAAATCCATGTTTACGGACAGCCAGGCGCGGTTCCCGCTCGAGTCGCACTAGAATTTTCGATAGTCTGCGAGAATAATTCATCCAGTTGCAGTAAATAATCCGATGGATCCTTTTCGTCTCGTTGTGCTTTGACAAATAAGCTGTAAAGCTCCAATCCCTGGCTGCGAACCTTTTCCGGAATATGGGTAATATCCATCACCAATCCTTGATTAAGATCATTTGGCTCGTACTTATGCAGCCCGTTACCATACTCGCGTTGGTTCTGAGCCAGGATGCGCTGAGCCAGGGGGGTGACCAGATAAGCGCATAATAAATCAAGGTCAACCCCGGGGCGGGGATAGAACCCGTGGAAGGCGGTCAAATTGCGAACGGCGGCCTCATTGCGCAGCCAGCGAAGCCCGGCGCGTGAAAATGTAGTTACCAGCAGCGGCGCAGGCGGGCGGGCTTCCAGAGCGTACCAGGGCGTACGATTGCAGGTCAGGTAGCGCCGGCTAGACCCGCTGGCGATACCCATATCCAAATAGGCTCTGACCCCGGGGTGATTTTCATTCCCACAGGCGTTCAGCAGCCAGATCGGCTTGTTGGATTGGCGCAATTCTTCAAAGTGTCTGCTCGTAAAAACATGCGCAGATGCATAACTTGATTTAGGCAGGCAGGACAGGACGCAATCCAGGTCAAGGCCGTACTGCCGGCGTTTCGTTTCGGTCAAGAGGAAGAAGTGGTTATCGCCGGTGGCAATGCCGCGCATGACTCGGCCGAAGGTGGAAAGCGGCACCAACCCGTCCAAATTATCCGGGGGGTGTAGCATACTGGTGACGTGCCATTTCGAATGGGCTGTGGGCAGGGGGTGGGTGGTCGCGCTCAATGATTCTGGCGAGCGCTCGTTATCAGGGAACTCAATCGCAAGGACCGCTAACTCCTCTTGCGAGGAAATCCTGATCCATTCCGGGGGGTTGGTGGCGGACGTTCGCTCCAGACACAGGATGCAACTGGTCGTAATCCCATCCTCAAACGGCTGAAAGCCGTCCCCAAGCAGGATAACCTTGCGCAGAATTCTCTGATCGAGCATCATCTGTTTGATCGGCGCGCCGTAATCCGCATTGAGGAACTCATACGGCAGAATGAAAGCTGCCCGTCCGCCAGGCGCGAGTTGCCAGATTGCTTTGATGAGAAAAAAGATGTACAGGTTGGCGGCCCGGCTGAGCGCGATTCCAGTATGCTGTTTGACCGCTGCCAGGAGAGAATCTTTATCCGGCAAGCCACGAAACTTGCGGTAAGGCGGATTACAAAGGATGCCGTCGAACTGCTCATGCCAGGAGGCGCTTAAAAAATTAGTCTGGCGCAGCTCAATTTGCGCATAGCCATTATTCGTAAATAGTTCGCGGGCTGTCTCAGCGGTCTGTTCGTCAATTTCGTACCCGACCAACCTTGGAATTTCATCTGGATCGCCTTCCAGCAGTGCCCGCAGGAAGATCCCCAATCCAAGCGCAGGGTCGAGCACCGCAGCCGGGAATTGCCCACCAGCTACCCACTGCGCCATAAATTTGGCGATTTCGTAGGGCGTAAACACTTGCCCTAGCCGTCTGCGCTGTAACCACGGTCGTCGGGCGGCGTAAGTTATTTCGGGTTGGTCAGTGAAGAACAGAGAAGCGGGCATGGTTTCTGGTGGGATTATAGCATTCAGGCTGTTCAGCCTTATAAACCAGGCGAGATGAAAACTCCCGCTATATTTCCTTTAGACGTACATCCCTAAACACCACGGCATTTATTTGCTACAATTGACTGCGGCATTTTCCAAAGCTCCCTCAATTTATTTCAAACCGAAGGATCGTTCCATTCTTATGGCGGGTGAAAAAATCCTGATCGTGGATGATGATATGGCCAATGCGCTGCTGTGTCAGCGGCTGTTGCAGCACGCGGGGTTTGAAGTGCAGGCAGTTAACCACACCGCTGACGCGTTGACCTACCTGAAATCGACTGCATACGATCTTTTGGTTACCGACATCCGCATGCCGGACATGGACGGGTTTGAACTGATGGCGCTGGCCGCTCAATCCAATCCGGACCTGGCGATTCTTCTGATGACCGGCTTTGGCACGGTGGAAACTGCAGTACAGGCGCTGCGCTTTGGGGCGGATGGGTTGCTGCTCAAACCGATTTCCAGCGCCGGCGAATTGGTCGAAACCGTGGGGTCGGTGCTGCAAAAACGGCAAACGAAGCTGGATGCCATGCGTCTCAGCGTGCTCCATCCGCTGTTTGATATCAGCGAACACATCTTCGCCGAAACAACCCCCGATGTCTTGAGCGACCTGATCGTGAACGATGTTCGCAAACAAACCCAGGCGGCGATCACCGGTATATTTGTCCAACAAGGCAAAGAATCCACCTGGAAAGTGCTGGCGGGCTCCGACCTCACCCAGTTGTCCCAGACGAAGAAATCACCTGCGGTCGACCGGGTTTTGCAAGAGTTGTCCAGTATTGAACCTTACGTCCTTTTAAATCATAAAGATGCGCGCCTTGGGCGGATGGGAGAATGGTTGCGCGGAAACGATTACCGCGACATGGTGTGTGTGCCGGTCAGCCGGGCGAACCATTGTTATCTATTCTATGCCATCCGCTCGAATGACCAGCCTGAGTGGGCTAACCCGGACCTCGAACTGATGGTCATTTTTGCCCGTCAGGCTGCAGTTGCGCTCGAGAACGCAGCGCTTTATAACGAGCTCAAGGATTTTATCCGCCAACTCGAAGATTCTCAACGCAGTCTGATCATGGCCGAAAAAATGGCGGCGCTGGGACGCCTGATGGCGTCTCTGGCGCATGAGTTGAACAACCCGCTGCAAAGCGTGCAAAATTGCCTGCACCTGGCTGAACGAAAGGACCTGCCGGAGTCCCAGCGCCAGGAGTTCATCGCGCTGGCACGCAAGGAAGTGGAAAGGGTTTCCGCTCTGGCGCAAACCGCGATGGAATATTACCGCCCCGGGCGTCTGGTTCGCCAGAAGGTCGAGCTGCTGGACCTTTTGGAGACCGTTTTGAACCTGGTGGAACCCCAACTGCGCAACAACCGGATCACGGTTGTTCGTGAATTTCCGGGCAGACCGCTCGAGATCGAGGTCATTCGCGACAATGTGCAGCAGGTGATTCTCAATCTGTTGATCAATGCCATGGACGCAGTCAGCGACAAATCCGATCCGCGTCAGATCTGGATCGAGGTGCATGATCTCGAAAATGAAATCGAAATTTGCATCGAAGACAACGGCAGTGGGTTAGCGCCGTCGGTCGAGGAACGGTTGTTTGAACCCTTCTTTAGCACAAAGCCCTTCGGTACCGGGTTGGGATTGTCGATCAGTTACGAACTGGTGGTCGATGTGCATGGCGGGGAGCTAAGTTTTGTTCAACCGCTTCATGGGCAGGGCGCGCGCGCGCGGGTGGTACTGCCAAGGAAGGATTGAAATGGCAAAAGTAAGAATCCTGGTGGTGGATGATGAGGATGTGGCGCGCCTGTCGCTGCTGCGCATCTTGCAGTTGGAAGGCTATGAAGTCACAGCGGTGAGCGATGGCGAGACAGCCCTGCGTGAATTAAGCCGCTCTGCTTATGACTTGATGATCCTTGACCTGAAAATGCACGATTTGAGTGGCATCGATGTGGTCACTCAGACTTCAGAGACCTTTCCCAACCTCAAAGTCGTCATTTTGACCGCCTATGGCAGTATGGATACAGCCATTCAGGCGCTGCGCTACCGGGTGAACGATTATCTCATCAAGCCAGCCTTGCCAAAAGACATTTTGAAGAGCGTGGAGAAAGCGCTCACGGGGGAGCAACTCCCAGGGACGGACCATGGTGTAAGCGAGGGACGCCCTGCCTACCGGCCAGCGGTAGCGGTCAGCAAACCTTACGAGCAGACGGTGTTCCATGCCTCCAACGGAATCATTATTGATTGTATGCGCCGGCGCATCACCTGGCAGGACAATGTCATTCATCTGACGCCCACCGAAGCCAAGATCATCGGGGTTCTGCTGGAAAATAATGCGCTGGTGGTTCGGCACCAGGAACTGGTGCAAAAAGCCTATGGCTACCGCGTCGGGGCAGGCGAAGCAGCCAAAATTCTCCGGCCGATATTGTCCCGCTTGAATACCAAGCTGGAAAAAATTCCGGTGCGGTCCGGGTGGATCCAGTCGATTCGCGGTTCGGGCTATTTGCTGGAAATCGAAAAGGCGGAGCCAAGCGGCGAACCGCCGGCCGTAAAGGTTTGACCCTGCTGCGGATTCTCGGGATTAAATAAAAACAATGGAAGCAAATTGGCTTCCATTGAATGCTCTGAGGAGCGGGTGATCGGACTCGAACCGACGACATTTTGCTTGGGAAGCAAACGTTCTACCACTGAACTACACCCGCGTGAAAAACTTTATTTTCTGCTCTGCTTCGGAAATTTTACCATAAAAAAGAAATTGTCCAAATCACCATTATAGATTTAAGAATTCGGGGAATCGTTCAAAAAATCGTTGTAAGCAGCCGGGAATAAAGACACTGAATTGATAGCTGAACCGGATGCTTGCGAATTGTGAATGTCACAGGTTAATAAAATATTTGAATTCAATGAGAATCCAAATTTACACCCAAATTGCAGATGTGGATTCTTACCTGTTCTTTAAAATCTGGTTTGGTGTCAGCTAAAATATCAACATGGGAAAACTATTTAGTACTAAGATATAAAGCTATTATTGAAAGTATGGTTGGAATAAGCCAAAAAATTAGATTCACCCAAACTGGAGTTTTATCTCTAAATAATAAAGGTTTTTGAATTTCATTGTCATATAAAAATATACTCTGGGATATGAAAGGAAATATATTCTGTTTTGTTCTTAAGTGGAGGAAGATACTCTTAGCTATCCTACTGGATGTTAGGTCTTCTGAATTGTAATTGATGAGAGTCTTTCCTTTACGAAACTCAATTGTGCAATAAACATTCTCAATAACCAAATAATCTAGTTTACTAATACCATAATTAATTGACCAATCACCTAGATTTCTGGAATCCCCTAGGATAATCGGTTCAACATAGTTATATCTAAAATTAGTTATTGATTGAGTTAAATCTAATTTTCTCTGAATCCACCTTAAATCATTTAGATACAAAATCATAGACCTTAACAAGTACTTTGCTGTAAAGGTATCTTCAGCCTCCATTATCAATTCCCCTTTCCTAATAACACTTTAACTTTTTCTAGTCTTTCTAATAGCTTAGGTGGTCTTACACCTGAGCGTGATTAAATCATAATTCCTTTTGAGGGGGTAGAAAAATTGGAATGGAAAATTTTATGTGGCTAAAAGTTTGATTTGAAATTTCACCCTTTGCTTGGCCACCAAAAGTGAAACCTGCCACAAAAATTCCTGTTCCAACTTTTCCTTCAGTGGAATCAGTGGTAGTTATTGCTACATCGAATTCCACTAAATACTTATCCCAATAAAATTCAAAGCCATTGATTTTCCCGCTTGGAGCTACCATAGAGGAATTATTTTGTGCGTGTATTTGGGCAGTTGATACTCCATCAATTATTTGGATTAAAGTTTCTGCAATGAATTCTTTTAATTCCATTTTTTTACCTCTTCCAAAAATCAACTTTCAATCTTCTCGTACCTTACAGCAGTAGCTGTTCCACAGAGTATCATCATATTTTTCTCTGTTACTGAGTAATCTAAACTCAATCCAACTAGAGCATTTATTTCTTGACTCCTGGCTAATGCCTTATCACTTAATGATTTCAAAACTGCTCTTGTTGAATCGTCTAGCTTCTTTTGATACCCTACAGCACTACCACCAACTAAATCAGCAATTCCAGCACCAAGCTCAGAAAAGAATCCTGTTCCTAAAACAATTACAGAACTTATAACCCCATAATATTTGACTATCTTATTCCCCTCTAGGGTAGGAGTTGTAGAAATCATGAATTCAGCAGCACGTTGTTTTGCAAGTGCTAATCTATAAATATCTTCTGGAGTGGGATTTTTCTTACTTTTACATTTGGCACATTCTTCCCACTTCCCTGCATTTTCCCACCCACAAACCTGGCATTTCCAAGTAGCCATTTCTTTTAATCCCCTCCAAAAATCTTGAATACTAGCCTAATAAGTAGGTCAAGCACAGCTAAAGTACCGCCTGCAATTAATGCTCCCTTTACAGTATTAATATCCATTGATAAAAAATTTCCTTTAGTATGTTCATGAAACAAATATATTTTTTGTTTTTGATTATTACTTCTCCTCTGCTTTCGCTCTAAACGACTACAAATAACCTCAAAAAAGTAATTGGATAATTGAGTTATTTTTGTAAATTTAATAATTGTCTTTCCATTATGAAACCAAACAAAATAATCATAATTATTAAACTCTAGATTTTCTACCTTATTTAATCCAATTATTGAATCATCTGATGTCAAGTTTGACACTCCGATGATATATCTGACTGCGTTATTTGAATCTATAAACTTTAAATCTACATTTGGATTTAATGCTGCTAAAGATTCTTCTATCCAAATTAAATCACCCAAGTAGATAGTTACAGGTTTTAACTCTTTATATAATTGTGGAGGTAGTACGACCATTTATCCCCTCATTCGCAAAAAACCTCTATGTTAGTAGAGGTTAATTTTTATACAAACAAATTATATGTCTAAATGGTTTTTGTAAACATTTGTTACTGTAGTAAATCTGCTGGACTCGCAGTTAGGAAACTCTTCTGTAAATCCTCATTCCCTATGTTCAGGTATCTTACAGTAGTTTCTACTTTGGAATGATGCAGTAATTTAGAGACTAGAAAAATGTCTCTGGTTTTCCGTAAGTGGTTAGAGCAAAACATCTTCTAAATGAGTGGACAGGATAGACCTTTATATTAGCAGCTTTACAAAGTCTGGTTACTAAAGCTCTAAGACCTATAGACTTTAATCTTCTATTTTCATCATTCAGGAATTGAGGTTCATTTTTGAGCCTTATTAAAACAGTGGACAAGATTAATGTCCTAATAAGACCTCGACCTCCATCGGGTTGATTGGGTGCAAGGCGTCTGACTGGATGCGGCGACAGGTTAAACGCCTGAATTTTCGCAAGGCAAAAAATGTGTATGGTATAATTTTTCTTCAATGAACTTTGACTGTAGCCGTCGTGCCCTCAGGGAATAGGAGTAAATATTGGCGTTCAATCCTTTCAATTGGCTGATGGGATTGTTCTCTCTGGACATCGGGATTGATTTGGGGACAGCGAATACGCTGGTCAACGTCCGGGGAAAAGGAATCGTAATCAATGAGCCGTCCTGGGTGGCAGTAGAAAAACGATCTCGCCGTCCACTGGCTATTGGCCTGCAAGCAAAGGAAATGGTTGGCCGAACCCCGGCCAATGTTGTTGCGATTCGCCCGCTGCGCGACGGTGTGATTTCCGAATTCGAAATCACCCAGGCGATGCTCGGGTATTTCATCGGTAAAGCGCACCAACAGTCCATCGTTCCCATGCCGCGGCCGCGGGTGGTGGTAGGCATCCCCTCGGGGGCCACTGAAGTGGAAAAACGCGCCGTCTATGACGCCGCCATGTCGGCGGGCGCCCGCGAGGTGTATCTGATCGAGGAACCGCGCGCCGCTGCATTAGGCGCTGGGCTGCCCGTGTCGGAAGTGCAGGGCAGCATGGTGGTGGATATCGGCGGCGGGACGACCGAAGTGGCGGTCATCTCGATGGGCGGGATTGTGGTTTCTCGCTCCCTGCGCGTCGCCGGCGACGAACTAGACCAGGACATCATTCAGTACATCCGCAACAAATACAACCTGCTTATTGGCGAGCGGATGGCTGAACAGGTTAAAATGCAAATCGGCTCGGCTTACCCTTTGCCCACTGAAAAAACGATGACCGTTCGCGGCCGCAATCTGATCAGCGGCCTGCCTGAATCGCTTGAAATCTCATCCGTTGAAATCCGCGAAGCCGTTTCCGGTTCGGTTCAAGTCATTGTCGATACCATTAAAGATGCGCTGGACGAAAGCCCTCCAGAAATCGTGTCCGACCTAATCGAAACCGGCATCTGCATGGCAGGCGGCGGCGCGCTGCTGGGTGGACTGCGGGAGCGCTTGGCGGACGAACTCCGGTTGCGGGTGTGGGTTGCGGAAGATCCGATGACCTGTGTTGCCCGCGGCGCCGGCATGATCCTCGAAGACCTGGATAAGTACAACGACTTTCTGGTCGGGCTGGACCGGGGCGGAGGACGCTAGGCTGTCGGGAGTCGGGCGAGATATTCCCGCTGACTTTCTGACAGGTAGGACCTTTATCCATGAGAACAACTGGCTCTCAGTTCTTTCGTACAGCAACCATTGGGATTGTTGTCGTTGGCCTGGTCATTTTTGCTTTGAGCGGTTATATGCAGCCGCTGTTTCGCACCGCCATAAGCCCTTTGGTCACAGCGCAAACCTGGCTTTCGTCCCGGTTTATGGCGGTTTATGAATTTGTCACCGTCCCGCGTGATATCGCCAGCCTGCGCTCGCAGAACCAGGCATTAGAATCCGAGGTGGCGGGATTGCAGACTCAAATCATCGAGCTCGAACAGCAGTTGCGTGAAGCTCAAGTGCTTTACGCACTGCTGGATTTCGCTCGCAGCAGCCCGGCCAGTCAATATGTTGCGGCGGCTGTCATCGGTCGGGATCCCAGTCCTTTTCTGCATTATGTGATTATCGATCACGGCTCCGATCATGGGCTGCGGCGCGGCATGCCGGTCATTACGGATCAGGGCCTGGTCGGGCGCATCGACGCTTTGACCGCCACGGCTGCCCGCGTGCAGTTGATCACCGATCCGGGCTCGACTGTCAATGTACGGCTGCAATCAACCCGAACTGAAGCCCAAATCACCGGCTCGGTGACCGGTGAAATCGAACTGGGCCTGGTTTCTCAGGATACGCCCCTGCTCCCGGGAGAAATTGTGTTAACTTCCGGGTTGGGCGGCGGTTACCCGGCGGATTTGCTGGTCGGTCAGGTAATCAGCGTCCGTTCCTCCGGCACCAACCTGTTTCAATCCGCCAGTGTCCAGTCTGTGGTTGATTTTGGTTCGCTGCAAGCGGTGCTGGTTATCACCAACTTCCGCCCGGTGGATATTACCCCCCTCATTCCCACCAATCCCTAAACGCTATGGGCGCGCTGGCGGCTTTTCCGGTTTTAATCATCACCCTGATGCTGCAACTGGCCATCATCAGCCGGTTACCGCTGCTGCACGGCACCGCTGATTTGATGCTGCTGGTGTTGGTGGCCTGGGCGTTGCAAGAACGGGTACGCACGGCCTGGTTTTGGACGCTGCTTGGCGGGGTAATGGTCACGCTGGTTTCCGGACTGCCGTTCTATATGCCGGTTTTTGGCTATTTGATTGCCACCGGCGTCGCCCGCCTCTTGCGACGGCAAGTGTGGCAAACTCAGCTCCTGGCGATGTTCGTCACGACCTTTGCCACTACGCTGATTTATCATGCTTTGTCATTGGCAGTGCTGCAAATTGCCGGGCGCGGGCTGCCGATCAGCGACAGCCTTACCCTGGTTACGCTGCCAAGCGCTTTGATCAATCTTATGTTAGCATTACCGGTCTATACGCTCATCACGGATCTGGCGTATTGGCTGTACCCGGCAGAGATCGCTTAATCGTATGAACCGACAATCACTCGAACCCAAAAATGAAATCAGCCATGGCAGGCTGTTGATCATGTATATTCTGGTCGGCCTGGTGTTTCTGTTTTTCCTGGCGCGGCTGTTTACGCTCCAGGTCGTGCAGGGTGAAGATTATCAGATCCGGGCAGTGGATAACCGCACCCGGGAAATCAGCCTGACAACCACCCGCGGTCAAATTTATGACCGCAACGGTACCGTGCTGGCTCGGAATGAAGCCTCTTATAACGTAGTCGTCACGCCGGCCAATTTGCCAGGCGATGAGGGCGCCATCCAGGACGTTTACCGGCGCCTGTCTGAATTGATCGCTATTCCTGTCAATAACGGCGATACCGGTGAAGAGACCGTGCGCAACTTCACGCCTTGCCAGACCGATCTTGGCATCTCCCAGATTGTCTTTATTGGTGATTCCCTGGCCCCTTTCGATCCGGTTCGAATTAAATGCAACGTGGACGAAACGACCGCGCGGATCATTCAAGAACAATCCGCTGACCTGCCAGGTGTATCCATAGAGATCGAAGCCGTGCGCCAATATCCTACCGGAGAAACCACTGCCGAAGTGATCGGCTTTTTAGGTCCGATTCCGGCGATCGAGCAGGATTACTGGGAAAACCTGGGTTTTGTTTCCAATCGGGATAAAGTTGGCTACGCCGGCATCGAAAATTACCTGAATGACATTTTGATTGGCAAGAACGGGTTGCGGGTGGTGGAGGTGGATAACTCCGGCCAGATTTTACGCGACCTGGAAGCCCCGATTGAACCGGTGGCGGGCAACAGCATCACGCTGACGATCGATACGCGCCTGCAGGCAGCGGCTAAAGCCGCGCTGGTGAACTGGATGGAGCGGAAAAGCCTGCAACTTGGCAAACCCTATACCAGCGGTGTGGTCATTGCCATGAATCCAAAAACCGGTGAAATTCTATCGTTGGTCTCTTACCCCAGTTATGAAAACAACCGCATGGCGCGCCTTATCCCGGCCTATTATTACAATCAATTGAATCAGGATCCACATAAGCCGCTCTTTAATCAGGCTATCTCAGCAGAACAACCGCCGGGCTCAGTGTTCAAGATGGCAGCCGCCATCGGTATTTTGAATGAAGGCGTCGTCACGCCGGACCAGTTGATTAATGATCCCGGGTTAATTTCCATCGAAGAAAAATACTTCGAAAACGACCCGAACCCCCGCACCCGCGATTATGTATGTTGGATCTACAAATCTGGCGGTAGCCACGGCGACCTGAACTTCCTGGGCGGCCTAGCCCAGTCCTGCGACGTGTATTTCTACAAAGTTGGCGGCGGTTACAAGGACGAGGTGCCGGAAGGTTTGAACATCTGGCGGCTCGGCGAGTATGCCCGCGCGTTGGGCTACGGCCAGGTGCTGGGCATCGAACTTCCTGGTGAACAGGACGGCTTGATCCCGGATCCAAATTGGAAACGTATCACCGTCGGAGAGAACTGGTCCACCGGAGACACCTACATCTCTACCATTGGGCAGGGTTATGTGCTGGCCACGCCGCTGCAAGTGCTGGTGTCGGTGGCTACGCTGGCCAATGACGGAAAATTGATGCGCCCGACTCTGGTCAAGGAAATTTTGGACAGCGAAGGGACCGTGATCAAGCCCTTCGAGCCGGATATGCTCTGGGACATTACCAAAGATCCCCTGATTCATGTCTATGACGAGAATTTTTTCCAGACGGATGAGGTCAAAGTGGTCGAGCCCTGGGTGGTTGACCTGGCTAAAGAGGGGATGCGCGAGGTGGTCGTATCGGGGACGGCTGAAACGATCTTCGAAGGGGCTGAAATTCAAAGCGCCGGAAAAACGGGTACGGCTGAGTACTGTGATGATATTGCTCGGCCATTGGGGAAGTGTATTTCCGGCAGTTGGCCGGCGCACGCCTGGTACGTCGGTTATGCACCTTACGACAATCCGGAAATTGCGGTTGTGGCCTTTGTCTATGACGGCGATGAAGGCGCGATTTTAGCCGCGCCGGTTGTCCGCCAGGTCATGGAAGCCTATTTCGAGCTGAAAACTTCCGTGAATCCCTGATCCGGACTGGCTGTGATGGATCGAATCCCGTTTTCCACCTTGGATTTGCTATAATTCGATGGGGATGGTTAAAGGTTTGTAAATTGAAAAATTGCTGGTTGAGTAGTTTATGGATGAGTGACCGATGTTAAGGCGCGAGACCTGGCGACATTTTGACTACTGGCTGTTTGGGACAGTGTTGCTGCTCTCTGTGTTTGGCATTGTCATGATTCGTTCTGCCATTGCCGGAAATGCAGAGTTGGCTACCAGTCCGCGCAACCAGACCATCTTTGTTGGACTGGGGCTGGCGCTTATTTTAGTGCTGGCAGCCGTCAATTACCGCACCTGGGCTTCCACGACCCGCCTGCTCTACGTTGGCGGGATTGTGCTGCTGATTGGCATTTACCTGATCGGCGATGCTGCTTTCGGCTCGACACGCTGGTTCGAGGTCGGCGGCATCAATATTCAGCCATCAGAGCTTGGCAAGATCATCCTGATCATCGCGCTGGCCAATTATTTTTCCAACACCATGGATGACCCGCACAATCTGATATGGATACTGAAGAGTTTTGGCATCACCATGGGCATGACCATCTGGGTGCTGCTGCAGCCCAATTTGAGTACCTCGATTGTGCTGGTGGTCATCTGGTTTTCGATGCTGTGGATCAGCGGCCTTGAGCTCAAATACATCCTGATCTTTGGCGGGTTGGCAGTCGCAATGGTGGCTTTGTTCCTGGTTTTGATCGTCAATGGCGTCAAGATCCCGCTCATTGAAGACTACCAGTTGCAGCGAATCGTCAATTTTGTGTACCGCGACCCCAACGCCACCCACGGCGAGCAGTACAATATCGAGCAAGCGTTGATCAGTATTGGCTCTGGCGGCTGGTTCGGCGCGGGTTATGGCAACGGTACCCAGGTGCAGTTGCGCTTCCTCAAGGTGCGCCACACCGATTTCATCTTCTCGGCAATGGCGGAGGAATTCGGCTTCATTGGCACGGCAATTGTAATGGCGCTGCTGATTTTTGTGGTCATTCGTTGTTTGTACGTGGCGCGCAAGTCGATGGACACCTTTGGCGCGTTGATCGCTTACGGAATTGCCACATTGATCTTTTTTCAAATGGCCGTTAATATTGGGGTTAATTTAAACGTGCTGCCGGTCACCGGGCTGACCCTGCCCTTCGTCAGTTATGGCGGCAGTTCATTATTATCGCTCGTGCTTGGCATTGGCCTGGTTGAGAGCGTCGCAGCTCACAGCCAGACACTCGATTTTTAAGGAGCATTATGGTTTCATCATCAACGCCAGCCCGCGTGCGCTTTGCACCCTCACCCACCGGGCACCTGCATCTCGGCGGCGCACGTACCGCACTTTATAACTATCTGTTAGCCCGAAAGACCGGCGGGCAGTTTATCCTGCGCATCGAAGATACCGACCGAAAGCGCTTGGTTCCAGGCGCCGAAGAGGAAATTTATGCCAACCTGCGCTGGCTGGGGATCGAATGGGGCGAAGGGCCGGATATTGGTGGTCCCGACGGACCTTATCGCCAGTCTGAGCGCAAGGAAATCTATCAGCAGTACGCTCAAAAATTGATCGACAGTGGTCGCGCCTTCACCTGCTTCTGCACCCCCGAACGGCTCGAAAAAGTGCGCGCTGAACAGCAAAAACGTAAAGAACCGCCGCATTATGACGGTACCTGCCGTTTTTTGAGCGCGGATGAGGTAAAAACGCGGGTTGCCGCTGGCGAGCGCCATGTCATCCGCTTCAAGATGCCAAAGGAAGGCAGCACCACTGTCACTGACCTGCTGCGCGGTGACATCACCGTGGAAAACCGCACCCTGGATGATTACATTCTGGTCAAATCTGACGGGCTGGCGCTGTACCACCTGGCCGCTGCCGTTGATGACCATCTGATGAAGATCACTCATGTTATCCGCGGCTCGGAGTGGCTGCCGACCTTCCCGTTGCATGGTTTGATTCACCGCGCTTTCGGCTGGCAGGAACCGGAGTGGGTGCACCTGTCCGTTTTCCTCAAACCCAGCGGCAAGGGCAAAATGAGCAAACGCGAAACGGCTGACCTGATCCATGAAGGCCACTCGTTTTTCGTCAAGGATTTGGTAGGGCTGGGCTACCTGCCCGAGGCAGTCGTCAACTGGATTGCCTTGATGGGCTGGAGTTATGACGACCACACCGAATTTTTCACCCTGCCTGATCTGGTGGAAAAATTCAGCCTGGACAAGCTTAACCCATCGCCGGCAGCCATCAACTATACCAAGTTCGATCATTTTAACGGGTTGCACATCCGCGCCTTGCCGTTGAATGAACTGGTACGCCGCATGAAGCCGTATTTTGTTGAAAAGGGCTTTCAGGTGGATGATGCCACGCTTTTGAAGATTGCGCCCATCGTACAGGAGCGGTTGCAGGGCATGGACGATGCCCCCGAGCTGGCCGGGTTCTTCTTCAAACCGGATGTCAATCCGGATGTCGCGGAACTGGTCATCAAGGACTTGACGCCCGTCGAGTCTGCCGACCTGGCGAAGAAAATATTGGCGATTCTGGAAGGATTGCCGGATATGACGGTGGAGACCGCCGAGCCGCCGATGCGCGAGCTGGTGGAGCAGAGCGGGTTGAAAGCCGGCCAGGTGTTTGGCTTGATGCGCATAGCTATCACAGCCCAACGGGTAAGCCCGCCGCTGTTCGAGAGCATGGAAATCATCGGCAAGGACAAAGTGGTGGCGCGCATGCGCCGCGCCGTTGAGTTGTTGTCTTCGTTGTAGGGTTCCCGTCGGATGCCCACACTCACCGAGCACCCTTCGGGCGGGCACTCTGTGAGTGAACATGCCGGCACTTCGACAAGCTCAGCGACCGGTCAAGGCTCGGGGCTGCGCCTGTGCTGACCTCCGTAGTGCCTCAAAATAAACTGTTACCCGAAGGCAATCGTTAGCTCAAATGAAAATGTTACCGGACATTCTTTAACAATTGGTCCACTTTGGTATCAATAGACGTTCTCAGGTTCACCGGGCTAAG
>Ga0265292_1000448_pt1 | contig 59308 bp, 54 predicted proteins | sample Munlanlewell296A_FD_189080 | JGI IMG/M metagenome (GOLD analysis project Ga0265292, IMG submission 189080) | Leachate microbial communities from a municipal landfill in Southern Ontario, Canada - Leachate well 296A | ecosystem: Engineered > Solid waste > Landfill > Unclassified | place: Canada...
TTTTGACCGCTAAAATCCCGTAGTTTAGTTGATTCGCTTTTCATATGTTTTCGTTTCTTTGAATTTAGCAAACTCAATTCGCGAATTCAAACATATAAACTGCGCGGAACACATTGCGAAGAAAAAAGAGCATGACGCTTAGTAACCCTGAATTTATCCGGCGTTTTGCCATGCACATTTTACCACTACGTTTTGTACGCATCAGGCATTATGGAATACTCAGCAGTACCTGGAAGCGTGTAAAATTTATGGAATTAAGAAAGCAGCTAAAAATGCCGCTTACAAAAATTGATATCAAAACAAAGTTACACAGTTGCCCTTGTTGCAAAACGGGAACGATGATTACCCTTATGATCTTTGGTAAACGAGGACCGCCGGAACAATACATTACTGGTGAAAAAAGGAATGCCTGCTAAATGTGGGTAAGGGAAGGTTTGTGCTGTACAAAAAAAATAAAGAGATAATATACCCAATTACAATAGAAATTAATGGCGTAAAAAAAATCGTATCCTATTTTCCCTTCGCAACTGCCAAATGGCAAAACGATAACTCCATAATACAATAGCCCTCTATAATTTACCGGTTTCGTTCAACAGTAGGCTTCATTGTTGGTGCTGCGCACCCAACGAAGCCTTAGTTGTTAGGCGTTCGTTTTATATCTATTTGTTCATTCAACATTTCTATTGTACCACAACATTGACAGTGACATTTTCATTCGGCTGCAATTTTGGTAAAAGGCAATTGTAAATAATCATAGGCGCTGCAGTAGTAAGATTAGTTTTCATAGTGACATTTACTGTTACAGTATTACTTTGGCAATCTTTAGAAAGATCGTAAATAATTTCTCGGCATCCGCTTGTTAATTGCTTTTGACCAATAACTAGATCATATGTACTAAAATCTACATTAGGCTTGCAACTACCGATAACCGTATTGTTAAAATCGGTTTGATTTCTAATGATAACAAATGTAACTCCGTTGATGTTTGTTGCATAACTATTGTTACTACAACCATATTCGGATTTAAGACTTTTATATGGGACAGGACCGGAGTTACAAGTTTCTGTATTGGCTTTCTTACATGAGATTATCAAATAAAAAATGCGCTTTTCATAATAAGCTGTTTTGATGTAAAAATGATCAATATTTGTTTCGTGCTGATGAAAATGACGCACAACACTTAAAATTACGTTGATTCTCTGCATAATTCCAACAATAATCCAACAGTAATTTAAACCTTTTTAGATCTGTTTTGTCTGCGTTTTTTGGGTCAGCCCACCTTAATAGCAATTGCCCGGTCAACTTACCAATCGCTGGCGCCAACACCAAAAACGCAAATAATTCACACTTCAGTAATTAAAAATTAATAATTACAATGCTCATTTATTTTCCCCCAACTCCTAACTCCTAACTCTCCCCGGATTTTTCGCTATAAAATCATCCCAGCCTTTTAATCCTTTTACTGTGCTGTTTATTATGGAGGATGTTTGGTAATGATGGCATAGGGCAACGGCTAATGCATCGGTGGCATCAAAATACTGGGGCTTTTCTTCAATGAGTAATGTTCGTTGCAGCATTTTCCAAACCTGGTCCTTATTGGCATTGCCATTACCGGTGATAGATTGTTTTACTTTTTTAGGAGAGTATTCTGTTACAGGAATTTTTGCCTGCATGGCCGCCGCGATAGCCACCCCCTGGGCTCTTCCCAGTTTTAGCATACTCTGCACATTTTTGCCAAAAAAAGGAGCCTCAATGGCGAAAGTGGAAGGCTGGTATAGTTTAATCAGTTCACCTACTTTGGTATGAATCATTTCAAGGCGGGCATAAATGTCTTTTTCTTTGGTAAGTTTCAAAGCATCCATCAAAATCACCCGTGGCTGGCCCTTTTCAATACGCAGCAAAGCATAACCCATTAATTGAGTACCGGGGTCAATGCCGAGGATGATGGGCGATGGGGAGGTCATGCGTTGTAAAAATACGGGGAAATGGGTTATTGGCAGGGGGCAATCGTGAGTTGTGAGGGCAGATGACGGATGACAGATGGGTGTTAAAAACTATTGGCAAAATTTCTCACGACTGGCGGCTCACGTCTCAGGATTAACCACTACCCCTCTTTTCAGTCTCGCAACTATCCCCGTTCTTTGCAGTCAAATAACTGAATTTCTGAACAGGAAACTGAAAATATTTCTCAATTACTTTGTTGGTCCCACGCTGTTTGTGTGGCTGTCGTATTCTATTTACAGGCAGATACAAAAGCAGGCGGATGTGCAGCAATCCTGGGATCTCATCCTCTCCGCTTTTACGGGCCCCCGGTCATGGAAATTTGGGGTAGTAATTATTTTGATGTTTTTTAACTGGGGTATTGAGGCCCGTAAATGGCAACTATTGGTTGGGCGTATCCAGAAAGTTTCTTTTATTACGGCCTATCGGGCCATTTTATCCGGACAGGCATTTGCCTTTAATACACCCAACCGGGTAGGAGAATCGGCGGGACGTTCGGTTTTTCTGGAAGAAGGTAACCGCTTGCGGGGAATTGTTTTGTCTGTGGTGGGTAGTATGAGCCAGGTACTTGTTACTTTTCTGATGGGGTTACTGGGCCTGATCTATCTGCGTTTTCATATACTTGATGCTACCCGCCATGTAGAAGGCTTGTCGGCTTTCTGGATAGATGGGCTGATAGGAATGATTTCGGTGGGTATCCTGTTATTTATCCTTTTGTATTTCCGGTTATCATGGCTGATCCGGTTATTGGAAAAAATACCGTTTATCGCGAAGCATCGGTTCTTTGTGCAGAAGCTGGAAGATTTTTACTGGAAAGAATTAACAGGAATTTTACTTCTTTCTTTCTGCCGGTACGTTGTATTTGTAGCGCAGTATGTTATTTTGTTAGAGGTATTTGAAGTGAATGTGAACTGGATAGATGCCGCTACGATGGTTTGCGTAATGTTCCTGGTGCTGGCTATCGTACCTACCATTGCGCTGGCGGAACTGGGTTTTAGGGGGAAAGTGAGTATCCAGCTATTTGGGTTGTTAAGTTCCAATACCGTAGGCATCATTGCAACAGCCGCCGGTATCTGGATCATTAACCTGATTATTCCTGCCATTGCCGGCAGTTTATTTATATTAGGAATCAGATTGTTTAGAAATAAATAGTGTAGCGTGAAAAAAACCGGGTTACTTTTTTTATTGGTGTTTGGTTGGCGTTCTATCGCCGCGGGAGATGAATTCTGTGGTATACGTAACCTTGCTTTTATGGAAGGCGAAAACATTTCTTTCAATGTTTTTTATTCTGTTGTGGGTATCTATATCAATGCGGGTACGGGTAATTTTACGGTAAATAACGAACACATGAATAACAGGGCCGTATATCATATAGTAGGGTCGGGGAGTTCTAATCCGAGTTACGACTGGATATTTAAGGTACGTGACCGTTATGAATCTTATATAGATACGGCCACTATGCAACCCCTGAAATTTATCCGGGATATTAATGAAGGGGGTTTTAAAAAATATGAAAATATCACTTTTAACAAGAAGGCCAATACAGCCATTACTACAAATGGTGTGTTTAAAGTGCCTGTTTGTGTGCAGGATGTGTTGAGTTCTATCTATTATGCCCGGAATATAGATTTCAGTCAATACCAGGTTGATGATAAAATACCTTTTACCATGTTCCTGGATAATGAGGTGTTTAGCCTGTACATAAAATATTTGGGGAAAGAAGTGATTAAAACCAAATATGGCAGATTTAATGCTATTAAGTTCAAACCCTTACTGGTAAAAGGTACCCTGTTCCAGGGTGGGGAAGATATGTCTGTTTGGGTAAGTGATGATGAGAACCATATTCCTATCCGTATAGAAAGTCCGATTGTGGTAGGCAGCGTAAAAGTAGATATGATGCAATACCGAAATCTTCGGTACCCACTTTCTTCAATGATTAGTTTTAGATAGAGGAAAGGCTATGGCAAACATATCCGGTTTAGTTCAGAATGCCGGTATGCATAGCGGCAAATAGCCACAATCATTACAACAGACAAGCAGATTCCGGAGAACAGGCCCCCCAAAAACGACTGGTACTCTTTCTCGCCTATATAGGCACAAAAAACAATGGCAATAGCGGAAATAATAACGCAAACCCCTGCCATTACCGCATTGGCCGATCTGTTTGAGATCTCAATCCGGGTATTGCATGTTCCACAATTGGTTGCAGAAAAATTATTCAGCTGTACGAATTTCTTAAAAGGAATACGCTCTCTACAGCTTGGGCAGCAGGCAGTTTGGTTTTTGGACATTGGATATCGGTTTCGTTTATAACAATTCCTGAATCTAAGATAGAAAATTTATTTTGAAAAATCCTACTACAAAACACCGATTTTACTGGGGGGTAATAACGGGGAAAAAACGTGAAATAACCCTGCTCTTTGTAGTATTATATATCCCCTATTTGGAAGAAACTCTTATGCCTGACACCTTTTTCTGTTGCCTGTAAGCTGCAACATTCGTTTACAGGGTCATGTTCAAAGTAGAGGATATAGTCGTTGTTAACCGCCTCCTGTAAAAATGTTTTTTTCTCTTTCAGCGTTGTCAGGGGGAACATATCATAAGCCATAACATAGGGTAGTGGTATATGTGATGCGGAAGGTAAGAGATCAGCCATATATACGATGGTTTTCCCTTTATACCGTATCTGCGGCAGCATCATTTTATCGGTATGTCCGTTTACAAATCTGATGGAAATATTTTCAGTAAAATCCATGCTGCTGAGTAGTCCGTTTGTATCGGGCCCTTTTTCAGGCAGGGGTATAAATTGCAACTGACCGCTCTCCTGGATGGGTAGAATATTCTCTTTCAGAAAGGAAGCTTTCTCCCTGTCGTTGGGTAGGGTTGCCCATTGCCAATGGTCTTTATTGCTCCAGTAAACCGCGTTTTTAAATGCGGGCACCAACCTGTCGCCTTCCCTGATAATACTGCCACCACAATGATCAAAGTGGAGGTGTGTAAGAAATACATCTGTAATATCTTCTCTTCTAAAACCTTTACCGGCCAGGGAGGTATCCAGTGTATCTCCCTGTAAATGATAGTGGCCGAAGAATTTTACATCCTGTTTATTTCCCACACCGGTATCAATTAATATTAACCGGTTTCCATCTTCAACCAGTAAACAACGCAGGGCCCAGTCGCATAAATTATTTTCATCAGCCGGGTTCAGTTTATTCCACATGCTTTTGGGAACTACGCCGTACATGGCGCCACCATCTAATTTAAAATAACCGGAATTGATCGTATGCAGTTTCATCTTTAGGTTACCTCGCTTTTTTTGTGCTGTGTGCCGGATGCAAAGATCAGGAGTATTAATCCTATTACAAAGAAAACAACCAGCGCCAATACAGCATTCCGCTGCGAACCGGTAAATTCATTTATGTATCCGAAACTGAACATGCCTATCACAATGGCTATCTTTTCCGTTACATCGTAGAAACTGAAAAATGAAGCGGTGTCTTTGGTTTCGGGCATCAGCTTGGCATAGGTACTTCTACTGAGCGATTGGATGCCTCCCATTACAAAGCCTACCAGTACGGCCAGTCCATAAAATTCATTAATGCCATCTCTCGGTAACAGATACCCGATCACACATAAAATAATCCAGACAGACAGGGTGATCATCAATGCGTTAAAATTGCCAATCCTCTCAGACAGTTTTGCTATCAGGAAGGCGCCGGGTATAGCCACGAGCTGTATAATCAGGATGGCTATGATTAAGTTGGTGATGGGAATATTCAATTCACTTTTGCCATATAATGTGGCCGCAAGCATAACCGTTTGCACACCCATATTATAGAAAAAGAAAGCGCCTAAAAACCTTTTGAGTACCGGTAAGTGGCTTAACTGGTTCCAAACCTTATTTAACTCTTTGTAGCCTTTGTTAAAAATACTACCGCTGTCTGATTTTTTTTCCAAAGGGGTTCCTTTGGGTAACCTGCTTAGCGCGAATTGCGCGAAGCCCCACCACCATATACCCACTAATAAGAATGATATCTGTGAAGCCTTACCTACGGTGATGCCAAACAAACCTGGTTTTAAAATAAATACAAAACAGATAATCTGTAATAACACACTACCCGTATACCCCATGGCAAAGCCTTTGGCGCTTACCTTGTCCTGGTCTTCAGGGGCGGCAATTTCAGGAAGATAAGAATTGTAAAAAACCAGGCTACCCCAAAAACCTACACAGGCAACGATTAAACAGGCCAGCCCGTAGGCTAAATTGGTTTTATCAAAAAAGTACAGGGCACCGCAGGCAATACTGCCCATGGTGCAGAAAAAAAATAAGAATGATTTTTTATTGCCTTTGTAATCCGCAATAGAAGACAGCAGGGGCGATAGGATGGCTACCAGTAAAAAAGCGATGCCCAGTGCATACGTGTATAAAGAAGTATTAATAAATTCACGTCCAAGAATCCGAACGGTATCATGAGAAGTGGCATCATTGCCATCGCCTGTAACCGCTTCATAATACGCGGGAAAAATGGTAGAAGTAATCACCAGGTTATAAGCGCTATTGGCCCAATCGTACATGGCCCAACCCGTGATTACTTTCTTTGGAGCAGTCTTCATTAAGGTTGGTTAGGTTTACATTCCGACTAACAAAATAGTAATTAATTCTTAATTATTTCAGATACCCTGCTAATACGAGAGCCAGCAAAACAGCCCCCACAATTACCCTGTACCAGCCAAATAATCTGAATCCATGTTTCTGTAGAAAACCGATAAAGAATTTTATAGCAAGCAGCGCTACTATAAAGGCAACTACATTACCTGTTCCCAGTGCTATCAGATTTTCTTTGTTCTGTAATAGTTCAGGGTTTTCTTTCCAGGCTTTCAATAATTTATAGCCGGTTGCAGCCGCCATGGTTGGTACGGCTAAAAAGAAAGAAAATTCGGCTGCCAGGTTACGGGTAAGTTTCTGCTGCATCCCACCGATGATGCTGGCTGCACTACGGCTGGTGCCGGGTATCATGGCCAGGCATTGCCAAACACCAATGGTAATGGCTTTTCTGAAACTGATGGATTCTTCTTTTTCTATAGCAGGCTGTTTAAAAAGCCGGTCAATAAATAAAAGGATGAACCCGCCGGCAAGCATTGTGACGGATACGGTTAAACTGCTTTCTAATAAAGCATCAATTCTATCAGAAAATAATGTACCCAATGCCAGCGCGGGTATCACGGCTACAATCAGTTTCAGGTAAAAATTAAAACGATTGAGCGGGAAGAATTTTTTCCAATACAATACCACCACAGACAGGATGGCCCCGAACTGGATGGCAACTTCGAATAACTTAGTAAAAGGATCGGAAGATATATGCAGTATCGAACTGGTGATAATCATATGGCCTGTAGAAGATATGGGCAGAAATTCTGTTAATCCTTCAACAATAGCAATGACTATAGCTTCAAAAATGGACATAATAGCTATTTCGGTTTCTTAAAGATCGCATATACCTCAACCAATAAACCCAGCACAATCAATATAGGTGCAATCGTAATTCGGGTAGTGCTGTAAACTTCTTTGGTATCAAAAATAGCAGGATCGGGACTTTTTCCGCCACTCAATAAAAACATACCCAAAGCAATTACCAATCCCCCAATCAGCATCCAGGTATAATTTTCCTTGTTGAATAAAACAGAATCTACATTTTGTTTATGATGGCTCATATGATTTAATTTATTAGGTTGTAAGATAGGAAAAAAGTTAATGGAGGAGGAACTAATACAATTCATCCAGTTTCATTTTTAAATATTTCAAAACACTCCGATGGGTACTGTATACAGAAATACCTACGCCCAGAATTATCAGCCCCCCAAAAAGAATTAAGGTAAGTGTAAAGTCGCGTATCGCTTTTAAAGGCTCAAACTGGCTTTCTGCCCAACTGATCAGCGTAAACAGCAGCACAATTGCAATGCCGGAACTGATCAGTCCGTTAATGAGTGCCTGTATATTTAGTGGTTTTGAGATAAAGCCCCTGGTAGCGCCCACCATTTGCATGGTTTTAATGAGGAAACGGTTACTGAACATGGTCAGGCGGATGGTATTGTCAATACTGAAAGTAACAATCAGGCTTAAAATAATCGCCACCACTAAAAAGATGAGGCCGATTTTGGAGGCTCTTTCATTCAGGTTACTTACCAGTATCTTTGGGTATTGCAGTTCAGTGATCTGGTCTCCGTAAACCGCCATCAGGTCGTTTGATATTTTGGTGAGGCTATCGCCATTCACATAATTGGCTTTCGCGTAAAAATCAATACTCTCTGGTAAAGGGTTTATATCCAGAATGGTGGCCCAGTCTTCATTGTTCTCTTTATTCCATATTTGTTTGGCTGAATTCTTATCTATATAAGTAACACTCCTGGCGTAGGGCTTCCCTGCTATAAATTGTTGTATCTGGCCAATGGTATCTTTGTTCAGCGTACGCAGGTAAGCGCTCAACCGGATATCTTCCTTAAAAGCATTACCTACCGAACTGATGTTCAAAAAGAACCAGCCCATAATGCCCATGATCAATAAAACCAGGGCCACACCAACAATACTATAAATATAATTGGGCTTGCTGCGTTTAAGTGATGCTTTTCCGATTATCGCCATGCTAAATTTTTTTAATATAAACACCTGCTAGTGTGTAAGTGACTCTATAGGCAAATGTACGGTTTTGAAGCCTAAACACTTACATTTGCAGCCATTCTAACGATCATTTTGTATTTGAAAATAGCTCATTCCCACAGAAACCGGGTTAAAGGTTTGTTAGGATTATTTTGCACCCGGATTTAGAGTGGTTATTAAATATTCGTTAGTCGGATTATTTTTTCAATAAACAATACAAATACCCCGTTGGGGTTGCGCGGTGATTATGGAATACAATTTCAGGGAAATCGAAAAAAAATGGCAGTCGCATTGGAAAGTATCCGGTGCTTACCGGGTAAGTAATGAAACAGACAAACCCAAATATTATGTACTGGATATGTTCCCGTATCCCAGTGGTGCCGGCCTGCATGTAGGGCATCCCCTGGGTTATATCGCATCTGATATTTTCAGTCGTTTTAAAAGATTAAAGGGGTTTAATGTATTGCACCCGATGGGATATGATGCATTTGGCCTGCCTGCAGAACAATATGCCATTGAGCATGGCGTACATCCCGCTGCCAGTACGGCACAGAATATTGATAATTTCAGAAAGCAATTGGATAATATCGGGTTTAGTTACGATTGGGACCGTGAAGTGCGTACCTGTGAGCCGGGTTATTATAAGTGGACACAATGGATATTCTTACAGCTCTTTCACAGCTTTTTTAATCGCTTAACACTGAAAGCGGAAAGTATACAAAGTTTAGTGGCAACATTTGAAGCCAATGGTAATGCCGCGTATATATGCCCGGGAGATGGTTCCGTAAAATTCTCCGCTGCTGAGTGGAAAGCGTTTTCTGAAAAAGAAAAGCAGGATATCCTCATGCATTATCGCCTTGCTTTCTGTGGCTATGGCGAAGTCAACTGGTGTGAGGCGCTGGGTACGGTATTAGCCAATGATGAGGTAGTGAATGGGGTAAGTGAGCGTGGCGGGCATCCGGTGGTAAAAAAGAAATTGCGCCAATGGTATCTCCGTATAACTGACTATGCAGACCGGTTGCTTGAAGGACTCGAAACCATTGAATTTAGTGAGGCGATGAAAGAAATGCAGACCAACTGGATTGGTAAATCGTATGGGGCGGAGATTGAATTTGCTATCGTAAGTCGTGAATCGTCAGACGTGAGTAAGGAATTCAAGTATCACGATTCGCGTCTCACGGTTTATACCACCCGTCCAGATACTATATTTGGCGTTGACTTTATGGTAGTGGCTCCGGAGCATGAGTTGATTGAAAAAATAACTACTCCTGAACAAATTCAACCGGTTGAAGAATATATCAATTATGTAAAAAGCCGCAGCGACAGGGAGCGGCAGGCAGAGAAAAAAATCAGCGGTTGTTTTACCGGGGCCTATGCCGTTAACCCTTTTAACGGCAAGCAGATTCCCATCTGGATTTCTGAATATGTATTGGCAGGATATGGAACCGGCGCCATTATGGGTGTGCCATGTGGTGATGAACGGGATCATAAATTTGCATTGCATTTTAATATACCCATCACTAATATCATTGGTGATTATTATGATGGCAAAGAAGCCAATCCTACCAAAGAGGCCAAACTCAGCAACAGCGAATTTTTAGATGGCATCGTTATGCGTGATGCGATTGGTATGGTGAATGCGAAGCTGGAAGAAATGGGTATTGGCAAAAAAAAGGTGAACTATAAAATGCGTGATGCCGCATTCAGCCGTCAGCGCTATTGGGGCGAGCCGTTTCCCATACAGTGGAAGAATGGGGTGGCTATTCCTTTGAGCGAAAATGAATTGCCTTTGTTATTGCCGGAGGTGGAAAGTTATAGCCCGGGCCCCGATGGCCAGGGCCCCCTGGCCAACATACCTGAATGGGTGGCCAAAGAGCTGGAAACGAGTACCATGCCCGGTTATGCCGGTTCTTCCTGGTATTTTCTGCGGTATATGGATCCGCATAATACCGAAACTTTCTGCGACCGTAAAGTGAGCGATTACTGGAACCAGGTAGATCTTTATATTGGCGGAACAGAACATGCCGTGGGCCATTTATTGTATAGCCGTTTATGGACCAAAGTGCTGTACGATTTGGGTTATATTGGTTTTGATGAGCCGTTTAGAAAATTATTGAACCAGGGTATGATTCAGGGGAGTAGCCGGTTTGTGTATCGGTTAAAAGGGACTAACCAATTTATTTCTTCCGGATTGATGAATGGGATAGCGTATAAAGTTGAGGATACAGATCCTATTAGGGTTGATGTAAACTTTGTAGATGGTATTGAACTGGACATACCAACCTTTACCAAATGGCGCAATGGAGAATACGCGAATGCTGAATTTATTTTGGAGGACGGTAAATATATCTGCGGTTCAGAAGTTGAAAAAATGTCCAAATCAAAATTCAATACCGTTAACCCGGATGAACTCGTTAATAAATTTGGCGCCGATACCTTTCGTATGTACGAAATGTTTCTCGGCCCGGTGGACCAGAGTAAACCCTGGGATACCAAGGGTATTGAAGGGGTACACCGCTTTCTTAAAAAATTATGGCGTTTATTTTTTGATGAACTGAAAGGAAAAGTATGGAATGAAGCAGCCGCCAATGCCGAAGAGTTGAAAGTGTTGCACCGTACCATCAAAAAAATCGAAGAAGATACGGAACGATATAGTTTCAATACCGCGGTAAGTACCTTCATGATCTGTGTTAATGAACTGACTGATCTGAAATGTAACAAACGCGAAGTGTTGCAACAGGTACTCATCATGCTAACACCGTATGCCCCGCATATCAGTGAAGAACTATGGACCGCTTTGGGAAACAGTGGTTCCATCCTCGATGCATCCTATCCGGTATTTGAAGAAAAATATGTGACCGAGTCTTCCAAAGAATATCCCGTAAGTATTAATGGGAAAGTGAGAACCAGTATGAGCATTTCGCTGGATGCTACCCCGGAGCAGGTTCAGGAAATGGTACTTTCTAATGTGCTCATTCAAAAATGGATGGATGGCAAACCCCTGAAGAAATTCATTTTTGTAAAGGGTAAAATGATCAATGTGGTAGTGTAATTCGCCGCTTTATAGAAATATTCCGGGCCCACATGTAAAATACGCGGGTGCTTATGTAAAATTTCAATATTTTCATAAGTGCTTCCTTATCTTCATTTTCTTAAATAAAACACATGAGCATAGTAAGAGGATTGTTAACATGGGTAACCTTTGCAGTTATCACAACCGTTCAGGCACAGCAAAAGCAGATCAGTAACAGTGACCTGATGTCAAATAAATTGCCTGAAAATTTATATAACAATTTACCCACTGTTTTAAAATGGATAGATGATGAACAAGTTATCCTATATCAGAAACTGGATAAGGATACTGTTGCTAAAAATTATATTCTCGATAGTAAGACAGGAACTTTTACCGAAACAATGATGGGCGCTAAAACCATTAACGGTATTGAATTCAGAAATAGCGGGTTGGCTAACAAACCTTCTGTTTCTCCTTTTGGAAAAAGCGTAATGGTTTGGGATAAGGATCTTTTTTATAGTAATAATGGAATGGAAACCAGGCTGACAAATGACCAGGGGGAAGAAAAAAATCCAACGTTCTCTCCGGACAGTAACTATATCGGTTATACCAAAAAAAATAATTTATATAGTTATGATTTGCGTACTAAAAAAGAAGTTCAGTTAACCACAGATGGTACCGGCACTATTTTAAATGGGTATGCCAGTTGGTTGTATTATGAAGAAATATTTGGCCGTAATACCCGTTATCGTGCATTCTGGTGGAGCCCCAACAGTAAAACACTGGCCTACATGCATTTTGATGAAAGCAAGGTACCCATGTTTCCTATTTATGTGAGTGAGGGGCAGCATGGATACATGGAACAAACAAGGTATCCGTTACCCGGTGATAAAAACCCTGAAGTGAAAATTGGAATGGTTAGTCCGGATGGCGGTAATACCATTTGGGCCGATTTTAACGCGAAGGATGATCAGTACCTTGGATGGCCCCTCTGGAAAGAAGATGGTAATGTTTTAATGGTGTTTTGGATGAACCGCGAACAGAACAATCTGAAAATATTTGAGGTTAAGCCGTTTGATGGAAGCAAGAAAGAATGGTACAATGAAACCCAGCAAACATGGATAGATCTGGAAGACAGGGTTGGAGGCAGGGTTAACTTTTTAAAAAATGATAAAGGCGTTATCATACAATCTGATAAATCGGGATGGAACCATTTGTATTTATATTCGAATGATGGCCAATTCAGAAATGCTATTACGAATGGCAAGTTCACAGTTACGAATATTAGTTTGATTGATGAAAAAAATGAAATAGTTTACTTCTCTGCCAAAGGCCGCGAGAATACGGCCCGTACTGATTTGTATCGTGTGAAATTTGATGGGTCTGATCTAAAGCGTCTTACATTTGGTGAATACAATCATGCGAAAACCAGTCTTTCGCCCGGCGGAAAATATTTTATTACAACCTATAGTAATGCCGCTACCCCAACCAGGATGAGTTTGGTTGATAATAATGGGAAACTGGTTCGTGAACTGGGCGATATGAAGGGCGCGGAAACCGGGCAATACGCCCTTGCCAAAACAGAACTCATCCGTATTAAAAGCGAAGATGGTTTATATGATTTACCCGCCCTGGTTACCTGGCCGGCAACTATGGATCCCAATAAAAAATATCCTTTACTGCTGAGTATTTATGGTGGCCCTAATGCGGGAACAGTTACTGATAGCTGGTCGTGGAGCGCCAACCGGCAGTTTTATGCCAATGAGGGATTGATACAGGTTTCATTCGATCACCGTGCCAGTGGACATTTTGGAAAAGAAGGCATGAATTATTTGTATCATAACCTCGGCTTCTGGGAAATGGCTGATTATACAACCATGGCCAAATGGTTCATTAAAAACGGGCAGGCCGATCCCGCCAGAATGGCCATTACCGGGTTTAGTTATGGGGGTTATATGAGTGCTTATGCATTAACGTATGGAGCGGATGTGTTTACGCACGGCATGGCAGGTGGCAGTGTGGTGGATTGGCATTTGTATGATACGCATTATACCGAAAGATATATGGGTACCCCGCAGAGTAATCCTGATGGGTATAAAAGCAGCAGTGTATTAACTTATGCCGACAGGTATAAAGGCGTATTGCAAATCGTTCATGGTACCAGTGATGACAATGTACACATGCAAAACAGCATACAACTGGTGAGCGCTTTACAGGATAAAGGAAAGGGTTTTGAATTCATGTTATACCCGGGTGGCCGGCATGGATGGGGTGGAGCGAAAGGAGTTCACTTTAATAACCTGAAAACTAAATTTATTTATAAATACCTGTTGGAAAAACAAGCGCCTAAAATTGCTTTGAGATAGTTCTCCTTCAGGGGATTTTAGGATATAAATACAGGTATACGCGATAATGAATTGTGTATCCTTATTTCAAGACGCGACAGATTCTTACATAAAAAGACCCCTCAAATTGTTTGAGGGGTCTTTTTTATGCAGTTAATTTATTTTTTAATCACCCGTAACATCTCTTTTACCGCGGCTTCCAATTGTGCATCCTTTCCTTTCATAAATTCTTCGAAAGGAAGTGTGACCCTTATATCCGGTTCAACCTGTAAGTTTTCCGTTGGCCTGTTTTCTTTGCCAATGGTTGCCACCATTGGTATACCAAAAACAATTGTCGGGTCAATCTGCGTTTCCCACCATACAGCGGTACCTGTTCCGGCTACCGGCATACCTACCAGCTTCCCAATTTCATTTTGCTTATAGATATAGGGGAAGATATACGCGTCACTGTAGTTGCTTTCACTCATCAGCACACAGCTTGGCTTTTGCCATCTATTGCCCGGCTCACCTGCAGTTACCCGGTTGCCCTGTGGCGCAAAATCAAGGTAGCGTTTGCCACTTAAAAATGTATTCAGGTCATCGTGCAACCAACCGCCACCATTAAAACGGGTATCTACAATCAACGCTTCTTTGTCGATATTTTTTCCAATCACTTCATCCAGTACGGTTCTGAAGCTTCCATCGTTCATTCCCTGCACATGTACATAACCCACTTTTCCTCCACTCAGTTCCTCTGTCATTTTTTTCATTTTGTTTACCCAGCGCTTGTACATTAAGGCAGCTTCCATACCGGTATTGATTGGTTTTACCGTTTCTTCTATTTTATTTTTTGTGGATGGATCAAGCAGGCTCAACAATACATTTTTGCCCACTTTTCGATTAAGTAGCCTGGCCCAGTCATCCTTATCACTTACCTCTTCGCCATCTATTTTTTCAATGATCTGTCCCGCTTCAACTTTCGAAGCTGCATTTTCCAATGGACCGCCGGCAATTACTTCTGTAATCTTTAAACCTTTACCGGTAAAGGTTTCATCATATAATAAACCCAATGAGGCAGTCATATCACCACTCGGTGTTTGAGGAGAATATCTGCCACCGGTATGTGAGGCATTCAGCTCTCCCAGTATTTCACTCAGCAGTTCCTGAAAATCGTAGCTATTATTAATATGGGGTAAGAAGCGGGCATAGTTGGTTTTATACATTGCCCAGTCTATTCCATGAATTTTCGGGTCATAGAATTTCTTTTGTACCTGTCTCCATATATGTTCAAAAATGTATTCCCTTTCTTCCGGAGCATTCAATACCATTTCGCCATTAATGCCCACAGGGCTCACTTTGCCGCTTTCGGTTTCTACTTTTATGATGGAGCCGTTGTTTACCAGGAAAAGTGTTTTTCCGTCTTTGCCCGGTTCAATTCCACTTGGGGAGCCACTCAACTTAGCCAAAATTTTAGTTTCTCGGGTACGTGGTTCTGTTACCCATAAATCAAATCCTTTTTCGAATGAAGACAGGTAATATACTTTGCTGCCATCAGCGCTTATATAATAATCTGAAATGGATGAACTGTTGATAGTGAGTCTTAATACCCTATCTTCAAATCCGTTCAGGTTAGGGATAAAATTAGCTGTAGCTAACGAATCTTTTTTGCTTTTTGTGGTATCCGCTTTTTTATCCTTCTCTTCTTTCTCTTTCAATAAAGCAAAATCTTCTTTGCTTAAACGCGTGCGATCATAACTGTCCTGATCCAGGAATCCCTCATAAATATCTACTTCCCTGCTGCCTTGCAAAGCAATGGATTTTCTGCCTAACCGTTCATTTACCCAGGTAATGGTTTTCCCATTCATACCCCATTTAATATTGGCTTGACCAAATCCAGACCGGATAGGCTTTTCAATACCACCGGTTCCGTCTGCTTTAAGTAAAGCCAGGTTACCGTATTGCCAGCTTCCTTCCTGATCGTCTGCGATGATCCATTTACTATCCGGGCTCCATTGAAAATCCCAGTCGCCATCACTATAACTATAGTTTCTTCCGGCAGGGAGTAATGTTTTTATTTTTTTATCGGCAAGCGTGTACACTTTTAATAAATTCCGCTCTGCTATATAGCCAATCTGTTTGCCATCGGGCGAAAATTTAGCGCTGAATTCTTCTTCCGGAGTGGCAATCAATGCCTCTTCCTTCAATAGGGTTGATGCATAGAAATAAGGTTCTTCACTTCTTGCCATACCGGTTTGATAAATATCCCAGTTGTTGTTTCGTTCAGCGGCGTAAATAATTTTTTTGCTATCGGGGCTCCAGCTTACCATTCGCTCCTGTTGCGGTGTATTGGTAATTCTTTTGGTAATACCCCCTTCCACACTGGTTACAAATACTTCACCGCGAAATACAAAGGCAATTTCTTTTCCATTGGGCGCGAGGGCTATTTCTGTTGCACCACCATTGATAGGTATTATTTTTTCCGCATTGTTGCGTACGTCTGCATTAATAGAGATCACTACTTTTTTGGGTTGATCTCCTTCTTTTAAAGTATAGATCTCTCCGTTCCAGCTAAAACATAAATGATTGTTATTCGTTCTGGAAAGATGTCTTACCGGATGATTTTTGAACCTGGTAAGTTGAACCATTTTGCCATCTTCTGTTTGCTTAAACAGATTCTGGTCGCCACTTTTTTCACTGAGGTAATATACTGTTTTATCATCGGCACTAAAAACAGGCTCTCTGTCCTCACCCTCAAATTCACTAACTTTTTTATAGCTGGCCGTTTTAATATCCATCACCCATATATCCCTGGTAACGGCCGAGGTATGGTGTTTTCTCCAGGCATCTTCGTACCCTTTTCTGTCCTGAAAAATAACCTGTGTTCCTTTGCTGTTATAATGTGCCGATTCTATACCGGCCTGACTAATTAAGTAAGGCTTGCCACCTGTTAGAGGAATACTGTAGAGGTTCGTAAATAATCGTGGACTGTAAAAGCGAATATTGGTATGGCTGATCTGTCTGGCGCTTCCAAAAATCAGTTGTTGGTTATCCGGTGAAAAATCAAAAGGATAATCAGGGGCGCTATTAAAGGTTAGCCTGGTGGGTGTTCCGCCTGTTGCAGGAATAGTAAACACATCAAAATTGCCATACCTGTCTGAAGCAAAAGCGATGGTTTTTCCATCGTGGCTCCATACCGGGTAAAAGTCCTGCGCTTCATGCATGGTGAGTGGAAGCGCGTTACCCCCGATCGAAGGCACTGTGTACAGATCTCCTTTGTAACTAAATACAATGGTTTGGCCGTCCGGAGAAATAGACGGGTAACGCATCCATAAAGGATTGTTTTGCGCGGTTAATGAGTTGGTTATACAGAGTAACCAAAAGGCAATCAAGGTTTTCTTCATATAGTGTTTTTTTGGCAGCATTAAAGATAGATACCCTCCGCCATGAATGCAACAAATTTTGAAGAACGGTTCTCAATAGCTATACCAGGGCTTATTTGGTTGCTATCATAATAGCAAAGGGATGGATGAATAGTATTTTGTATTTTTGAAACAGTATGTCCAATGTTAATGTACAAAATGAGTCTTCCAGCCTAAACCCTGCCGACCGGGAGTTTGAGAATACGATACGTCCCAAAGAGATTGACGATTTTTCCGGTCAGCCCCAATTGGTGGAGAACCTGGTTATTTTTATCAAGGCCGCAAAACTTCGCGGAGAGGCGTTGGATCATATTTTATTTCATGGCCCGCCCGGGTTGGGTAAAACAACCCTGAGCAGAATTGTTGCGAATGAACTGGGTGTGAATATTAAAGAAACCTCTGGCCCGGTTATTGAAAAGCCAGGTGATCTTGCCGGCCTGCTTACCAACCTGCAACCCAATGATGTTTTATTTATTGATGAGATACATCGCCTGAGTACGGTAGTAGAAGAATACCTGTATGCTGCCATGGAAGATTTCAGAATAGATATCATGATTGATACCGGCCCCAATGCCCGCAGTATCCAGATAAACCTTAATCCTTTTACACTCGTAGGCGCTACCACCAGGAGTGGTTTATTAACGGCTCCCCTGCTATCACGTTTCGGAATTAAATCGAGACTGGAATATTATAATGCAGCGGTATTACAAAAGATTATTGAAAGAAGCGCCGCTATCCTGCAAACATCCATCAGTATGGAAGCTTCATTCGAAATTGCCAGAAGAAGCCGTGGTACCCCGCGTATTGCCAATAGTTTACTAAGAAGGGTAAGAGATTTTGCACAGGTTTTAAATGATGGTATTATTGATATCGGCATTACACAACATTCCTTAAAGGCTTTAAATGTAGATGAGCATGGTCTTGATGAAATGGATAACCGGATTCTCAATGCCATCATCCATAAATTCAAAGGGGGGCCTGTAGGCCTTACTACCATTGCCACAGCGGTGGGTGAGGAAGCGGGTACTATTGAAGAAGTTTACGAGCCATTCCTTATCCAGGAAGGATTTTTACAGCGTACACCAAGGGGAAGAGAGGTAACGGCAAAGGCGTATGAGCACACTAAAACCGCGATGCCGGGAGGTTCCAATCCGGACCTGTTCACTTAGGGTTGATTCGTTTTTGTGCAGCTTTAAGGGGATGTATTGATAGACTATGATAAAGTCCATCAATACATCCGATTTATCAAAGTTATGGGGCTACCAGTCTGAATCCGTTTCCATGAATATTCACAATCTCAATATTCGTATCATCTTTCAGATACTTGCGCAGTTTAGCAATATACACATCCATGCTGCGGCCATTAAAATAGGTGTCACTACCCCATATTTTCTTTAAGGCTCTTTCGCGTGGCAGCAGGTCGTTTTTATGTTCGGCCAGCATTTTTAATAGTTCATTTTCTTTGGGCGAAAGGGTTTGTGTGAGCTCATCATGTTTTAATTCGCGCAGCCTGGGATTAAAATGGAACCTGCCTAAATCAAACTCTATATTGTCACTTATCCGGTTCTCTTCTTCATTGCGTTTCAGGATGGCTTTGATTTTCAGTAACAAAACCTCAGAGTCGAAAGGTTTGGTAATATAATCATCCGCGCCCAGTTTATATCCCTGAATGATATCCTCTTTCATGGTTTTGGCGCTCAAAAAGAACAGGGGTATATCCGGGTCCACATCGCGTATCTCTTCGGCTAATGTAAATCCGTCCATATTGGGCATCATCACATCCAGTAAACAGATATCAAATTTTTCGCGTTGAAAAGCGGCCAGTCCCAGGCGGCCATCTCTTTCCAGGGTTACTTCATATTCATTCAGTTCTAAATAGTTTTTCAGTACCATTCCGAGATTGGTATCATCTTCGCATAACAGTATTTTACTTTTCTTGTCTTCCATGGTGTTCATTATTTAACGTGAAATAAAGATAAAACAATGCCAATTTACATCCTGTTGCCGCAATCTTTTGTTAAAAAGGCTGTTATGGTTGCAATGGCAGTGAAAAGTTAATTCTTTCTAAGAAGGAATTCAACATAAGTGAGGGCTTATTTATGGAAAAGCTTCCTGTAAAGAAAATTATCCCATTGCCTGTAAGATTCCCTGTTCATCAACCGATAAAATATGTTCGGCCTGTAAGAATGTGAGTACGGTCCAGATTTTTTCCTGGCTGATGGAGGGGTGTGTGGTAAAAAATTGCTCAACCGAGATGCTTTTGCCGATGGATTGCCTGATTTTTGTTTCGATCAATTTGAATTCTTCCGGTGAGAGGGCTTTGCGTTTTTTTGCCAAACAATTATCACAAATACCGCAATCCTTCAATTCAGTATCGCCAAAATACCGGGAGATATAGCTGCTGCGGCAGGCATCCGGTAATTCAATATACCTGATCATATGCTCCACCCGTTCAGTATATTGTTTTTTTCTTTCGAGATAGGCGTCCTGCTTAATCTGCAGGTATTTTGCCGATGCCCTGTTTAATACAAAATGAATTTGCGGGGTATCTTTTTGTGGTAAATATTCCAGCAGGCCAAACGATTGCAGTTGCCTTAACTGATCAATAACATTTTCAATGGGTAGGCTGGTTAACCTGGCCAACTGTTTTTCGTAAACGGATACGCGGTTATCATAAATGCCTTCATAGGTTCGTAATAAACATTTGATCAGGGGTTCCAGTAAAGGATGACTGATCTCAAACTGATACAGGGTTTCTTTGGAAGCCGTAAAATTTACCTGTGAGGGCAGAAAAATATTTTCTGAAAAAGTGATATGACCTTCCTGCTCCAGTACTTTGAGTGTATTGATCACCAGTAAGCTATCCAGTTTGAAATTCTTTATAAAGGTAAGCAGGTCAAAGTCATAATACTGTCCTTCGCCATTTCCAACCGGTATCTGTAAATAATCGGCCAGCGACTGATAAATTCTTTTTATTTCAGGGATAGGCGGAAAACGCTTGCCTGGCATGGCTTTCAGACCGGTTATATTTTCTTTCTGATACACCAGAACCGCGAAAGCTTTTTTTCCGTCTCTTCCGCAACGGCCCGCCTCCTGGTAATAACTCTCCATGCAGTCGGGTGTATCAAAATGAATCACTGTTCTTACATCCGGTTTATCAATGCCCATTCCAAATGCGTTGGTACATACCATTACCCTTGTTTGGTTAGTAATCCATGCCTGTTGTTTTATATCACGATCCTGTTGGGTTAGTCCGGCATGATAAAAACCGGCAGCTATTGATTGCAGCAAAAGTAAATTGGCCAGTTCTTTGGTTTGTTTGCGGCTACTGCAATACACAATACTGCTGCCGCTTACTTTTTTCAGGATATCAATCAGTTTATTAATCTTGCTGTCTACACAAAAACTGCTATACGATACATTGGGCCGCTCAAATGATTGCCTGAATACCTGGCCGTTACTGAACTTTAATTTCGCGGTAATATCTTTTTGTACCACCGGCGTTGCAGAAGCGGTTAAAGCAACCAGTGGAATACCGGGTAGTTCCTCCCTTAAATTGGCTATACGCAGATAAGGGGGCCGGAAATCATAGCCCCATTGCGATACACAGTGCGCTTCGTCAACAACTATCAGGCTAATATTGAGCGCGGGAAGGTATTCTTTGAATAAGGAGGTTTCTAATCTTTCAGGCGACAGGTATAGAAATTTGTAATCACCCTGTGTGGCATGCTGCAAAATTGTTTTCACCTCATAGAAACTTAACCCACTGTGTAAGGCTATTGCGGGAATATCTTTTTGCAGTAAATGATCCACCTGGTCGCGCATCAGGGCAATGAGCGGACTAATCACCAGGCAGAGTCCTTCCTTTAGTATAGCCGGCACCTGAAAGCAGATAGATTTGCCCCCACCGGTGGGTAATAAGGCCAATGTATCCCTCCCATCTAATACCGATTGTATGATCTCTTCCTGCATGGGGCGGAATTGATCGTGATGCCAGTGGAGTTGCAGTATGTTTAGGGGCGTGGACATTGGTGAGTCGTGAGTCGTCAGTCGTGAGACGTGAGATGTGAGACGTGAGTTTTTTTAGGTGTTTATCATTTTCTAAGCGCAATCTCCAATTATACTACTTTCTTGAAATTCAACCTCACCGAATTTATTGCCAGCACCACATCACTCAATCCCATTACCAATGCGCCAAAAGCGGGACTCAGAAAACCGAAGGCTGCAACGGGTATGGCCACAATATTGTAGGCAAATGCCCAGAAGAGATTTTCTTTGATGGTGATATAAGTATGTTTTCCTAAACCGAGTGATAGGGGAAGGTGCTTTAATCCGTGATTCATTAATACTACCTGCGCGCTCTGCATGGCAATATGCGAGGCATCGCTTAATGATATGCCTACGGTTGCTTTGGCTAAGGCAGGCGCATCATTTATGCCATCGCCAACCATGGCCGTAGGAGCGATATGGTTAAAAGCCGCGATTTTTTCTAATTTTTGTTCAGGACTTTGTTCGGCAATCACTTCATCCATGCCTAATTCTCCGGCAACCTGTTCACATTTCTCTTGCTGGTCGCCACTTAATAAAATTGTTTTGATGCCTTTTATTTTTAACAGCCTGATTACTTCTTTGGCTTCGGGCCTTATCTCATCCACTACATCAATCGATCCCAATAATTGGTTATTCCTGATGATATAAATATTGTGCAACCTGTCTTCTGTTAAATGAGCCGCTGCTTTGTAAGAGCCGGCTATGTATTCATTGCCTTCTTTATCTGTGGCTTTCATTCCAAACCCCTTCACTTCTTCCACTTTTGCCCAACGGATATCATCCTTTACTTTCCATTCTTTGGCTATGGCTTTGGCAATGGGGTGATTAGAAAATTTTTCTAATGAGTAAGCGATGAGCTTGAAGGAATCGTGAGTCGTCAGACGTGAGTCGTGAGAATTTTCCATATCGCTTCTCTCACGACTCACGTCTGACGACTCACGATATACCTCTGCCGGCTCCCGGACAACCTGAAACCCGGCGATGCGAAACTGCCCGGTAGTAAGTGTTCCTGTTTTATCAAATACTACCTGTGTAATACTTTTAAATATTTCCAGGCTTTTTGCATTTTTAAAAAGCACCCCGTTTTTAGCGGCTCTTCCCAAACCAACCGCGATGGCGGCGGGCGTGGCAAGTCCCATGGCACATGGGCAGGAGATGACTAATACAGCTATCGCTCTTAATAAACTGTTGCTGAACGGCAGGTGCCCCAAAAAATAATTCATTAAAAAAGTAATCACCGCTATGCTTATGACAACAGGAACGAAAATAGCGCTGATCTTATCTGCCAGTTGCTGAATGGGTGGTTTTTCCGTTTGCGCCTCTTTTACCATTTTTAAAATGTTGGCAAGCACTGTATTTTCACCCACTGCGGTTACCATGGTTTTAAGGGTACCTGAGTGCAATACAGATCCGCCAATCAGTGTATCATTCATTTTTTTGTCTACCGGTGCACTCTCACCGCTGATGATGGCTTCATTCACACTCGCTTCGCCCCATAGTATCTTACAATCCATCGGTACGGGTTCGCCACTCTTTATTAAAAGGAGGTCGCCCACTTTTAAATGCGTACTCTCAACCGGGAAGATATGTTCCTGATGCTGGTCGTCATAAGCAATCATATTCGCCATCACTTTCTGACTAACCGCTAATTTTTTTAGGGAAGCCTGGGTGGTCTCAACAGATTTATCTTCCATCCAGTTACCCAAAAACACCAGTGTTATAATGGTAGCTGCGGTTTCATAAAACATATACTGCTGCGCCTCGCCAATCAATGTGCCATACAGGCTGTAACCAAAGGCTGCTATGGCTCCCAGCGCAATGAGCACATTCATATTAGGTATTCCTTTCCACACACTTTTGATGGCGCTTCTTCCAAAAAAATCCATACCCACCAAAAAAACAGGAATGGTTAGCGCTAATTGAACATAAGGATCCATCAATAAATGAATATGTGCCCCCGGTATCATATGCAACATTAATGGCGCAGTAAAAACAATGCAGAAAAGAAAGCGTTGGAAATGATTTTTAAAGAGGCGTTTATCTTTTTGTGTATCCGATGCATCGCCTGTAATAACATGATACCCCAATCCCTCAATGCCCCTGGCTATCTCCAGCTTAGGTATTTCCAAGGGCTTCTCAAAACTAACTTCCCCACCAATAAAATTTACTTTCACTTCCTGCATACCATTATCATGCAGGTATCTATCTATCGTTAATGCACAATTGGTGCAACTCATGCCTTCGACTTTCCAGTTCAGTTTTTCCACAACAACACGTTTAATTGAGAAGTAAGAATTAATAATTTTTTTAAGTGGGTTAGGAAACTCACCGTTAGTAAAAATGTCATTTTACTGATCCCTCCCAATTCTTAAGTATTAATTACAAAGATACCCCTCCCCGATTGTCGAAATTGGAATTAAATACAGCATGGTTTCAAATTCTTACTGGTTGGGATGATTATCTTTGCTGCATGGATGCAATTTTTACATTGGACCAGCTAAGCAGGGTAGCGGCGGCCCTTTGGAAAGAGGGGGACAAGAAAAAGGTCTGGGCTTTTCATGCGGCTATGGGAACGGGCAAAACTACTTTTATTCATGCCTTGTGTGCGGAGCTTGGAGTGCAATCTGTTGTCAGTAGTCCCACTTTTGCCATTATTAATGAATATAGCAGCCCCATTGCCGGAATCATCTACCATATGGATTGGTATCGGCTGAAAGATGAAGAAGAAGCCATTCAGGCAGGGGTTGAGGATACTGTAAACAGCGGCAAGCTCTGCCTGGTAGAATGGTCCGAAAATGCCCCCGGACTCTTGCCTGATGAAACATTTCATGTATATATGGAAGCATTGGATGAGATTACCAGGAGGGTGTATACGAATAGATGACGGATGAAAGATGAAAGATGCGGCTGGCAGGAGCAGGCGTTCAAACTATCTGCCTTTCTTTCTGGTAAAAATGAATTAATTTTATCTCAATCACCTAATATATCAATCTTATTCTCTCCATGGCTACCAAACCCTCCATCAGTGCATCCTTTACCTATGAAACACTGGAAGAAACCCTGGATATAAAACCACAGGGCGCCAAGTTGCATATTGGTATTCCCAAAGAAATTGCTTTTCAGGAAAACCGTATTGCACTAACCCCTGATGCAGTGGGTGTATTGGTGGCTAATGGAAATCATGTGGTGGTAGAGCATAAGGCAGGTGTAGGTAGCCATTACTCGGATAAGGATTATGCCGAAGCGGGTGCCCAAATTGTATACGACCGTAAAGAAATATTTAACTGTCCCATACTGGTTAAAAGCGCCCCTCCGGTAGAAGAAGATCTGCCATTGATTCAAATGAATCAGACCATCATATCGCCTGTACATCTTTCTGCTTTAAAAAAAGAATATATAGAGAAGATGATGGAGAAAAGGGTTACGGCGCTCAGCTTTGAAAATTTTAAGGATGATAGCGGAACCTATCCCATTGTGCGCAGTATGAGTGAGATTGCCGGGAGTGCGGTTATGTTAATTGCGGGCCAGTACCTGAGTAGTTTTAACAAAGGGAAGGGCGTGTTATTAGGTGGTATCAGCGGTATTCCGCCAACTAAAGTAATTATTATTGGCGCGGGTATTGTTGGCGAATTTGCCACCCGTAATGCACTTGCCCTGGGCGCTTCCGTGAAAGTATTTGATAACAATGTTTACCGCTTAAAACAGTTACAGAATAATTTAGGGCAGCGTATCTGGACCAGTGTGCTGGAGCCAAAAATTTTATCCAAACAACTTAAGACTTGCGAAGTAGCCGTAGGTGCCTTAAGCAATGAATATGGAAGGGCGCCTGTAGTAGTTACCGAAGAAATGGTAGCGGCAATGCGCCCCGGAAGCATCATCATTGATGTGGCTATTGACCGTGGCGGCTGTTTTGAAACCAGTGAATTAACCAGTTATGAGGACCCCACTTTTCTAAAACATGATGTAATCCATTATTGTGTACCCAATATACCCAGTGGTTTTGCCCGTACAGCCAGTCAGGCCATCAGCAATGTACTGATGCCATTAATTTTAGAGATCAGCGATGAAGGCGGCATTGAAGAAATGGTATGGCACAAGTTCAATCTTCGCGAAGGCATCTATATGTTCAAAGGGGCCTTAACAGATTTCTATATCAGTCAGCGCTTTGATTTGAAATATACAGATCTGAATTTATTGATTGCGAGCAGGCGATAGCCGTTGGAATATAGAATGGTGATTTTTTAGGTTAGCTTCAAATTAAACCAATCATCCACTTTGTTTTTTATGGCATCCTGGTAGGAGTGATGATGGTACTCGTTGCTGTCTGGCTCATATACATATTCCTTTTTCCATTCGTGGTAATGTATAGCAACCTGTTCAATGGCATCTACCAGGTAATATATTTCCTCGTTAGTCATAACAGGATGAACAGACATACGTATCCACCCAGGCTTGCAGGAAAGATCGCCCTTATGAATTTCATCGAGTATTTCATTTGAATGCAATTCGTCTACACGCAGCAGCATATGGCCATAGGTGCCTGCGCAGGCGCAACCACCGCGGGTTTGAATGCCAAACCTGTCGTTCAGTAATTTTACCACCAGGTTAAAATGCGTTCCCTTTATTAAAAAAGAAATCACACCCAGCCTGTGTTGATTCTGGCCTTCCATGATGTGAATGCCCGGTATACCTGGCAAACGTTCAAAGATTATTTTCAATAGCTCTTCTTCGCGTTGTATCATATTGTTAACGCCCATTTCTTCTTTCAGTTTTACGGCCAGCGCTGCTTTAATGCCCTGTAAAAAAGGTGGTGTTCCGCCATCTTCTCTGTGTTCAATATCGGTGATGTACTCGTGATATTTCCATGGGTTGGTATAGGTAACCGTTCCGCCACCCGGCTGATCGGGAATGATATTATGGTATAAAATTTTATCAAAAATCAATACGCCCGGTGTGCCCTGTCCGCCCAAAAATTTATGTGGTGAAAAGAAAATGGCATCCAGTTGTCCACCTGCTAAAGACGGGTGCATGTCAATGGCAACATAGGGAGCCGAACAGGCAAAATCAACAAAGCACAGGCCACCATATTGGTGAGTGAGCTGCGCCACCTGGTGATAGGGTGTTTGAATACCGGTAACATTTGAGCAACCTGTAATGGCCGTAATTTTATTTTTCCGGTGCTGGTATTTTTGTAGAAGTATTTCCAGGTTAGCCAGGTTAATATTGCCACTTTCATCATTCGGAATAATCTCTACATCGGCAATGGTTTCCAGCCAGGAGGTTTGGTTGGAATGATGCTCCATATGTGATACAAATACAATGGGCTTTAGGGCAGGATCAATGTCCAGGTAATCACTGAACAAAGCATGAATACGCACCTTGCTATTTTTCAATTCAGCACTGGAAGGAAGTCTGCCTGCTTTTACATAATCCATAATTCTTTCAGGAATACGCAGTCCCAACAGGCGTTGCAGTTTATTCACAGCGCCTGTCATACCGCTACCTGCAAAAATCAATACATCATCGGGCCCGGCTTTTACGTGTGCTTTAATAATATGCTTGGCCTGTTCATAGGCGCGGGTCATAGCGGTACCTGTTACCGTTGTTTCGGTATGGGTATTGGCCAGCAGGGGCATGATCTCATGCTGTATGCGTTCTTCAATAGGAGCATAGGCCCGGCCACTGGCAGTCCAGTCGGCATACACCATTTTCTTTGTTCCGTACGGCGTTTCAAAATGGGTATCAATGCCAATAATATTTTTCCGGAAGGATTGAAAATAGGTTTCTAACAAAATGTAATGATTTAGCTATTTATTGTCTTCTCTTTCTCCATTTGATTCCTTCATACCATATCACCGACAGGAAACCAATGCCAATACAAATCAGTAATTGAGTAGGGCTCAGATGTTCAAATTTAAAGAATCTTACCAATGGGTGTACAAAAATAAGTAGTCCGGAAACGGCTATCGTAATGCCAATGATCAGTAATACCAGGTTATTCTTATAACGTAGCGTGGTGAACACAGAATAATAAAAGGAGCGGTTGATCAATGTCAGAAAAATATTGGCAGTAATCAAAACCATGAAGACCATGGTTCTGGTGGTTGCCTCATTATACCCCTGTTGCACCGCATATTGATAAGCGGTTAAAGTGCCCGCGGTAATCAGTAATCCCTGAATAATGCTGGTGGTTAATTCTTTAGCGTTAAAAAAAGTAGTAGAGATGGGCCGGGGTTTTTGGATCATGGTATTTTTTTCCATGGGCTCATTCTCATAAATGATGGAGCAGGTAGGGCCCATGATCAGTTCCAGGAAGATGATATGTACCGGTGTAAAAATATTTGGATAGATCCATCCCAGTGCCAAAGGAAGGAATACGGTTAGTATAATAGGGATATGTATGGAGATGATATACTGTATCGCTTTTTTCAGGTTCGAATATATTCTTCTGCCCATGGCAACGGCATCTACCATTTTAGATAAATCATCTTCCAGTAAAATCAGCGATGCAGCCTGTTTGGCTATCTCAGTTCCTTTCTTACCCATAGCAATGCCGATATGTGCCGCTTTCAGGGCAGGGCCATCGTTTACACCATCGCCGGTCATGGCTACAATTTCGTTTTTAGCTTTAAAGGCATTGATGATTTTTAATTTGGCCTCAGGAAACATCCTGGTAAAAACATTGGTATCCAGCACACGCTGCCGCAGTTCCGCATCCGGTAATGTCATCAGCTCATCACCGCTCATACTTTTTTCATGACCATCAAAGCCTATTTGCCTGGCAATGGCATTGGTAGTGGCGGCATTATCGCCGGTAACAATTTTTACAGCAATACCCGCGGCATAAAATTGTTCCAATACCGATTGTATATTTTTCTTTGGCGGATCATAGAATGCGATCAATCCTTTAAAGCTGAATGATAATTTTTCCTGATCATCGGGGTAATCGGCTCCTTCGAAACTGGCTTCACCTATAGCGAGAACGCGGTAACCATCTGCTGCCAGATGGTTAATGGTATTTTCTATTTGTTGTTTTTCACCGGCAGATAAATTGGATACATTGATCAAAGCCTCGGGAGCTCCTTTGGCAGCGATGATACGTTTGCCCATGGTATTTTCGAATACATGGGTCATCATCGGTGGCTTGCCCGCCAATGGATATTCATGTACTATTTTAAACATCGGCCTTTCATCATCCATGGGTAGTTTTACATACGCATCGTGAAGGGCTATTTCCATAGGATCGAATGGGATGGGTTCACTTGCCCACATAGCCAGTCTGATGAGTTGCTGTTCATCCTCACTTAAAGTAGTTTCTGCAAGGGTAATATTGGGCGAGCCTAGTACAAAAACTTTGGCCAGGCTCATTTTATTTTCTGTAATAGTGCCTGTTTTATCTGTGCATATCACCGTAGCGCTACCTAAAGTTTCTACCGTTTTCATTTGTTTTACTACAATGCCCATTTTCATTAAACGCCAGGCGCCCAGTGCCATGAACGTGGTAAATGCTACGGGTATTTCTTCAGGCAGGATGCTCATGGCCAGTGTAAGCGCTTTAAGCAGACTGTCTAATACATCTTTTGAATGCAGGTAATTGATTACCCAAACGATGATAAAAACAATGGCGCCTGCCATCACCATCTTTTTTACAAAATGGTTGATCTGCAGTTCAAGCGGTGTTTTTTCTTCCTGAATACTTTCCAGGCTTTTGCCGATCTTACCTAATTTGGTTTGGTTACCAATGGCTGTAATACTTGCAATGGCTAATCCACTGGCTACCGTAGTGCCCCGGTAAATGAAATGATCTGCTTTGGATGAGTCTTTATAAACAGAAAGTGATTCGCCCGTTAGGATGGATTCATTTACTGAAAAATCGTTGGAATGAACAATGCTGCCATCCGCTGCAATAGCTGTGCCTTCTTCAATCATCAGGCTGTCGCCGATAACAAGGTCCTCGCTTTTGATGGCTACTACTTCTCCATTGCGGATAACTTTGCAATAGGGCAGGGTAAAGTTTTTTAATTTCTCCAGTGCATTCCGGCTTCTCGAATCCTGGTAGAGAGAGATGGTGGCTACCAATACAATAGCCGATGCCAGAAAAATACCATCCCCTGTATCTCCGCTGATGAAATAAATAATAGATGCCACCAATAGTAGTACAACCATTGGTTCTTTTGCCAAACTTTTCAGTGCATCCAGAAAACTATTTTCCTTTTTGTAATTCAATGTATTGGAACCATATTCCTCCCGTGCAATGAGTACCTGCTCATCGGTCAGACCTATACTATTGAAATTGCTTGCAGACATGGGAAAATAATATCTTGTAAGGTAGATGGTTTATCTTTGCATAGCATTTATATACAAAGGGAATAGCGGATTTTCATGATAGCGTTTTCGGTGTGATTATTTATAATCAATGATATTCAACCTTTCAGTACAAAAATCTATTTCATGCTCATCATTACTGCTCACAATAATCAGTTTATTTTTACAGTAGCCTTCAATTAGTTGGTGATAAAGTTGGTAACCGGCTGTGTCTAAATTGGTGCAAGGTTCGTCTAATAATAAAACGGGTACGTCAGAAAAAATGGCCTGTGCCAGTTTGATGCGCTGTTTCATACCACTACTAAAATAGCGTATCTGTTTATCTGCAGATTTTTCGAGCCCAATCATTGAAAGTATTTCATCAATACTAAGCTGGCTAACCAATGGCTTGAATTGCCGGTGAAAATGTAAAAATTCTTTTGCCGACATTTCTTCAATCAACTCAATATAAGGTGCAGCAATAGAAAGATACCTGTAAAAATTTTCAGGTGCGATGGTGGCATTCGATATTCGATACTCGATACCGCCTTCACTTAACTGTATGTTACCGGCAATACTCTGTAGCAGCGTACTCTTGCCACTTCCATTGGGGCCGGTGATGGCATAGTATCTGCCCATTTCAAATGTGTGGGTAATATGACGGAAAATCCATTCCCGGTTAAAACGTTTACCTGCATCAAATAATGAAATACGCAGGTACCCTAATTCATTGAAAGAGCGTTTAGAAAGAGTGGCTGCTTGCTGTAAAGGATTGTTCATGATGCGTAGTAAATAAAATCAGCCCGGTGTTGAGGTATGGTTTAGTCTTCCTCTGTGGCTCCTTTTATAAAGCGTTTGATAATGCCTCTTCCACTTTCACGTATAAAAGTTACAATCTCATCTCTTTCATCAGTAGCGGGTAATTCCTCTTCAATATATTCTAATGCCTGTGAAGTGTTGAAGCCTTTATTATAAATGGTACGGTAAACATCCAGTATATGATTGATCTGCTGTAAAGGGAAACCCCTGCGTTTTAAACCAACGCTGTTTACGCCTCCATAACTAAGTGGATTTCTTACTGCTTTTATATAGGGGGGTACATCTTTACTAACCAAACTACCACCGGCAATGAATGTATGCTGACCAATATTTACAAACTGGTGAACGGCGCTCACACCACCTATTACGGCCCAGTCGCCCATGGTAACATGCCCGGCAACCTGTACGCTGTTACTTAGTATACAGTTATCGCCGATAGAACAATCGTGGGCAATATGGCTATACGCCATGATCATACAATTGCTGCCTACCCTTGTTTTGCCACGGTCTTCTGTTCCGCGGTTAATGGTAACAAATTCACGGATCGTGGTATTGTCACCAATTTCAGCAGTGGTTTTTTCGCCACTGAATTTCAGGTCCTGCGGAATCGCTCCTAAAACAGCGCCCGGAAATATGCGGCAGTTCTTACCAATTCTGGTTCCGTCCATAATGGTCACATTACTACCTATCCAGGTGCCTTCACCAACCTGAACATCACCATGAATAACAGTAAACGGATCGATCTTCACGTTCGGAGCAATACGTGCATTGGGATCGATATAAGTATAAGGGTGCGTCATCGCCGATTTTTATTTTAAACTTCAAAACATGTCATATACCTGCTACATCATTTTTTACTATCCAACCTCCAAACTCCTCTCACGCCTCACGCCTCTCGCCTCTCACCTCACGCCTCACGCCTCACGCCTCACGCCTCACGCCTCTCACCCCGGCCTCTTCACTACCTGTGCCACCAGATCAGCTTCAGTGGCCACTTTGCCACCAACATACACCGTTCCCCTCATCTCACAAATTCCCCTGCGGATCGGCCCGGTGAATTCCATTTTTAATACCATGGTATCACCCGGTCTTACCATTTGTTTGAACTTGCAGTTATCTATTTTTAAAAAGTAAGTATCATAGGTCCCTTCCGGCATGGAATTGATACAGAGAATACCACCGGTTTGTGCCAGCGCTTCTACCTGCAATACACCGGGCATAACCGGGTTGCCTGGAAAATGTCCGGGAAAGAACCATTCATTAAAAGTTACATTTTTGATGCCTACTATATAGGTATCTGTAAGTTCTATAATTTTATCAACCAATAAAAAAGGATGACGGTGCGGTAATGTTTTCTCAATCTTTTCCAGACTGAATACCGGTGGCATATTGGGATCATACACCGGAACATCTTTTACATGCCTGTTCTTTTTGATGTATTGTTTGATTTTTTTGGCAAATTCAACATTGGTACTATGTCCGGGTCTGTTGGCAATAATGCGGGCCTTAATTGGATATCCTATCAAAGCCAGATCGCCTACTACATCTAATAGTTTATGCCTGGCAGGCTCATTCGGGAAACGAAGTTCCAGGTTGTTAAGGTACCCTTCACTTTTCACTTCAATCCTGTCGCGTTTGAAAACTTTTGCCAGCCGGGACATTTCTTCGTCGGTAACAGGTCTGTCAACTACTACAATCGCATTATTAATATCGCCTCCTTTTATCAGGTCATTGTCGAGCAAGGCTTCCAGTTCATGTAAAAAGCAAAATGTGCGGCAGGGGGCAATTTCAGACTTGAAATCTTTGATGGTTTTCAGGCCGGCATGTTGGGTACCTAAAACCGGACTATTAAAATCGATGAGTGTGGTGATCTGGTAGTCCATCGATGGAAGTGCCACCATTTCCACCCTTTTCGATTCATCATAATGATAAATATTTTCATCCAGGCTATACCAGGCTTTGGTGGCTTCCTGTTCCAATACACCGGTATCTTCAATTAAATCAATAAAAGGGGTGGAACTTCCGTCCATAATGGGTACTTCAGGACCATTCACTTCTATCAGTACATTGTCTACCCCCATTCCAACCAGTGCGGCCAATACATGTTCAACGGTGCTTATTTTGGCATCGCCAACCTGTAATGTTGTACCGCGGCTGGTATCAGTTACCAAATCACAATCGGCTTTGATAATGGGTTGTTGGGGCAGATCGATACGTTGAAACTGTATGCCGAACCCAGGGTTAGCAGGCTTAAGTGTCATATCAACTAAAACGCCGGTATGTAAGCCGGTGCCACTGATACTGATAGGACTGTTAAGGGTATGTTGTTTGTCTGGGTTAAAATTAATATCCATTCTTTCTTGCTGTTTAGGAGTGGCCGGGGCTTATCATTCCAGGTAACTATACTGATGGAAAAGCCATGACAGACACTTAAAACCTGCATTGGTTTGTATCCGCAGGCTTTGTTAACGAAAATATATTCTGCAAAAATAAGATTTCGGGGCGGTTAAATGGGCTTTATTCAGGCATTTACCCGATCAGTGAGGAGTTGATCGACCATTTTTTCCAATTCTTTAACCCTTTTTTCCAGATCAGGCAGGTTTCTGGTCATGGCCTGGATACGCAAATAACTGGAAAAATCCATGGCTGGGGTGCCATTTAGCGATTTATTAGGATCCTTGATGGATTTAGTTACACCACTTTGTCCGGCAATTTTAGAACCATCGGCAATACTAATATGACCGGCTACGCCTGCTTGTCCGCCAATTAACACGTTTTTACCTATTTTGGTACTGCCGCTTATGCCAACCTGTGCCGCAATCACTGTATTAGTACCCACTTCTACGTTGTGGGCAACCTGTATCAGGTTATCCAGTTTTACGCCTGTTCGGATAATGGTAGAGCCCATGGTTGCCCGGTCGATGGTAGCATTGGCGCCAATTTCTACAAAATCTTCTATCACTACATTGCCTATCTGGGGTACTTTATGATAGCTTCCATTAGCCTGTGGCGCATAGCCAAAACCATCACTGCCTATAACGGAACCGGCATGAATGGTTACGTTTTTACCAATCACACAGTCCATATAAATCTTTACACCTGCATGCAATACGCTATTATCCCCCACTTTTACATCATTGCCCAAAACCACGCCGGGAAAGAGTTTTACGTTCTTTCCTATGGTAACATGCGCACCTATATATACAAATGCGGCCACAAAAACATGCTCACCCAATAAGGCCGTTGGATCTATATAACTGGGTTGCTGAATACCGGTAAGTTGCTGGCTTATTAATTCCTGGTATTTAGTAAGCAGGGTGGCAAAAGCCGAGTAGGCATCCGGTACACGAACCAGGGTTGCTGTTACCGGCTGTTTCAGTTCAAGTGACTCATTAATAATTACAACAGAGGCCTTTGTATGGTATAAATACTCTTCATATTTAGGGTTGGCCAGGAAGGATAACTGCCCCTCAATAGCCTCCTCTATTTTGCCAAAAGAAACAATAGTTGCTGCGGCATCTCCGATCAGTTTGCCATTGATTAACAGGGCTATTTGTGAGGCAGTGAATTGCATAGTCAGGGTTTTGGGTCGTTGGTCTGTAGTCTTTGGTTTTTAGGCCATCTCGTTCCACCTTTTCTTAGGTTAACAAACAAATGTAAAATTTTTTAACCGGTGCGGAAAGGTTTTGGTCAATTAATGCATTCTCTATCTTCGAAATGTCTGTTACTGTTCCATCCTTGAATAAAATATTAATGCGTTCATCTTTGGTTTGATACAGTGTATTGCTGGCTTCTCCTGTAAAGCAGAGATAGCTTACCTCTTCGGGAAGAATGCCAAACTGTTCAATTGCCTGTGCCTCTTTAGCCTTTATAAAATCAGCTTCAAAGGGCTCTGCCTGTATTCTTGCTTTATACAATTTCCGGTTTAAGAAGCGTTTGCACAGTAAAGATAAAATCCTGTCGGGATGATGGCTCCAGCGTTTCACAGCGTGCATTACATCATGATCGTCTACAGCGCAGAATTTTTCAAGGGCCGATGTATTCATTTCTCCTGTAAACTCACCCAGAAAAAAATCAAGTTCAGATAATGTTTTCAGCGCGGCATCCTCTTTAGAATAGAGGCTTCGTACCCGCTCTAAAATTTTTACCAGCATTTTTTCCGCGGAAAGAACCGTTTTATGCAGGTATACCTGCCAGTACATTTGTCGCCTTGCCACCAAAAATTTTTCAACGCTGTAAATGCCTTTTTCTTCTACCATCAGTTGCCCGTTTTCAACTATCAGCATTTTTAAAATACGGTCGTAGCCAATCACTCCTTCACTTACACCTGAATAAAAACTATCGCGGCTCAGATAATCCATTCGGTCTACATCCAGCTGTCCGCTGATAAGCTGGTGTAAAAAAGGTTTAGGGTACTGATCAGTAAATATCCTGATAGCCAATGTTAGCTGGCCGTTTAGTTCTTCGTTTATCAGATCCATGATCTGTAACGACAATTGTTCATGATGCGCACCCTGTACCAGGCTATGTTCCAGCGCGTGTGAAAAAGGGCCATGGCCAATATCATGTAAAAGGATGGCGGCTTTAACCGCTATTTCTTCTTCTTCCGTAATTTCTATGCCTTTACCCCTTAGTTCAGCCACTGCATTGTGCATTAAATGATAGGCTCCCAATGAGTGATGCAACCTGGTATGTACCGCGCCCGGATATACCAACTGTGCCATGGCCATCTGTTGTATGCGGCGCAGGCGTTGGTAGTAGGGGTGTGCAATAATGGCGAAGATCAACGGATGATTAATGGTAATAAAACCATATACCGGATCGTTGATAATTTTTCTTTTTATGAGTGTCATCCTGTTGTTAAATTGTTAAATCAGTAGCTTTCAGCCCGGGCAAAAGTACAAATAAGAATACCGATACGATAGAATGAAATAGATTTACCCCAACAATTTAATAGCCTTTCTGTTTAAACTATCTTTCTATCGCATCTATTTTTACTTACCAATTGTTGTTTTAATATATTTATCGGGTGTTTGTTTATCTTGAAGCCGGTTATGTAAGGATGTCAAACCTATCTAACCAAACTCCAGACTCCAAACTCCAAACTCCAAACTAATCCCTATGTCTGTAGCAAAAATTTTATGGGTTGATGATGAGATGGAAAGCCTGCAATCGCAGAAATTATTTTTGGAACACAAAGGTTACGAAGTACACACGCTTACCAATGGATTTGATGCCATTGACTATGTAAAAGACAACCTGGTGGATGTGGTATTGATGGATGAAGCTATGCCCGGCATTACAGGCCTGGAAACCCTGGCTAGAATAAAAGAAGTGAATAGCCGGATTCCGGTAGTACTCATCACTAAAAATGAAACAGAAAACCTGATGGATGATGCCATTGGAAGCCAGATAACCGATTACCTGATCAAACCCGTTAATCCCAACCAGGTTTTATTAACGTTAAAAAAAATCATTGATAATAAAAGACTGGTAGCGGAAAAAACCACTTCCGCTTATCAACAGCAATTCCGGGAACTATTCATGGCACTAAGTAATCATCCTGATTACAATGAATGGATGGAAATTTATAAAAAACTAGTGTATTGGGAACTGGAAATGGAGAAGAGTGATAGTCCTGAAATGCGCGAAATTTTTCAATCTCAGAAGCAGGAAGCCAATACTGAATTCTTCAAATTCATCAGTAAAAATTATACTGCATGGCTTGATCCAAAAAGTTTTTCCGCACCTATCATGAGTAATCATTTGTTTCAGTTTAAAGTATTGCCGCAGGTAGAAAAGGGGGTACCCACTTTTTTTATACTGATAGATAATCTTCGTTACGACCAGTGGAAAGCCATCCAACCCATTTTTGCCGAGAGTTTTCGGGTACTGGAAGAAGAAACATTTTATTCAATTTTACCCACTGCCACCCAATATTGCCGTAATGCTATTTTCGCGGGATTATTGCCGGTTGATATTGAAAAGCAGTTTCCTGAACAATGGAAAAATGATGATGAGGAAGGGGGCAAGAATTTGTTTGAAGAAGATTTTTTTAAAGCACAGCTCAAGCGACTGAAAAGAGAGGATATCCGTTTTAGCTACCATAAAATTGTGAATCATCATGATGGGCAGCAACTCGTTGGTAATATACATAACCTGCTTCAAAATGATCTGAATATTATCGTGTATAATTTTGTGGACATGCTTAGTCATGCCCGAACCGAAATGGAAGTGCTGAAAGAACTGGCCAGTGATGAAGCCAGTTACCGGAGTATCACCAAAAGCTGGTTCGAACATAGCCCCCTGCACCAGGCCCTGAAAAAGATAGCGGATAAGAATATCAAAATTGTATTGGCAACGGATCATGGAAGTGTGCGCGTGAATACACCACATAAAGTAATTGGCGATAAGCAAACTACGGCCAATCTCCGGTACAAACATGGCCGTAACCTAAATTTTGAGCCAAAGGATGTATTGGCATTTAAAGATCCAAAACTAGCCGGCCTGCCTGTACCTAATGTAAATTCCTCTTTCATTTTTGCCAGGGAAGATGGATTTCTTTGTTATCCCAATAATTACAATCACTACGTTAATTATTACAAAAATACCTTTCAGCATGGAGGCATCAGCCTGGAAGAGATGATTGTGCCGGTGATTAAGATGGTGAGCAAGTAGGAAAAGGCAGTTAGGAGTTAGGAGTGAAAGTCGTGAGAAAACATGTGAATAACTCCTTTGGATTACTGACTTGGCCTCCTGAGCATATCCTTACCTTTGTAACATATTATTTTTTTACTTTTGACTTCATGAAATACACGCAACCCACCTTAGATAAATTAGCAGACATACTGGGCGAATCGGGCTATGTGGTTCGCTATGAGCGCGGTACTTTTCAGAGTGGCTGGTGCCTGCTGGAGGCGAGAAAAATTGTAGTACTGAATAAATTCCTAAATGTAGAGGGCCGGATTAATACACTTATGGAGATTATTCCTCTACTGGCTATAGATTTTGATAAGCTTACACACCAGTCTCAAAAACTGTACGAAGAGGTTGTAAAAATAGCTGCTACTGCTGCCTGACTTGCGGTTAATACGTTAATTGGGTTAGCTTATTTGACTTAGATTTGATATGTGAGCACTCCTCCTTTAACCATAACATTTCTTGGAACAGGTACCAGTTCCGGTGTACCCATGATTGGTTGCAACTGCGATGTGTGTACCTCCACCAACCCCCTTGATAATCGGTTGCGGAGTAGTATCCTTGTTCAATCCGCTACCACCAGTGTTGTGGTAGATACCACACCCGATTTCAGGTACCAGATGTTACGTACGCGAACCAACCATTTGGATGCCGTGCTGTATACCCATCCCCATAAAGACCATATGGCCGGACTGGATGATATTCGCGCGTATAACTTTACTTCTAAAAAAGCGATGAATATTTATGCCAACTCCTTAACCGGGGAAGCAGTTCGTCGTGATTTTTATTATGCATTTACCGATACTAAATATCCGGGTGTTCCGGAACTGAACCTGATAACGATAGATGACACGCCATTTTTTATTGGTGATATACCTGTTATACCCATAGAAGTCATACACCATAAAATGCCCGTGCTTGGATTTCGATTCGGGCAATTTACTTATATCACAGATGCCAACAGAATTGAAGAAACGGAAAAAGAAAAAATCCGCGGTTCAAAAGTATTGGTATTAAATGCGCTAAGAAAAGAGTTGCATATTTCGCATTTTACTTTAGCAGAAGCCGTAGCCATGGCCGTTGAACTGGATGTGCCTGAAGTGTATTTTACGCATATCAGTCACCAGTTGGGCGGGCATACAGCTATCAACCTGGAATTGCCCCCACATATCCGGTTGGCGTATGATGGATTAACGATCAGTTTGTAACCACCCTTGACTACAGAAACTTAACATGTTTATGTATGAAAAGGATACTCAAAGACTATTTTACCTTTAGCAGGAAGGAACGTATTGCAGTAATTATTTTATTATTGCTGATAACAGGTGGTATGCTCCTGCCTTATTTTTACCGGGTACATCCCGCGCCGCCGGTACTTAATAAAGCGCTGATTGATTTTGTTGCACAAAGTACAATAGCTGCCAACACCAAAGATAGTTTACAGGATGGGGCCGCTTCTTTGTATACTGCTGCCGGCACAGGTAACGTATTGACGTCATCCCTTTTTATGTTTGATCCCAATACGGTTTCCGCGGAAGGATGGATCCGGTTGGGCCTGCCTGAAAGAACTACTCGAACCATTCTTAATTACCGAACCAGGGGCGGACGTTTCAGGGTGCCGGATGATCTGCGAAAAATATGGGGGATTAATAAAGACGCAGCAGACAGGTTAATCCCTTTTGTGCGTATTGCCGAAACGGCTAACTATCCGTTCCGTTACGAAAATAAATATACCAAAAAGCAATCAAAAGAACCCGGTATCATTGATATTAATAAGGCATCATCCGAAGATTGGGAGGCGTTGCCCGGCATTGGACAGGTATTGGCGGCCAGAATCGTTAACTACCGGGAGCGGATAGGCGGTTTTGCTGATTTGAGCCAGCTCAAAAAAACCTATGGAATCAGTGATTCTGTGTTTGCAGTGATTAGTCCCTATTTAACTGCGCCCATTGCCAGTATACCTAAACTTGATCTGAATGCCGCAACGGTAAATGAACTTCAAATGCGAACCGGTATTCCGGATGCAGTAGCCAGATCAGTCGTTTTATACCGCAAACAATATGGGCCATTTGTAACGGTTGCGGATTTAAAAAAGATTGTTTTTCTTACTGACTCACTTTTTTTGCAGATAGCAAGACAGGTAAAAGTTAATTAATGCCATTATCCTTAAATCAAATTTGACTGTCTGTAAAATTCAATTACTTTTGCGTCACAAACTAACAAACAGTCGTTTGTTTTTAGGAGGTCACCAGTTAACGATTGCTTGTTTTGGTGGCCTCCGTCTATTTAATCTATCTATATCATGAATTTTCAGCCTACTGAATTAACTGAACAGGTAACACAATCTGCCAGGGATTTTGCTGCACAACATATCCGGCCTTTTGTAATGGAATGGGATGAGAGCCAGGTATTTCCCTTAACCGTATTTAAAGAAATGGGTAAGCTGGGGCTGATGGGGATATTGGTTCCTGAAGAATATGGAGGGGCCGGCCTTGGCTATTATGAATACAATGCAATTATTCAGGAAATAGCCAAAGTTTGTGGGTCCATCGGACTTAGTGTAGCGGCCCATAATTCGCTATGCACCAACCATATCCTTTCTTTCGGCAATACCGGTCAGAAAAAAAGATGGTTGCCAAAATTAGCAACGGCTGAATGGCTGGGGGCCTGGGCATTAACAGAAGCCAATACCGGTAGTGATGCCGGCAATATGCAAACCACAGCAGTAAAATCGGGGGATGGATGGATCATAAATGGCGCCAAAAACTGGATCACACATGGAAAGAGTGGAGATATCGCGGTAGTTATTTGCCGAACGGGTGAGCCCAGAACACCCGGAAATGCCACCACTTTTGTAATTGAACGGGGTACCCCCGGTTTTTCGGCAGGGAAAAAAGAGAATAAATTAGGCATGCGTGCCAGTGAAACCGCGGAAATGATTTTTGAAAATTGCCTGATCCCGGATGCAAACCGGTTAGGAGAACCGGGAGAAGGGTTCAGGCAAGCTATGAAAATTTTAGATGGCGGACGGATATCCATTGCTTCCTTATCGGTAGGAATTGCCAAAGGGGCCTATGAGGCCGCTTTGAAGTATGCCCAGGAACGGTACCAGTTTGACAGGCCCATTGCTCATTTTCAGGGAATCAGCTTCAAACTGGCAGATATGGCCACAGAGATTATGGCCGCTGACCTGTTGGTATGGCAAGCCTGTGATTTAAAGAAGCGGGGCGAAAAGGTAACCCGGCAAAGTGCCATGGCCAAATATTTTGCCAGTGAAACCGCCGTAAAAACAGCAAATGATGCCGTGCAAATATTCGGAGGATATGGCTACACAAAAGATTTTCCGGTAGAGAAGTACTATCGTGACGCAAAATTGTGTACTATTGGTGAAGGAACTTCGGAGATACAGAAATTGGTTATCTCCAGAGAGGTTTTGCATCCCTAGTTTTTCGATTGCTTGCTTAATAGGAAAGCCCTCTGTACAGGGGGCTTTTTTTATGCTGATTTTAATTAATTTGTTTAACTTCCTTTACCATTCGAAGTAATACGTGACCAGAACTAACCGATTTTATATTTATCTGCTGCTGATTCTCTGCCAGCCCTTTCTCCTTGAGAAAGTAAAAGCAGCGGACCCTATATCAAATGAGGATATCAGGAAAGTTGATTCGCTCAACCGGCTTGCTTTCCGGCAAAAAGGATATGAAATTGCCAAAGCGTTAAATAATCTTTTTGTTGCCGAAAACCTGGCCATTACAGCCAAATATCCCCAAGGTCTCGCCATAACATACCTCTACCAGGCTGGTATTTATAACCAATTTGGTTACGATAAAAGAACACTATCTACTTATTATAAGTCATTACAGCTTTTCAAAAGCCTGAAAGACACTTTTTATATCGCTTTTGTGAGTCAGCAGATTGCCCGTTCCCTTCAAAATGATGGTAAAACGGAAGAGGCAATACAATTATACAATGAATCTCTGGTAGTGTACAATTCTTTGAACAGGCAGGAAGATATTATCAATATCAAAAATAGCCTCGGGCTGCTGGAACTCGGTTTGCAGCGACTGGATAAAGCCGAATTGTATTTTAAAGAGGCCTTAATGGGCGGCAGGAAGATTTCTTATGCGTACGGTGAGAAAAAAGCCTTGTATAATTTGGGTTTACTGGAAGAAAAACGAAATAACCTAAGGGCCGCGGAAGTTTATTATAGTCAGTCGCTTTCAAAAGATGAAGCATTGAAAGACAGGTATGGCGCCGCCCTTAATGAGTTGCAACTGGCTGCTATTAACAGTAAACAAAATAGGCCGGATGCTTCCATTGCAATGGCTAAAGAAGCCTATCAAAATGCATACATGGTTTCTGCCTATGGCCTCATGAAAGAGGCTGTCAATAAAATAATCGTGGTATACCGCCAGAAAAATGATATTCAAAAAGTATCGCAATGGCAGGACTCGCTGATTAAAATAGTAACTACCCAAAACGAAAATGAAAAGATATATGCCCTCAACTTTATTGATGTTATTAAAAACCAGGATATACAAAAAGGGAATGCCGAAAAAGAGGTATTAAATGCCAGGCGTATACAGCGCGAACAATTGTTAATTATTACGGTGGGTACATTTATTTTGATCATTGTAGCGGTATTGGCTGTTCTGGCGCTTGTTAATTACCAGCGTCAGCGTTTCTTTGGTAGAGAGTTAAAGCAGAAGAATGAAATCATCGAGAAAAAATCCGCTTCCCTCGACCAGTTAAATAAAGAGATCTCGCATCAGAATGTTTTACTGGAAACAGATAATAAAACAAAGAATAAGCTGCTGTCTATCATCTCACACGACCTTAGAACGCCCCTGGTAAATACAAAAGGGGTATTGAACCTGGTAAACCAGGGAATGGTTCCACCCGAAGAGTCTGAACGTTTGTTACAACTCCTGGAAACACAATATATCGGTACCACTTCATTATTAGATAACCTGTTGTTCTGGATTAAAGGGCAGATGGATGGGAAAGAAGAGATCAAGGTAAAAGTTAACCTGTATCACCTGATGAAAAGCCTGGAAGATGAACATCACCTTCCATTAGTTAAGAAGAAAATTGTTTTACAGAATCATATTGATAAGGGTATTACGGTAATGGTAGAAAAAGAAATGATACGGATCGTTTGCCGTAACCTGATCAGCAATGCCATTAAATTTACGAATGAAAGCGGATTAATTGAACTGTCTTCCAGAATTGAAAACCATATTTTATACCTCACTGTAAAGGATTCAGGTATTGGTATGACAAAAGAAGCCATCAAAAAAGTAAATGCCAAGCAGTACTATAATACAACCGGTACTTCCTATGAGAAAGGAAGCGGGTTCGGATTGATGCTATGCCGCGACCTGATCAGTAAGAATGGCGGTGAACTCATCATCGATAGCGAACCGGGTAAGGGGAGCGCTTTTACTATTACGATGCAGTATGACCCCATTAAATAATGGGGTTCGAAGTTGTGAAATTAACCGGCAGCAGTTATTTATTCATCTTCTTTATGGTCAACAGAAAATATCTGGTCAACTGCTCCACCCAGCATAGGAAATTTATCTTTTACAAAATCTGCAACGGTTTCAATAGCTTTCCTGGCCTGCTCCTGGTTCAGATTGGCCTCTTTCACCAGGCGGTCAATTAGTTCGTTCATATTATATAGATTAATCAGGCAACTTTAAGGATGCTGAGTTTGCTTTTACTGAACATCTGTTCGGCATATTCAATAGTAATATGCAGATGTGTGGTTTCGGTACCTGGTAGTTCAAACATCGCATCAGTTAAAATGCTTTCACAGATACTGCGTAAACCTCTCGCGCCCAGTTTGTATTCCAGGGCTTTCTTCACCATAAAATCCAACACCTCATTATCTATCTTCAACTCAATTCCCTCCAGTTCAAACAGGCGGGTAAATTGTTTGATGAGTGAGTTTTTAGGCTCTGTGAGTATACTTCTCAGCGTTTCGGTATCCAGCGGATTCAAATGGGTAATTACGGGTAAGCGACCTAATAATTCCGGGATCAGTCCAAAACTTTTCAGATCCTGCGCATTGATGAATTGCAGCAGGTTTTTTCGCTGGTGTTCCTGTTCTTCCTTGTTCACACTAAAACCAATGGCATTGGTATTTACCCTGCGGGCAATTACTTTATCTATTCCATCAAATGCCCCCCCACAGATAAACAGAATATTCTTGGTGTCTACCTTAATCATTTTTTGTTCAGGATGCTTGCGCCCTCCCTGCGGGGGAACCAGTACATCCGTGCCCTCCAGCATTTTTAATAATCCCTGTTGCACACCCTCGCCGCTTACATCACGGGTAATAGACGGATTATCTCCTTTGCGGGCAATTTTATCCAGCTCATCCACATATACAATACCTCTTTCTGCCGCGGTTACATCATAATTACAATTTTGTAATAAACGGGTAAGCATACTCTCCACGTCTTCTCCTACATAACCTGCTTCAGTAAATACGGTTGCATCCACAATCGCGAAAGGCACATTCAATAAGCGGGCAATCGTTTTGGCCAGTAAGGTTTTACCGGTACCCGTTTCCCCCACCATTATAATATTACTCTTTTCAATCTCTACATCATCCGGCTGTTGTTTGCTATTTACTCTTTTGTAATGGTTATATACCGCCACCGATAATACCTTTTTGGCGTCATCCTGCCCAATTACATATTCATCGAGGAATTTTTTAATCTCGGCAGGTCTTCTCACATTCAGTTTAAAATTACTGCTGCTGTTTCCTTCCTGTTTGGCAGTTAACTCCTGCACAATAATTTCCTGCGCATGTTCCACACAGTTCTCACAAATATGACCATCCTGCCCTGCGATAAGGATCTTAACCTCATCGCGGTTGCGGCCACAGAAGGAACAATGTAATTGTGATGTCTTTGCCATAGTACGTTTTATTGCATCACCGGAAAGCCAGGCTATACAAGCAATTGCCTGCGGTGAATGACTGTAAAGCTACCGCAGTTCAGCCGTAGAAAGCAAATTCCTGGTATAAATACTCTTTAAAATGGGTAATTAAGACCCGATTTTGGCTAAAACAGCGTCTACAATACCATATTCCACTGCCTCTTTAGCATCCATCCAGTAATCGCGGTCAAAATCTTTCATGATCTGTTCTACTGTTTTACCACAGTTTTCTGCCAGTATCCTGGCGCCCAGTTCTTTGGTTTTGCGTATCTGGTTGGCCTGAATTTCTATATCGGCACTGTTGGCCTGAAAATAACCACCCAGGCTTGGCTGATGAATCATCACTTCTCCATGGGGGTAAACAAATCGTTTTCCCCTGGTTCCCGCACTCAATAAAATTGATCCCATGCTCGCTGCCAATCCCATACAAATGGTACTAACCGGGCTTTGTATCAACCTCATCGTATCATATATTACCATACCGCTGGTAACAACGCCACCCGGACTATTTATATAAAATTTTATTTCTTCACCTGATTTATCGGCATCCAGCAATAATAATTTAGTTACCAGGTCTTTTGCTGATTTATCATCCACCACTCCCCATAAGTACACAGCTCTTTTCTCGAAGAACAATTTTTCCATTTTCTTCACCATAAAACTACCCATTGGTTCCTGCTTATCTTCCTTCGGTTCATTTTCTTCTTCTTCTTCTTCCATGAGGTAAGGGTTGATGATATATTTTGAGTTACTCATTGTATAGATGTTTTAGGGGGGTGATTATATTTGATACTGCTTCGTGAGTCGTGAGACGTCATCAGCCCTTCTTCTCTTTTCTCGGATTAGTCAATAACACTTCATCAATCAATCCATATTCCTTCGCCTCAATCGCCGTCATCCAGAAATCCCGATCGCTGTCTTTAGCAATTATTTCCACTTCCTTTCCTGTATGATGGGCAGAGATGGCATACAATTCCTGGCGCAGTTTCCTGATCTCTTTTGCTGTAATCTCAATATCAGTTGCCTGCCCGCCAATGGCGCCACTTGGCTGGTGCATCATGATGCGACTGTGTTTTAACGCGGTACGCTTACCGTTTATTCCGGCACATAATAAGATCTGTCCCATACTCGCGGCAATGCCTGTACAAATAGTTGCCACATCCGGACTGATGAATTGCATCGTATCATAAATGCCAAGACCCGCATATACACTGCCTCCCGGACTATTGATATACATCTGAATATCACGGGTTCTGTCTGTACTTTCCAGGAACAATAACTGGGCCGTTACAATATTGGCTACATAATCATTAATGCCTTCACCCAAAAAGATGATGCGGTCCATCATCAAACGGCTGAATACATCCATACTGGCAACATTCAATGGTCTTTCTTCAATAATGTAGGGAGTAAGGTTAGTAAAGCCCTGCTGTTGGTAATTATACAAACCGGCACTGCTGATGCCCCTGTGTTTTACCGCGTATTGTTCAAATTCTTTTCCAAGGTTCATGGCTGATGATTTACGCTTTGAAGATAAGTGATTTGTTATTTCAAGCATGCTTTCTCTTGTCAAATACTATGCAAAGGGTTTTTTACGACAAGTAGTCAGGTGGCTAAGATCAAGGAGCAAGGTTTGGAATTCTGGTCTTTGGACTTTGGTCTTTGGGCCGTTGTCAGGAAAAAGTCAGGCAATGATCAAATGGTTTCCCTCAGTTAACTGCCTCCCGGATGAGCAGGAGGGAGGATAGAGAGATTAATGGTGATGATGGTGCAGCTTTTTTGCAAAATCTTCCGCATTGATCGCTTCCTCTTTGGCGGTAACCTGTACTTCCAATGAAGTAAACAGCTTATCGGCGCTGATCCGGCGGTAGCTTTCTTCCACAAATTTTTTATCCTGCATCATTCTGTTGGCATAGTCGTCTACCCATTGCTGGTTATCACCAAGGGCGCCTAATTGACCGCCCATATAGCTGAACAATTGTTGCCTGGCAAAATCACGGATATCATCGGGTAAAACCTCAATTTTATTTTCTTCAATAAGTTTACTGCTCACCAGTGTCCACTTTAACTGACCAACAAAAGTCGGGTAATCATGCGCTGCCTCTTCGGCAGTTATCGGTCGTTCCCCGCCAGATTGTAACCAGCGTTTTAAGAAGCTTTCCGGAAAATCCATGGGGGTATGGTCCACCAGAAAATGGTAGATCTGGTCATATACCTGGTTGCGGGCCTGCTGGGCAAAATGACCTTCCATTTCAGCTCTCACTTCCTTACGAAAATCCGCCTCTGTTGTAATTTCTTTAGCAGGGTATACACTCAGAAAAAATGCTTCATTCAGTTCAGCCTTTTCAACCAGGCCCACTTTGGTAATGAGTAGTTTGAAATATTTATCTCCATCCTCTTTGCCCAAACCAAGATCGGCAAGTATGGCTTCCTTTTCTTTATCCTCAAAAGCTTTATTTAACTGTAAAATAACCGTATCGTCATTCTTCTTTCCTATCAGGCTCTTGCGAAAACCTTCTTCAAAATATTTTACCAATAAAGAATTGTCTTTAGATGTGCCGCCTTCTATTTCATTACCCCCGGCATCTGATTCAATGAATTTTACATTCAGCACATTATCATCCCCGGTAACAGCCTCAGGCTCGGTCATCTTACCATTACGAATTTGCAGGCGTTCCACTTCTTCCTGGATTATTTCATCAGTTACATTGATTTGGTACCTGGTAACCTTAATATTTTTCGTGTCTATTTCGAATGTTGGTTTCAATCCAATTTCGAAAGAAAAAGAATAGTTAACCGGGTTATTCATGTCCAATACACGGGCATCATTATCCAAAGGCAATGGCTGGGCAAAAATGTCTAATTTTTCCTGGTTCAGGTAAGCGGTCAATTCGCTTTCTACCTTGCGTAGTACCTCATCACTGAAAACGCCCTGGCCATACATTTTCTTAACCAATCCTGTTGGAACCATGCCTTTGCGGAAGCCGGGAATATTGGCCGTTTTGGCATATTTCTTCAAATTTTGTTCGAAACCATTGTAATAATCTTCTTTGCTTAATTGAACGGTTAGTTTATCGTTTAGTAAACCAATATTCTCTCTGGTAACAGACGCCATGATATTATTTTATTTTCTTAAAAATTGGGCTGCAAAGGTAAGGGATTGTGGTAAACCCCGCTGTTCCTACTGAAATTTCATGATAAAAATGGAAATCTGCACCGGTACAAGCCACCTGGCCTGTTAATTAGTGGAATATGGCGTTGTGCAACCGGTTAAAAATAGTAGATTAGCTGACAGCTATACGGTACGGGCGGTTCTATGCCATATCATTTGCGGACAAGCGTAACCAAACAAATCAACAGATAATAAATAAATTAAATATGTGAATTATGTAAGTTATTAATACAATTATGTAACACTTATGTGCTTAAAGATGCGCTACTTCGCCAGGCGGAAGCTATAGTTGTAAGGAGGGCAAATCCGGTTTTATTGAAACCGAACGGTCCGTCAGTATATCTGACCCTTTTGGTGGCACAACAATGGTTAACGTGATTCATATAAAGGCTTTTGACTACTAATGTTTCTTAAATTTATAAAATGAGTTCGAAACAGGTTAACATTCTTCTGGCAGATGACGATATTGATGACCGCCTTTTCTTTGATAAAGCATTAAAGGAAATACCTATTACCACTCAACTTACAACTGTTCATGATGGGGAACAACTAATGAATTATCTTTCTGAGAATTCCGAAAATCTTCCTGATATTCTTTTTCTCGATCTTAGCATGCCCCGTAAAACCGGGTTCGAATGTTTATCCGAGATAAAACATAATAAAAAGTTACAGGCTCTTTTCGTAGTCATGTTTTCAACATCTTACTCCCGGGATATTATTTACGAGCAGAGTATGATAGACATACTCTCCAAGATCGGGGCGCAGGATTATATTCGCAAACCGGGTGATTTTGAACAACTCAAAAAAATCATTCATAATGTGCTTATCAGGGTGACAGAAGAAAGGCAGCTTAATGCACAAGGTGAAAATGTATGAACAGGCTATACAAAATGGTAAATATATTTTCAACGGACACTAAAATGGCTATTTTTGTACATGAATTTAAAACAACTTAATATCCTTCTGGCAGATGACGATACGGACGATTGCTACTTTTTTAAAGAAGCGTTAAATGAGTCTCCGCTATCCACGCAGTATACAGCCGTGCATGATGGAGAACAACTCATGCAATTACTCACAAATGATACATATACACTTCCTCATGTCCTTTTCCTCGACCTTAATATGCCCCGTAAAAACGGCTTCGAATGTTTATCAGAAATGAAGCGTAACGAAAAATTAAAAGCGCTTCCTGTAATTATTTACTCTACCTCATATCATAATAAGATTGCGGAAATGCTTTACCAAAACGGAGCCAACTATTATATAAGTAAGCCCTCTGAAATTTCACAACTCAAAAAAGCCGTTCAACAAATTATTACACTTATAGCGCAAGGAAGAATTTCACAACCAACCAAAGAAAAATTTGTGCTTACAACGGAGAAAAATAATTACCAAAAACTTCTTTGGTTTAACGACTTTTTTGCCATTCCTGTCGCACAGAAAATTAATAAACTGCCATGATTTTAAAACAAATGAATGTACTGCTGGCAGATGACGATATTGACGATTGCCTCTTTTTTAAAGCCGCGGTAGACGAATTTCCATTGCCTACACAGCTTACGGTTGTGCATGATGGGGAACAACTGATGAGATTACTCACAAATATAACCAATGAACTTCCTGATATCCTTTTCCTTGACCTTAATATGCCCCGCAAAAATGGCTTCGAATGTTTATCGGCAATAAAGCTCAGCAAAGAACTGAAACGGCTTCCAGTAATCATATTCTCCACCTCATTTGAACAAGAGGTTGTAAACCTGCTTTACAAAAATGGGGCGCAATATTTTATTCGCAAACCATCTGAATTTACACAATTCAAGAAAATAATTCAACATATGCTTATGCTTATAGCACAAGAAAATATTTCACAACCAACCAGCGAAAAATTTGTGCTTACAATGTAAAACAATTTGATTGTTTAGTTCCGGCTGAGGTGGTATAAAAAAGTTACGCTGAAGAAGACAGGATAACATAAACACAGGTGAAGTAATAAAACTCAAATGGCAGTTAAATTTTAGAACAAAACAATTTTATCCGGACTGAATATGGCTAAAATAAAAAATTCGGAGGAAGATGAGTTAACCATTGCCCTCGCAGAGCTTGCTTTTCAAAAAGAAGAGAAAGAAAAACTGGTAGCAGAGTTAATCATTGTCCGCGAAGAACTTGCTTTTCAAAAAGAAGAGCAGGGAAAACGGGCAGAGGAGTTAGGCATTGCTAACATAGAACTTGTTTTTGAAGACGATGAGAAAGGAAAGCGGGCAGCGGAACTAATCATTGCTAATAAAGAACTTGTCTTTCAAAATGAAGAAAAGGAAAAACGGGCAGCGGAGTTAGGCATTGCCAATAAAGAACTTATCTTTCAAAACGATGAGAAGGAAAAACGGGCAGCGGAGTTAAGCATAGCCAACAAAGAACTTGCCTTTCAAAACGAAGAGAAAGAAAAAAGAGCAGCGGAGTTAATCATTGCGAATAGCGAACTTGCCTTTCAAAATGAAGAGAAGGAAAAACGGGCAGCGGAGTTAATCATTGCTAATAAAGAGTTGCTGGCATTCACTTATGTATCAAGTCATGATTTGCAGGAGCCGCTGCGCAAAATACAAACCTTCGTTTCGATTATTCTCGAAAATGAAAATGATAATCTATCTGACAACGGTAAATATAATTTCCAGCGGATGCAATTAGCGGCAGGAAGAATGCAACAGCTCATTGATGATTTACTTGCCTTCTCCCGCATCACCACTACCGAACTCAAGTTTGAAAAAACGGATATCAATACAATTATAGAAGAAGTAAAAGCCGAACTAAAAGATACTATTCTGGAAAAACACGCAACCATCGAAGCCATCGAACTCTGTCCTGCCAACATCATTGCTTTTCAGTTTCGCCAGCTCATGTACAACCTCATAAGCAATGCACTCAAATTTTCAAATCCGGATATACCATTACACATTCTAATAAAGAGCAGAATTGTAAAAGGAAGTAAGTTAAATAATAAAAAGCTTTCGCCGGACAAAGAGTATTGTCATATCACCATCAAAGATAATGGCATTGGTTTTGAACCCCATTTCAGCGAACGAATTTTTGAAGTGTTCCAAAAGCTTCACAACAAAGAAGTCTATGGGGGTACGGGCATCGGCCTGGCCATTGTAAAAAAAATAGTCGAGAATCATAACGGCATCATCATCGCAACAGGCGAATTACAGAAAGGGGCAACCTTTGATATTTATTTTCCGGCTAACTAAAAAGTAGTGTGCTGCCGCCACCCGCTGTTAGGTTTTGTTTTACTGTAACCGGGTTTGTTGAATGAAGTTACCTAATACCTCCAAAATTGCCGGCTCACTCGTTGCGTACCAGTATTTGACGGCTTTTTCCAGCGCTAAATGTATTATTGATGAATAATGTTGGTAAATACCAACAATTGAATTAATCCATTTTGTTGGCAAATCCATTAAATAGTCTATTCAATGATTTTGTTGAATAGTTGAAAATATGTTATATTCGTACCTGAAAAGTATTTCAACAATGGCAACATCCTCTATTAAAGAACAGGTTTACCAGGAACTTTCAAGGGTTACACATGCTATTTCCAATCCCAAGCGCATGGAATTAATTGACGTCCTTTCCCAAAAGAGCTATTCCGTAGAGGAGCTTTCCAATGAGATTACAATGTCCATGGCCAGTACTTCACAGCACCTGCAGGTATTGAAATCTGCAAAACTGGTAGACAGCTATAGGCAGGGTAATTTTATTATTTACAGCATTACTGACGATAGTGTACTAAAACTGGTATCCGTAGTTAAAGAATTAGGTTTCCGAAAGATTGCCGAAATAGAAAGGCTTATCGGTGATTTTAAAGCTGATAAAAATATCCTGGAATCCATTACCCTTGACGATTTACTGGCAAGGTCAAAAAAAGAAAAGATAATACTGATTGATGTGAGACCGGAAGATGAATATAAAGCCGGGCATATACCCAATGCCGTTTCTATTCCTCTTGCCCAACTCAAAAAAAGACTGAATGAATTACCCAAAAACAGAACCATTATTGCCTACTGCCGAGGGCCTTTATGTGTTATGTCGGCTGATGCCATAAAACTGTTGAATCAAAGAAAATTCACCGCTATCCGTATGGAAGACGGTTATGTGGAATGGAAATTAAAGCAACACGAAATCAATAAAAATTAATAAAATGAAACCGGTAATACTAATTCTTGGCGGGGGCACCGGCGGTTTAATGACAGCTCATTTCCTGCGTAAAAAACTGGGAAGCCATTGCCGCATTATTGTTTTTGAAAAAGAAGAGAAGAATGTCTTTGCTCCTTCACTGCTTTGGTTGATGGTAGGTAAGCGAAAAACAAAAGATGTCTATCGTTCTACAAAGCAGGTAGTGAGGAAAGGAATTGAATTGGTTTTAGGAAATATAGAAAAGGTGAACCCTGAAAATAAATTGGTTCAGGTAAATGGCAAAGCGTATAAGGGCGATTATTTAATTGTTTCACTGGGCGCCGCTCAGCAGGAGGTACCCGCACTTTCAAAAAAAGGGTTTGATTTTTTTTCACTTGACGGAGCCGCCGGTTTTTATGATGCCTTGCAGCATTTTCACGGCGGCAAAATTGCGGTGCTTATTTCTTCACTTCCTTTTAAATGCCCCGCGGCTCCCTACGAGGCTGCCATGCTTATTGAAAGCGCTATACGAAAAAGAGGGCTTCGTGATAAAACAGAAATAGCTGTTTATTCACCTGAAACAATGCCTATGCCTGTAGCAGGCAAAGCTCTCGCAGATGCTGTAAAGCAAATGCTTGAAAATAAGGGCATAAAATATTTCCCGGAACATCAGTATACGCAGGCAGATTATGGTTCACTCACTTTTTCAAATGGCAATAGCTTCTCATATGACCTGCTTGCATATACCCCCAAACATATTTGTCCCAATGTAATTGCGGAAGGCCCGCTGACAGGTAAATCTAGCTGGATTGAAACTGACCGCAACACATTGGAAACAAATTTTTCAAATGTGTATGCCATTGGCGATATAACTTTTATCCCATTGGAATTAGGTAAGCCTTTACCCAAAGCCGGGGTGTTTGCACATTACCAGGCAGAAGTGGTGGCAAATAACATTGCTGAAAAAATAAACGGTGGTTCAAAGATGAAAACCTTTGATGGCTCAGGCCAATGTTTTCTTGAAATGGGGGATGGTAAAGCGGGTTATGCAGGCGGTAATTTTTATGGTTCGCCACTTCCACTTGTAAAAATGAAAAAGCCCGGTTACTGGTGGCATTTAACGAAAGTGATGTTTGAAAAATACTGGTTCTTTAAATATTTCTGATCGCAATGACTATGATTAATGAAATACAGGGATGCTTATTTTTTGTAATCTTATTGATAGTGGGTACATCTGTCATAAGTTATGGACAAGCCACCAATACAGAACCCTGGACAGTAAATCAATTGATGCCACCGGTAGAATTGGCTAAAGTTATCAACGCTAAAAATGCGCATCAGCCGATAGTATTCAGTATCGGGCCTGGCGCTATTATAAAAGGCTCAATAGACATTGGCCCTGCACAGGAAAAGGAAAATTATACTAAACTCAAAGAGGCGCTTTCAAAACTTCCTGAAGATGCAAACATTGTCATCTACTGTGGTTGTTGCCCCTTTGGGCATTGCCCGAATATTCGACCTGCATTTCAATTGCTGAAAGAAATGAAGTTCACCAATCACAAATTGCTGAGCCTTCAGAATAATATAAAAGTTGATTGGATTGATAAGGGTTACCCGAAGAATGAAAGATAGTAATATGAAACAGTTTGATAAAATAACAATTAACCTGTTTGTTATCCTGATTGGCTTTACTGCATCTCAGGCACAGGAGAAACCGGCAGCCTCCGGTTATCCGAAAGTAGTCGGCTATATGGCAGTTATACATCCTATAATCACATTAGACAAAAACGGGAATACAACTAATTTCAGCGATGGTTACACAGTTGGCTTTCCAACGGGGATACATATTCTTAAAAGTGACAGGTTTGGATACAGTTTCGAAGTGGTTCCGTTTATAAAATCGGCTGATGGCACAAGTAAAGTGAATAATGTGTTATTTCATCCGGGCCTGATATTTCGGTTTCCTAAAAGCTGGATTCTTTATACCCGGATGGCATTCGAAACATCAGGCCGGTATGGTTTTACACCATCAATAAGCAAAATAGTATATAAAGCAAAGTATAATAATTTCTTTGTCACAATACCGGTTCCTTTACGTTTCGGAAATGATAAACCGGCATCCATTGGGTTTGGTTTACAAATGGGGCTTACGTTTTAATAAATGTAAAATAACAAATGAAAAGCAATTCAGTATTTGATGAATTTACCGCGGAATATGATGCATGGTTTGACAGGCATCCTGAAATTTACCAGTCAGAATTGCTTGCCATGAAGCAGGCGGTTCCGCAGAATCAAACAGGAATTGAAAACTGCTTTCCGGCTCATACTTTGGCGATTTTTCTTACTGGCAAACAATCATCCATCCTGAAGAAAACCAAATTGAACAGCCACAACCGGGTTTCGGGAAAGGAAGTTTTATAGTCATTAAATCAATTAAAATCTAAGAAATCAAAACCATGATGAACAATCCATATTAGGGAATGGGACGTGGAATGTGGAAATCTTAAAAAAGAGATACGCCAAAGGGGAAATCACTAAAGAACAATTTTAAAAAATAAATAGAATATTATAATAACAAATAAAACAAGGAGGTTAAAATGGAAAATTTAAACAATGTCAATCTTAAAAAAGTAATGGATTTTGGTGAACAGATTAATAGTGATCCTTCCAAAGCAAGAAAAACACAGGTTATTGAAGGCAATTGGCTGTTTGAGGCGGGAGGACCGCAATTTGAGGCGTCAATAAATTTTGAAGGAGGGCAAACGGTTTTCCAGGTTGACAATCCCACATTCATGGGTGGCGGAGGCAACTTTCCCGGGCCTATGCACTATTGTTTTTTTGGGCTGGCTTCCTGTTACACCGGCACATTTGCCACCATGGCCGCCATGCTTGGCATCAGGCTAAAAAAACTTTCAACAAGGGTGGAAGCGGATATTAATTTTTCACGTGTATTTGGTGTGGGAGATCAACCGATTATGGAAGAAGTTCGTGTAACAATTTTGGTGGAAAGCGATGAGGAAGAAGGAAAAATTAAAGAAGCGGAAAAACTTGCCATTGAACGTTGCCCCGTAGTATTTACGCTTAAAAATCCGGTTAAGCTAATACCTGCAATGGAAATAATCCGGTCATAAGTTTGCGGTTTGTGTTATGAACAAGTAGCCAGTGTTTTTATGGTTTCTCAAATAGGCAAACCAATTACTCAGCCGCAACTGGTTGATATAAAACTGAAGAATCAATCAGCAGATGGGAAACAGGTTGAATCTTTAGTTAATGAAAAACTATTTGAAATGCCTCTTATGTGGAAGAAAATATTTAACAACCATAGTGTTACACAATCATTTTAAATTTAACCAAATATGAAAGTCTTATTTATTATCAACGATGCTCCTTATGGGAGCGAAAAAGCATACAATGCTTTACGAATTGCCAATCAAATTAATAAAGAACACCCGGATGTGGAAGTCAGGATCTTTTTGATGGCGGATGCCGCTAATTGCGCTGTTGCCGGTCAAATCACCCCCAATGGTTATTATAACATTGAAAGAATGCTGAAACTCTCACTGAATAAGGGGGCAAAAGTAAAAATCTGCGGAAGCTGTGCCGAAGCAAGGGGGTTGAAAAACCTGCCATTGGTTGAGGGCGCAGAAATAAGCAATCTTGCAGAACTCACAAATTGGGTGGTTGACAGTGATAAGGTACTTACTTTTTAACACAGGGTTTAAATATGACCAAATGGGTTCATAATTCTGAAAAGAGTTTAAATGGATTATATGTAGGGCCATAAACTTAATTTACACTCCCCTATTTATGCTGGTGGCAGTATTACCATAATCATCACTGTGGTACTAATCTTTCTTTATCGCTTTATAATGCTTTTATAACAAGAAAAAGACAGTTGGGTAAGGCTGAATAAAGCCCAGTTACAAGTTTAGCCCTGCTGCATACTTACTTTTCAACAACAATTTACAGCAGCAACAAAGTCTTACCCACAGCATCCCTCAAATCTGCCTTTACATTTGTTTGGGCCGCGAAATCATTCCATTTGCTTACAATAGCATTAAGCTGAGTAATGATTGTATCCGCTTTTTTGATATTCATATTTTTGGCAACTTCCAGCAAATCATCACGGGTGATATTTTTCCGCTTACCATTTATACTTAAAGAATGCTGGCTTACCCATGTACTGTCCGGACGGTAGGAATGGCAAACATCAAAAGCAGGAGCCAGTTTCCATTGGCCGGTTTTATCCATGCTAAATGAAAAATTCTTGGTGTGGTCATCACAGTTCCTTGCCATTACATCAAATACCATTCTTCTGTATAACTGGTCAGCATCTGTGTATGGCAATAACATACTACGCATGGTTTCAAATAATTGTTCGTAGCTAAACGATGTAACCTCGTTAAAATCATAGTGAGCAATGGCACAAAAACTTTGTATGTGCAGCTTGCCTTTGCCGTGTTCCCTGTCGAAGCGCCGAGTCATAAAATGAGCCCTTCCGTTTTCTTCCAGCAACCTGCATTCTGTCATTTCTATTTCGGCTTCTTTTGCCATCAGGTGATAAGCCATTTCAACCCGGCCATAACCGGATGAAGTGCCTAACTGCTGATCTGTAACCCCGTCAAATTTTAGCAGCCAATGGGTGAACCCTTTTGGCGCATCTGCCTGACCGGAACGAATTTCTTTTGTATCTGGATTAAATGCTATCACTGCTTTAGCCCTTGCACCACCGGCAGAAGAACCAATCTTTAAAATATCACTCAGTGCTTTTGCTTCCTCGCCAGAAAGATTGGTATTAAAATCCTGCCTGCCAGAGAGTATTTCTTGGGCAATATGTATTAAACTGTCTAACTCAATTTTGGTAGCCCCATTATTTATTTTGGGAACTACGGGTTCAAATTCTAATGCCCCCATACCTCTTTTGCCGATAAAACAAAGTAGTTCTACCGGGTTCATGCTATCGGAAGGACGGCCATTTTTTGAAAGCCAGGCGTTAATCAGGCTGTTACCATATTTATCGGGCAGTACATCGGCCAGCAAGCCCGGTAAGCCTTTGAATGTAGTTGTACCTTTTAATTCAGGAAAAGAAAATACCCGTTTTGCTGCATTGGCAATCGGCATTTTCAATGGCGATAGATCCCATTCATTGGCAAGAAATGAGGATTCAAATTCAAATGAGGCTAACTCTGTATCCACGTCCCACGCAATGGCTCCAACCCGTTTGTTCCAGATGTTGATGAATGCTGTTGTTATCATTACCAGTCGCTTTTAGGTTTTTCGATTCCGGCAGCTTTTTTATTGCTTGCCCGCTGCCGCTTTTTCTGGTCAATTTTAGCCAATTGCAACGGACTGAGCTGTTGCTTTATTTCAAAATTTTGAAACAGTTGTAACTGCTCTAAAGCCCTTAATATTTGAATAAAAGAAAGTAGTGTGCCGCCGCCGCCATTTTCAACCTGCACCATTGTAGAACGGTTGACGCCCGCCGCTGCCGCCACTTGCTGTTGGGTTTTGTTTTGCTGCAACCGGGTTTGTTGAATGAAGTTACCCAATACCTCCAAAATTGCCGGGTCACTCATTGCGTACCAGTATTTGATGGCTTTTTCCATCTTTAAATGTATTATTAGTGAATAATGTTGGCAAATGCCAACAATTGAATTAGTCTATTTTGTTGGTAAATTCCATCACAAATATACTAAATTGGCTTTAATGGTGGAAATATTCGACATTTATTTGAAAATAAAAGAAGTACTTTCTATATGAATATTATCTGATAGGCAATTCCGAAATTCAAATCATCTGAAAAAAAAGAAAGCAAAATTTGTCGGATGGATGCAAACCTTACTTAATTGTTATGATTGTGTGAAAATAAAAAATTACATTCTCTGAAATTTTTGCAATCTATAATGATCAATTTAGATGGTTATTTAGGGTGTGGATTTGCAAATTCCTAAAAAATACAAAACCCGCCGAAGCGGGTCTTGTGTAATTGATTGAAAATTAAATGGTGCGGATGGAGGGGGTCGAACCCACACGCCTCGCGGCGCTAGATCCTAAGTCTAGTGCGTCTGCCAATTTCGCCACATCCGCTCAGGGGCGCAAATGTAAGGGAATTTTGAAATTAAATAACAGCCATTGAAATGGTTTTAGATATAGTAAGTTATTAGTTTCCGCGATTTGTCTGCTGTTTACCTGCATACCTCCTGGCATCACCACCCCTGAAAGATTGGCGCTGATTGGGGTTATAGTGACGTTGCACGGGCCGCTGTTGAATACCGGGAATAGCTTGCAGTGAAGCATTGCTCATAGCATAAGGATGGTCAGTTACCACAGGTACCGAACTGGAAATCAGTTTCTGGATATCTCTTAAAAACTCTTTTTCTTCCGCATCACAAAATGAGAAGGCAATACCACTGGCGCCAGCACGTCCGGTACGGCCAATCCGGTGTACATAGGTTTCAGGAATATTCGGCAATTCAAAATTTATAACATGCGATAGGTTGTCTACATCAATACCCCTTGCGGCAATATCGGTAGCTACCAATACCCTGGTATGACCACTTTTAAAATTGCTTAAGGCCCGCTGACGGGCATTTTGCGATTTATTGCCATGAATGGCTTCCGCGCCTACACCCGCTCTCGACAATTCTTTCACTACTTTATCCGCACCATGTTTGGTACGGGTAAATACCAGCGCCGATTGTATGGCTTTGTCTTTCAGCAAATGTATCAGCAAATGTTTTTTGTTATCTTTTTCTACAAAATACATGGATTGCTGAATGGTTTCGGCAGTGGAAGAAACCGGGGTTACTTCTACTTTAGCAGGGTTGTGCAAAATGGTACCGGATAGTTTGGCGATTTCTGCCGGCATGGTTGCCGAGAAGAAAAGCGTTTGACGTTTGGCCGGAATTTTCGCGATAATTTTTTTGATGTCGTGAATAAAACCCATATCCAGCATACGATCCGCTTCATCCAATACAAATATTTCAATTTGTGACAGATTAATAAAACGTTGTTCCACCAGATCTAATAGCCTGCCAGGTGTTGCAATCAATATGTCTACCCCATTGCGTAAGGCATTGGTTTGCGGTTGTTGTGATACACCTCCAAAAATAACCAGGTGTTTCAGGTTCAGGTATCTGCCATACGCCGCAAAACTTTCATCTATCTGTATGGCCAGTTCCCTGGTGGGTGTTAAGATGAGTGTTTTAATGGCTTTGCCGGTATTGCCCGCTTCTTTTGCTTTGTGCAGCATCTGCAGAATTGGAATGGCAAATGCCGCCGTTTTACCGGTTCCTGTTTGGGCACAACCTAACAGGTCCCTGCCTTCCAGAAGAATGGGTATTGATTGTTCCTGAATAGGTGTGGGTGTTGTGTAACCTTCCGTCTTGAGCGCCTTCAGGATGGGCTCAATGAGATGTAATTGTTCGAATAACAAAATAGTATCATTTAAATGAATAAACACCTGAAATTGCTCAGATGATATATAACCTGCCCGTAATTGACTTGATAAACTTTGTCACGGAAGAGTGATCAGTCTGTAGAGAGAGTATATGAATGCCGCAAAGATAGGGAATTATTATTTAAGTACACCCGCATACCCGGATATCTGCAGGGCAAACGCATCTAAATTTGGCACAAGAGCAGATTAGCCAAGAAGTCTTCATCCCAGCCACAGAGTAACCGTTTGTTTTTAATACTTCTTTTTTTACTGTTTTCGTTTTTCAACAGGTTCAG
>Ga0265292_1000449_pt1 | contig 59158 bp, 55 predicted proteins | sample Munlanlewell296A_FD_189080 | JGI IMG/M metagenome (GOLD analysis project Ga0265292, IMG submission 189080) | Leachate microbial communities from a municipal landfill in Southern Ontario, Canada - Leachate well 296A | ecosystem: Engineered > Solid waste > Landfill > Unclassified | place: Canada...
GGTTGCCTCGATCGGACACTCGGCCGCCTCCTACGATCTCGCCCGAGCGGCGGCCGACGCCGGCGCCCGCTCGGTCACACATCTGTTCAACGCGATGAAGCCTCTCCACCACCGCGACCCAGGCCTGGTGGGCGCAGCCCTGGATGACGACCGGCTCACCCCGGGCGTCATCGCCGACTTGATCCATGTGCACCCTGCCGCCCTGCGGGTCGTGTTCGCCCGAAAGCCCAACGTCGCTCTCGTGAGCGACTCGGTGGGCATCAAGGCCCCGGAGCTGGCCGAGATGAAGATCGCCTATGTCGACGGCGCGCCCAGACTGGCCGACGGCACCCTTGCCGGATCGACACTGACACTCGACGTGGCGGTGCGAAACGTCGTATCCCTCGGCGTGCCGCTCGAACGGGCCGTGGACATGGCCACGCGCGTTCCGGCCGACCTGATCGGCGCCCACGATCGCGGACGGCTGGACCCGGGGGCTCGCGCCGACCTCGTGCTACTGGACTCCCGTGAGCTCACCGTGAGAGCGGTCTGGCTGGGGGGCCACTTGGTCTTCGGGAGCCCGCACTCCTAGGCAGCCCGGCACGTCGTGGGTGGTTTCGACACACCGGCGGCAGTGGCCCTGGCGGTGGACACATCGGCGGCGCCCAAGAGCGCGGCCACGACCCGGAATTGCCTGGACTTCCGTCAGCCCGCGCTTGCTCCTACGGCTTGCCGCCTTCGGGCAGCCGGCTCTTGAGGATCCTCGCCGGCACCCCGCCCACTATCGAGTAGGGCGGGACGTCCTTGTTGACCAGCGCATGGCTGGCCACAATCGACCCGCGGCCGACGGTCACGCCACGAAGGACCGAGCATTTCTCGCCGACCCAGATGTCGCCTTCGAAGCGCACCGGGCTCTTGACGATGCCTTGGTCCTTGATGGCCACGTTGGTGTCGGCGTAGCGGTGGTCGAAGTCGCAGATGTAGCACCAGTCGGCGACCAGGGACTTGGGTCCGAAGTAGATGTCGATGTAGGCGTTGACGGTGTTACAGCGTCCGAACACCGACTTGTCCCCGATGGTGAGGTTTCCCTCGTGGCACCGTATCGCGTTGCCGTCGCCGATGTGCACCCACCTGCCGATGCGCATCCGCCCGTAGTTCTTGTTGCAGTAGATTTCCACGTTCTTGCCCAGGAAGAAGAAGCCGGAGGTCTGGATGTGAGGGTGGGTGACCTTGAACTTGATGAACCGGTAGGCCGCGACCCAGTACCGCCAGGTGTACATGCGGTTGCGGCGAATGAAGGCGAGGTTGGTCAGAAGCCCGGTCTTCTTGCGCTCCTTGATGACCTGCGTTCCGCCCAGGGCGTCCCGACGGATTCGCTGCCCGGTCAGCAGTCCCACCGGCCTACTCCTTCGACTTCGCCCCACGAGGCGTCCGCGGCGCAGCAGCCTTGTTTCCGGTCGTCTTGCCGGTCGTTCCGGCCGGCGCCGCAGCCTTCTCCCCCGCAAGGATCAGGTTGTAGAAGAGCTGGCGCGGCATGAAGCGGTACAGCCAGCGGTCGTCGAGCGAGTACAGCTTGAGGTAGTTGTTGTAGGCCCAGAACGGCCACCAGCCGGGAAGGCTGCCGGGCTTGGCCATGCCCTCGATCGTGCGCACGCTCCATCCCAGCAGACTCGACAGAAGCTCCTCGGTCTCGACCCGCACGTTGCGGAACCCGGCGCGCTTGGCCCACAGGGCAACCTCATCGGGATCGAAGGTCCAGAGATCTACCTCGGACTCCAAGGCCTTAGCCTCGGCATCGGGCGAGTCGTCCCCGGGCCGGGGGTCCTGGCGCAACTTCCTGCCGGCAGAGGTAAGGGAGAACGCCTTGAAGCCGGCGACGGCGCTCTTGCGGGCGACGCTGGCGATGCGGTGACCCCAGCGGGTCGGCTCGCCGGCGACGACGATCATCCCGCCGGGGGCAAGCACGCGATGGATCTCGGCGAGGGCTTTCTTGGGGTCGGGCAAGTGATGAAGGAACGCGTGGCCCACCACGAGGTCGAAGCTTCCTTCCTCGTAGGGCAAGTTCTCCACGTCGGCCGGCCGGCCCTCGATTTCCAGGCCGAGGCTGCCGGCGTTGCGCAGGCAAACCTCGACCATGCCTGGGGAGATGTCGCAGACCTCGCCCTTCTTGATGAATCCCGCCTGGCAAAGGTTGAGCAGGAAGAAGCCCGTCCCGCAGCCGACCTCAAGAGCCTGCTCGAAGACCCGACCCCTGGGGATCACCTTCTCGAACTTCTGCGCCGCATAGGTGATGCACCGCTCGTCGAAGGAGATGGACCACTTGTCGTCGTAGTTGCGTGCCTCGTAGTCATGGTAGACAACGTTGGCCCGCTTGACGTCCTCGGCCCCGTTTCCTCCGAGAGTGGTGATCTTGCTGCGCATGCGCTCTGAGCCTTTCCCTACTCGGGTTCTGCCCGGGTATCTCCGTCCCTGCGACCGGCTACCTGCCGGTGAAAACCGCCTTGCCCGGACCCTTCTCGAAGAAGGTGCTCATGCCCAGTTTCTGGTCCTCGGTGGCGAACAACGCGGCGAACGCTTGCTGCTCGATGGCGAGACCGTTGGCGAGATCCACCTGGATACCGTGGTCGATGGCGGTCTTGGCCGCGCGGATGGCCTGCAGGGGACCCCTTGAGTAGGCCGCCGCCATCTCGACGGCCTTGCGGTACACCTCGTCGGCCGGATACACGGCGTCCACCAGGCCGAACTCCTGGCACTCCGAGGCCCTGTAGAAGCGTCCGGAGTAGATCATTTCCTTGGCCTTGGACACTCCGACTATTCGGGGCAGGCGCTGGGTGCCGCCCGCTCCCGGGATGATCCCGAGGAGGATCTCCGGCACGCCGATCTGGGCGTTGTCGGCCGCCACGCGGAAGTCCGCGCAGAGGGCGATCTCACATCCGCCGCCCAGCGCGTAGCCGTTGATCGCGGCGATGACCACCTTGGGAATTGCGGCCAGCTTGCTCACTCCTGCGTGGAGCAGTTGCGCGAACCCGGCCATGTCCTGATACGAGGCGGTGGACAGTTGCTTGACGTCCGCTCCCGCCGCGAAGATCTTGGGGCCCCCCCAGACGACCACGGCTCCGACGCGCGCATCGGCCGTCGCGGCCTCCGCCGCCTCCCCGATCTCCCTGAACACCTGGAAGTTCAGGGCGTTCACGGGCGGGCGGTCCAGCCGTATCGTGCCCACCTTGTTCGATTCGTCTATTTCGAGATGGACGAATTCACCCATTGTGTGCTCCCCCTTCTGGGCGGGCCGGAAAGCCGGCGAGGCGGGTCTTGTTGCCAGGGCTCGCATTCTACCTGGGCGGCACGGCAGTCCCAACCCGCAGGCAGATGCAGCCCACCCGGAATCCGCAAGAGAAAGCTCGCGCCCGGAGAGCCGCACAGGTGTTGCGGCCGGCTACCTGCCGGTAAAAGCCGCTTGACCGGGGCCCTTCTCGAAGAAGGTCTTCATTCCGATCTTCTGGTCGTCGGTGGCGAACAGAGCGGCGAAGACCTGCTGCTCGATGGCAAGGCCGGTGGCGAGATCAACCTGCATGCCGAAGTCGATAGCGGTCTTGGCCGCCCGCAGGGCCTGAAGGGGACCCTTGGCGTAGCCCGCCGCCATCTCGACGGCCTTGGAGTAGACCTCCTCGGCAGGGTAGACCGCGTCCACGAGGCCGAACTCCTGGCACTCCCAGGCCTTGTAGAAGCGCCCGGAGTAGATCATTTCCTTGGCCTTGGACACTCCGACTATTCGGGGCAGGCGCTGCGTGCCGCCCGCTCCCGGGATGACCCCAAGGAGGATCTCCGGCTGGCCGATCTGGGCGTTGTCGGCCGCCACGCGGAAGTCAGCACAGAGTGCGACCTCGCAGCCCCCACCGAGAGCGAAGCCGTTGATCGCGGCGATGACCACCTTGGGAATCGCGGCCAACTTCTTCAGCGGTGCGTGGAGGAGCTCCGCGAATCCGGCCATGTCCTGGTAGGACGCGGTGGACAGTTGCCCGACGTCCGCTCCGGCCGCGAAGATCTTGGGGCCTCCCCAGACGACCACGGCTCCGACGCGCGCATCGGCCGTCGCAGCATCCGCAGCCTCGCCGATCTCTTGGAATAGCTGGGAGCTCAGCGCGTTCATTGGGGGCCGGTCCAGCCGAATCGTGCCCACCTTGTTCGATTCGTCGATCTCGAGACGGACGAACTCACCCATCGCGCACTCCCCCTCTTGAGCGGGCCGGAAGACCGGCTGGACAAGTCGGACTGTCAGGGTTCGCATCTTACCTGGGCAGCGCGGCAGTCCCAACCCACGGCCACGGCGGTCCCAACACACAGATAGATCCAACCCACCCGGAATTCGCAGGGGACGGCTCGCGCCCGGAGACGGCAGCAGTCTCACTGCGAGACAAGCTCCTTTGGGCAGGTCGGACCGCCGAAGATCGAGCCCCCGTGCGCGTCCGCGAGGGCCCGGAGCGGGAGCGATCGTATGCGACTGCCTACGGGGCCGGTTTCCTCGCATAGACCTTGGCGCTCCAGATCTTGCCCGCCAGCTCCTGGGCAGCCTGGCCCAGAGGGGCACTGCCCTCGGCGCTCGAACAGCAGGCAAGCTCAGAAACCTCCGAGTCGACGAATGCCCTGAGTTGGCCGGAGTCATAGACGAGGCGTTCGCGCACCTCCACGTCCACCAGGCCGGCTCGACGCAAGCCACCGAGGTAGTCCTTCTCGCTGATCGCTCCCGCTATGCAGGAGGAGTAGAGAGCCGCGTTCTCTCTTGCCCAGGCGGGAAGGTCCTCCACCACGATGTCCGACACCAGCATCCGTCCGCCCGGTTTCAGAACGCGGGCAATCTCAGCGAAGACCCGGTCCTTCTCCGGCGAGAGGTTGATGACGCAGTTGGAGATGAGCCAGTCCACCGAGCCGGACTCGACCGGGAGGTCCTCGATAAGGCCCTTGCGGACCTCCACGTTGTCCAGCCCTGAAGCCGCGACGTTCTCGCGCGCGCGCTCGATCATCTCGTCGGTCATGTCCACACCGATGACGCGGCCCGTCGGTCCGACCTTTCGGCCGGCCAGCAGGATGTCGATACCCGCGCCCGATCCGAGATCCACCACGACGTCCCCGGGCCCCACCTCGCTGAAAGCCAGGGGGTTCCCACATCCGAAGGAGTTCGCTACCGCTGAGGGCGCTACGGTGAGCAACTCGTTCGGGTCGTAGCCGGCCATCTTGGCGGCCACTCCCTTCATCTCCTCGGAGGAGCAGCATGCCTTGGTGGAAGTGTCGGACACAGCCTTGGCGTAGGCGCGGGAAACCGCATCCCGTGTCTTGTCGGCCTCGTTCATTCCCGGTCTCCCTTCTAGAAGGCTGCGACAAACACCGCGGTAGGCTGGAGATCCAGCCTACCGCGGTTAGAGGCGATTGACAGTCGTGCGACCCAACTTGTCCGCACGCCGCAAGAGATGGAGTCGACTACTTCGGCGGCATGCGCAGAGCGCCATCCAAACGAATGGTCTCGCCGTTGAGCATCGGGTTCTCGACGATGTGTCGAACGAGGATCGCGAACTCCTCGGGCTTGCCCAAGCGCTTGGGGTGGGGAACCTGCTCGGCCAGCGCGGCCCTTACCTCATCCGGAAGCGCGGCCAGCATGGGAGTGTCGAAGGTACCCGGGGCAATGGTGACAGTCCGGATCAGGCGAGCCGAAAGGTCCCTGGCCACGGGCAACGTCATCCCGACGACGCCGGCCTTGGAAGCCGCATATGCGGCCTGGCCGATCTGCCCATCGTAGGCGGCAAGAGACGCCGTGTTGACGATGACCCCGCGCTCCTCTCCGTCGGGCTCCTGGCCGCTCATCTGGGCAGCCGCCAGGCGCATGACGTTGAACGTGCCCGTCAGGTTGATCGCGATGACCTTCTCGAAGATTCCAAGGTCATGGGGTCCCGTCTTGCTGATGATCCGGCCGGCCCAGCCAACCCCGGCGCAGTTCGCGACGATGTGCACGCCGCCGAACTTCTCCACGCCGGCCTTGATGGCAGCGGCCACTTGATCGGAGTTGGTAACGTCGGCCGGCACAAATACTGCCCTCTCGCCCAGCGCAGCAGCCACGGCCTCTCCCTTGGAGGAAGCCAGGTCGCAGATCACAATCGACGCGCCTGCCCGATGCAGCTCCTCCGCCGTCGCCTGGCCAAGGCCCGAGCCGCCGCCGGTCACCAATGCGCACTTACCCTTGATCTTCACTCTGGTTCGCCCCTTTCTCTGCTCCCACAGTCCGCCTACCCGCTTCGGTATCGGCCCCGAGCGAGACGCTACCGCCCGCATTTCGAGTGGAGCCTATGCTGCGGTGGCCCGCAGGCGCAAACGCCCATGGGGCCCGCCACGGAGCCAAAACGCGGGCCGCTCCCGGCGCTAGAACGCGGGCCGCTCCCGATACTCCCCGAACACCGTCTTGAGGGCCCCGATGATCTCGCCTTCGGTGGCGTAGGCGCGAACTGCATCCATGATCGGCGGGATCAGGTTACCGGTTCCCTTGGCCACCTCGACGAGACCGTCGAGCGCCCCGGCGACCTTGGCCCCGTCCCGCTTGCCGCGCAGTTCGGCCAGCGCGGCCACCTGTGCCCGCTCCACCTCCGGCGATATGCGCAGGATCTCCAGCTCCTCCTCCGCCGCCTCCGTGAAAGCGTTGACCCCGACGATCGTCTTGGTCCCCTTCTCCAGCGACTGCTGGTAGCGGAAGGCAGCGTCGGCGATCTCGGACTGGAAGTAGCCGGCCTCGATTCCGCGCAGCACTCCGTCCAGGATCGATCCCGATCCCATGCGGTCGATGCGCTCGAAGTACTCATCGGCGAGCCCCTCGATGCGGTCGGTCATCTCCTCCACGAACCAGGACCCGCCCAGCGGGTCAATGGTGTTCGTCACCTCGGTCTCGTGGGCGATGATCTGCTGGGTGCGAACCGCGATGGCCGCCGCGCGCTCGGTCGGAAGGGCGTACACCTCATCGAGTGCGTTGGCGTGCAGCGACTGCGTGCCTCCCAGTACGGCGGCCAGCGCCTCGATTGCCGTGCGGGCAATGTTGTTGTCCGGTTGCTGCGCGGTCAGTGAGACGCCCGCGGTCTGCGTGTGGAAGCGAAGCTGCATCGCCTTCTCATCGGTGGCGCCGTAGCGGTCACGCATCCAGCGGGCCCAGATGCGGCGGGCGGCACGAAACTTGGCGATCTCCTCGAAGAAGTCGATGTGGGCGTCGAAGAAGAACGAGAGCTGCGGGGCCACCACGTCGACCGACATGCCCCGCTGCTTGGCCAGTTCCACGTAGGCAAACCCGTCGGCCAGCGTGAATGCGAGCTCCTGCGCCGCGGTCGATCCCGCCTCACGAATGTGGTAGCCGGAGATCGAGATCGGGTGATACTTGGGGACCTCGGCGGCGCAGAACTCGAACAGGTCCCCGATGATGCGAAGGTGCGGACCGGGTGGGAAGCACCACTCCTTCTGGGCGATGTACTCCTTGAGGATGTCGGTCTGGAGAGTGCCGTCGAGGATCGCCAGCGGTGTGCCCTGCTTCTCGGCCGTGACCGCGTACATACAGAAGAGCACGGCCGCCGGGCCGTTGATCGTCATCGAAGTCGAGATCTTGCCGAGGTCGATGCCCCTGAACAGCACCTCCATGTCGGCAAGCGAATCGATTACCACCCCACAGTGGCCGATCTCGCCCAACGAGCGCGGGTCGTCGGAGTCGAGACCCATCAGCGTCGGCATGTCGAAGGCGACCGAGAGCCCGGTCTGGCCGGCTTCCAGCAGGTAGTGGTAGCGCTCGTTGGTCTGCTCGGCAGAGCCGAAGCCCGCGAATTGCCGGATCGTCCAGAGCCTGCCGCGATACATCGTGGGGTAGACACCTCGCGTGTAAGGATAGGCGCCGGGCATTCCGATCTTGTCGAAGAAGCCGTCGTCCAAACGATCCAGCGGGGTTACCAGAGCAGGAACCGGCTCACCGGAGAGAGTGGTGAACTCGGCGTCTCGCTCCTTGCCTGCCACGCGTCTCTGCCAGGCCAGCCACTCGGCGTGTGCCTGACTTCGCTGTTCCTCGTCCATTCGTCCCCTCCTACGAAGAACTGTCGTGGAACCGCTCCACCAGGTGCTCGGCGGCCTCGAACGGATCCATGCTGCCCTCGAGCACCTTGCCGGCCAGCTCAGCGAGCTCGCCGTCCTCGCCCACGTCGCCGATCAAAACCCGCATCGAGGAGAGTGCGATCTCCCTTACCTCTGTCGCTGCGCGGTGAAGCCGTTTCTTCCTCAGCTCCCCGCTCTCCTCAAGGTAAGCCCAGTGGGCTTCGATTGCGGCGACCAGCTCCTCCACACCGTGGCCGTCGATCGCCGTGGTCTTCACGATCGGCGGCTCCCACTCTCCCTTGGCTCCCAGCTCCAGCATGGCTTTCAGGTCCCTCGCGAGATGTGCGGCCCCGTCGCGCTCGGCCTTGTTGATCACGAAGACATCGGCTATCTCGAGGATGCCGGCCTTGGCCACCTGGATGCCGTCGCCCATGCCGGGTGCAAGCAACACCAGCGTGGTGTCCGCGGTGCCGGCCACCTCCACCTCAGCCTGGCCCACACCGACGGTCTCCAGCAGGATCACGTCGGCGCCCCCCGCATCCATCACACGAAGGGCCTGTGGGGTGGCCCAGGAGAGCCCTCCGAGATGACCGCGCGAGGCCATGGATCGGATGAAGACCCGAGGGTCGGTCGCGTGGTCCTGCATGCGAACTCGATCCCCCAACAGCGCCCCTCCGGTGAACGGTGAGGACGGGTCCACGGCAAGCACGCCCACGGTGCGATCCTTGGCGCGAAACGCCGCCACCAGCGCCGAGGTGAGGCTGGACTTGCCCACCCCGGGCGAACCGGTAAGACCGACGATCATCGCCTTGCCGGCCAAGGGCGCCAGGGCTTTCACGGCGGCACGCAAGTCCTGGCTGCCGTTTTCGACCATGGAGATGAGCCGGGCGACCGCCCTACGGTCTCCTCGCTTCAGGCCCTCGATGAGATCCGGGAGTGCGGACTTTCTCTTGGTAGGCGCTCCACTCACCCCTCGACGCGAACGATCAGGGCGTCGCCCTGCCCGCCGCCGCCGCACAGCGCGGCCGCCGCGTACCCGCCGCCCCGGCGGCGAAGCTCCATCAGCGCTGTGAGCACCACGCGCGCGCCGGAGCAGCCGATCGGGTGGCCCAGCGCGACCGCTCCGCCGTTGACGTTGACGATGTCCTCCGAGATTCCCAACTCGCGGGTCGACCACAGGGCCACCGCGGCGAAGGCCTCGTTCAGCTCGACGACCTTGAGGTCGCTCGCCTTGAGGCCGGACTTGGCAAGGGCCTTCTTGATCGCGTTGGCCGGCTGGGACTGCAGACTGGTGTCGGGTCCGGAAACCATCCCGTGGGCAATGACAGTGGCCAGAATGGGAAGGCCCATGGCCTCGGCCTTCTCGCGCGAGGTGACCACCGTCGCGCAGGCCCCGTCGGAGATCTGGGAGGCGTTGCCCGCGGTGATGGTGCCGTCCTTCTGGAAAGCCGGCCTCAGTGCGCCGAGGCTCTCCGCAGTGGTCCCCGCACGGATGCCCTCATCCGCCTCGACCACGACCGGGTCACCCTTGCGCTGGGGAACCGCGACACCGAGGATCTCGTCGGCGAAGCGGCCTTCCTTGGTCGCCGCGGCGGCCTTCTCGTGGGAACGCGCCGACCACTCGTCCTGCTCGGCGCGGCCGATGCCAAGCTTGCGGTTGACGTCCTCAGTGGAATCGCCCATGTGCCGGTTGTCGAAGGCGCACCACAGCCCGTCATGGACCATGGAGTCGATGAGCTTGGCGTCGCCCATTCGCAGGCCCGCGCGCGCGCCGGGCAGGAAGTAAGGAGCGTTGGTCATTGACTCCATGCCGCCGGCCACCGCGAGTTCGATCTCACCGGCGCGAATCAGTTGATCGGCAAGCGCGATGGCGTTCAGGCCGGACAGGCAAACCTTGTTGACGGTCACGGCCGGAATGGTCATGGGGATGCCGCCCTTGACCGCGGCCTGCCGGGAAGTGATCTGGCCCTGCCCCGCCTGGAGCACGTGGCCCATGATCACATAGTCGACCTGGTCTCCCGTGATCCCCGCGCGCTTGAGGGCTTCGGCGATGACTTGGCCCCCAAGGTCCATGGCGCTGAACCCCGAAAGGGCCCCTTGGAACTTGCCGATGGGAGTCCGAACCCCAGCCGCTATGACGGTCTCGCCCACTGGAACCTCCTGACACGATTGCTGGCTTGAATCCGGCGCGAGATCCCGCGTCTTGCGTGCCGGACGAACCGGCCTGGGACCGGCCCGCCAATTCTAGTGCTTAGTCCCCGCCGGCGTAGGTACGGTCACGACCGAGAGCGTCACCGCGCCCCGAGGGCTAGGCCGCGAGGAGCGCCGCGTACCTGGATGGTACGCAAGCGACGAGCAACGCCGCCATCGGGGATGCGGGGGCGCTCGAATGTGAGCGTATCTGCGCCGGGGGGCACTTAAGCCCCAGTTGACGCCCACTCGGCGTTGATCCCTACTCGCCCGGCGCGAAAACGAAGGGCGGCCGATCGGCCGCCCTTCGAAGTCTTCGGGGAAGCTACTGAGGAGCCTGCCCCTGCCCGGGTGCGGGAGGAGGCGGCGGGGGTGGAGGGGTGTAGGCAGGCGGCGCCGGTGGGGCGGGAGGCGGAGGAGGAGTGTAGACGGGTGGCGCCGGAGGGGGCCCGTACTGAGGCTGGCCCGGCGGAGGCGGAGGCGGAGCCTGGGATCCCGTGAACTGCTTGATGTCGGGGACTTTCCCTCCGCCCTCTGTAAACAGCTTGATTCCTCCGAAAGCCGCGAGCGCGGCTCCGACCAGGGCAACGATCAGGCCGAACCTCATGCTCTCGAGATGGAGAATGAAGTGCAGGAACCCGAAGACACCCGCCCCGGCCCCGACCGCTCCGAAGAGCATGGCCCGGGTTGTGGGCGGGATCTTGACATCGGGCATGAAGCGGGGCACCAGCCAGAGCACCACCCCGCCCAGTGCAAGCAAGAAGGTGATCCACAGCAGGCCATAGTGCACACCGGCGCTACCCACGCAGAAGCCGAAAATGCAGGCCCCCTGCTGCGCCAAAAACAAAGAGATGAATAGGATCGCGGCCCCGCCCAACAGAGCCAGTTCCGAGGTCTTGGGCTTCGCGTCGGACACGTCGCACCCCTTTCGGCGCCCTGCAGTCCACATACCCCCCAGCGGTTGCCAGTCAACCACAACGGCTACCCGATTGCTAGCATTTCGCCTCCCTTTGACCCTCTTCCTCCCGAGCCGCCGACCACCGTGCTAGCCTTGCGAAAACAACCTGGAGGGGAAGTTGTGCCCGAGGTGAAACTGCATCCCAAGACGGTGTTCATGTCGGCCATCGTGGTCGCCGCCGCCGGGTTACTTCTCTACGTTGGCTACCGCATTCGAGGCATTCTGCTGCTGGTCGTCATAGCGGCTTTCCTCGCGATCAGCCTCGAACCGGCTGTGGAGTTTCTTCAGAAGCTGCGTTTCCCGCGAGGGGCCGCCGTGGCGGCCATCCTGCTGGCGACCATCGTGTTCGCCGCGGGCTTCTTCGTTGCCGTTGTTCCCCCGCTCTCCCGCCAGGTACAGAATCTCGCGCACAACATCCCCACCTACACCGAGAAGCTGACCGACTACTCAAAACGCTTCCAGGAATACAACGAGAAGTACCAAATCGCCGACAAGATAAAGAGCACCTTGGAGGCCCTGCCCTCCAAGGCCGGCGCGTACATGGGCAACGTGGCGGGGGTTGCGCTCGGGTTCCTCCGGGTCCTGGCAAACACAGTGACGGTGCTGGTGCTCACGATCTACTTCTTGCTCGACGCTCCACGGCTCAAGCAAGGGATGTTCCTCCTGCTGCCCAAGCGGAGGCGCAAGCGCGCCGGGGAGCTGGTCGAGCAGATCTTCGACAAGGTCGGCGGCTTCATGATGGGCAACATCCTGGTTTCCATCGTCGCGGGCACCGCCGCGTTCATCGCGCTCTCGATCATGCGGGTTCCCTACCCGGTGGCGCTCGCGCTTTGGGTCGCCATCGCCGACATGATCCCCATGGTGGGCGCCACGTTGGGCGCGATCATCTGCGTGATCGTCGCGCTGTTCCAGGGCCCGCTCATCGGGCTGCTCACCCTCATCTACTTCGTCATCTACCAGCAGACCGAGAACTACCTGCTGGTGCCGCGCATCATGAAGAAGACGGTGGATCTCTCACCGGCGGCGGTGATACTTGCGGCCATGATCGGCGGAACGCTCGCCGGGTTCGCCGGCGTGCTGCTCGCGGTTCCGGCGGCGGCCGCGGTGAAACTGCTCACCCAAGAGCTCTGGATGAAGCAGCTGGAGGAAAACCCCGAACTGGAGTCCGGCGGGGCCTCCTGACTTATGCCAACACCCCTCCGTCCACCGCCAGCACCTGGCCGGTGATGTAGGAGGCGGCGGCGCTGGCAAGAAAAACGGCCGCGTAGGCCATTTCCTCGGGGCGTGCCCACCGACCCATCGGGATGGTCTTGGCCATCTCCGCCTTGGCCTGCTCGTCGGCCCAGGCCGTCAGTTCCGTCAGTGTCCAGCCCGGCGCGATCGCGTTCACGCGCACGCCTGCCGGCGCCCACTCCACAGCCAGGCTCTTGGTCAGGTTTGCGATGCCGGCCTTGGCGGCCCCGTACGGGTAGAAGTACGGGGTCGAGCGCAGACCCGCGACGCTGACGAGGTTGATGACCGAGCCCGATCCGCCACTCAGCAGGTGAGGACCCGCCGCCTTGCAGAACAGGAAAGTGCTCTTCAAGTTCAGTGCGACCACCTTGTCGAAGCCCGATTCCCTCCAGGCGGTGATAGGTCCGTGGAACGGGCTGCCGCCCGCATTGTTGACCAGGATGTCGATTCCGCCCAGACCTTCCACGGTCTCGCTCACGGCGCGATCCACATCCTCGGAGACCGTCACGTCGCCGCGGATCGCGAGCCCGCGCCGGCCCTTTGCCTCGATCTCGCCGACCGCCTCGGCGAGCAGGTTCTCGCGCCGGGCAACGACGGCGACGTCGGCACCGGCCTCCGCGTAGGCGATCGCGATGGCACGCCCTATCCCGGCGCTGGCCCCGGTCACCAGCGCCCGCTTGCCTTCCAGTGAGAACAGTTCCTTCATCTCCGTCCCCCTCTGCGCGTCCCCTTCGAAACCGCCGCCTGCCCTTGTCCGCCGGGCACCCGGCCTGCCCGCAAGCGACTCCCGCCTCGAGGGCACCGCTCGACCAGTCAGCTTATCGATCCTAGGGAGAGTGCTTGCCTCTTGCCGAGCGATCCTCCGGCCACAGCGGCTGGAAGAGGTGCCACTGCTCCGGAGCACGCCGGATCAGCCCCTCCAATGCCTCCGCAACTGCCTGGACTCCCCGGCTCATGTCCAGCGGTCCCTCTATCACGGCCCGCCATCCGCCCGGCACCTGGTAGGCGTCGGCAACCAGGACCGCCGCCCCCGTCTCCGCCGCCAGGCGCACCGCTCCCGTGGGCAGCGTCGTGGGGGCGCCGAAGAAAGTGACGGGATCTCCACGACGCTTCAAGTCTCGATCGCAGAGGAGACCCACCGTGCGCCCGCGTTCTATCGCCTCGCATAACAGGGGCGTGATGTGCATGCCCTTTCGCATGCCGATGATCTCGATACCGTAGCCCTGGCGAACTTCCGCGAAGTAGCGAAACACGCGCTCCGGGCGAAGCTGTTCGGCCACCGCGATCACCTGGTATCCGTGGGCACCCAACCACGCCCCACCAATGTCCCAGTTCCCCAGATGGGCACCGAGGAGAATGACCCCCTTGCCTCCCGCGCGTGCTGAGTCCAGCAGGTCGAGCCCCTCGATCGTCAACCGCCGATCCAGATCCTCCTTTGAGAGCCTGCCCAGGCGAAAGAACTCGACCCAGTACTGCGTGTAGCTTCGAAACGCGGCACGCGTGCGACGCGAGAGAGCCCGACCGGACTCCCCCGTCACCCTGGCGAGGTTGCGGCCGACCGTGTGGCGCGTCTTGGGAGACAGGGCCCACACGATGTTCCCGCCGAAGCCGGCCACCCCGACCAGAGCGCGCTCGGGTATCAGAAGAAGGAGCTTGGCCAGCTCCAGGTAGAGGAAAGCATCCAGCCGCTCGCGCAGCGTCTCGCGCTCACCGTCCGCAGGCAGCCTGGTCATCTGAGAATGCCCGACCGCCGGCCGGCCTCCAAACCGATACGGTAGACTACCCCACCCACGGCCGCGGCGGCCAGGCCCTTGATCCCGACCGTCCAACTCACGTCGTGCCGAGGCCCCAGAGCCCTCAGAAACTCGATCCCTCCGGCCGCCAGCAGCGCGCCTCCCAGAGTCGCCGACACCCCCCAGACCCGCCGGGCGAGCCGCGCCGAAGACAGCGCGCCGGCGGCGCGCGCGTCGAGACTCGTCAACCACACGCGCACGTCCACCGGTCTTCCGTCACCACCCGCGCTATGAGGAAGTCGACATCATGCGATTCAGCCGCATGAGAAGAGGAAGCGAGCCGAACAGCCCGCGCACCTTCAACTTGCCGTTGAGCAGCTTGCGGGTGACCTCGCGCCCGGCCGGGTCCAGCACACTGGGCAGTCCGCCGAGCAGCTTCACCGTCGACAGGCTCATGATCGTCTCGGCGTCCCCGCTGACATCCAGGTTCGCCCGCGGCGCCGGTTGCGAGAGCACCCGAAGCTTGCCGCCCCCGAACAGCAACCCCACGGCCACACCGGCGTCGGTCACGCGGATGTTCACCACACCCTTCGTGGTCCTGAGCATGCGGGCCCTGGCCGGGTCGGCCTCGCAGTTGGCGCGAACCAACTCGCCGATCATCATCGCGAAGCCCTCCGGCTCCGCCGAGTCGTAGACGACCTCTGCCACCTCTTCCCCCTCCGGGTTACGATGCGGATCACTCCTGGCGTCCTCGCGCGTTGCCTGCCCGCAAGCGGACAGGCGGTCCTGCGCGCGAGCCCCACTCTCTGAGCGAGGGGACGCCCGAAGGCGTCCCCTCGCTGGAAGCCTTGCCTACTTCTCGTCGATGAACTCTGTCTCCACTGAACCGGTCAAGTCGACCAGCAGGTTGGCGGCCTTGACGTAGCGCACGATCGTGGGCAGGTCGCCCTTGAGGCGCAGCTTGCCCTGCATCATGCCCTTGACGGGGTCGAGCTCTTTCTTCATCACTTGCTTCCAGCGGCTGTAGGGCGCGCGAATGACGAACTTGGCGTTGGCAATGCCTTCGAGGGTCTCGATGCGGCCCTGGCGACACTTGCCGTGCCAGAGGTCCAACCATGCGTGGACGTCCTCGGGAACGCCCTTGTCCGGCTCGGCCTCGAAGACGAATGCGAGGTCGCCTTCCCAAGTCGCCGCGGCTTGCGCGTACTCGTTCGAGGCGTTGATGGCGTCCACGTAGAGCTGGAGCCACTCTTCCCCAGGGAACAGCGCCATGCCTATCTCCCCCTTCTCTCGACTGCGGCCTCCGCGCCGATTCCTCCCGCTTGCCGGCTCACAGGCCGGCCTGCCCGGCGGCGGTTTCCCAAAGATACGCCACTCGGGCCCGGCGGCCAACGCAAACCGGCCACCGCCCCAATTCCGCTCCGGCCCTCCACTCCGGCCCCGCGCCTCGGCTCACCCTGGCGACCGAGATCCTAGGAAAGCCCGAGAGGTGCCATCCCGTCTGCCGGTTGCCCGCCGGAGCGAGTCACCTTCGACTCGATCGCGGCCACCACCAAGACCTGCGCCAGGGCATTGCTGGCGGCCAGGCCGGTGTCGTTTAGCAGGATCAGCGGAACGCCCGCGGCACAGGCCGCCGCCATGATGGCCGCGCCGCGCGCGTCATCTCCGTCGCCGGCGCGCGCACGCCGCCAGGCGAGGACCCCGATGATGACGAGAGCGATGGGCCCGAAAACCGACAGCGGCAGGTGCAGGAGTGTCTCGGCGTTCATCGCCATCTTGTGCGCGGCGACTCGTGCGACCTCTCCCCAGCCCGCTTCGGCCGCACGGCGCACGAATCCGCCCGCGTGAGTGGCGCCGGGACGAAACGCGTCGACCATCAGGCTGCCCCCCACCGCCAAAGCCGATGCCAGCAAGGCGTACAGCCCATCGCGCCGGCGCATGCGGCGACCCCCCCAAAAGACCCAGACGGCGCATGCCGCTCCCGCGACAGTTGCGGCACCTCCGACGTCGGCACCCAGCCACGGCAGTCCGTACACGAGCGCCAGCACGGCCAGCATGCCGGTTGACTGGCGGCGCGTGGGACGAGTGAAGGCGAGCACCACCGCCACCACCGCGAGCAGGATCGCGGCATAGCCGTTCCCGATGCCGAAGAAGCGCTCCCCATCGAAGGGGTTTCCGCCCAGATAGGCGCGCAGCGCCAGCGGCGCCCCCAGCCCCAAGTCACACAATACGACCGTCGCACTGAACATGGCGGCCACCGCTGCCGGGGGGATGTGCCTCTTCAGGGCGAGCGCACACATTCCGACGGCTGCCGCGATGGCGATGCCCACGAGGACCGCGATCGGGCCGCCCTCCCGATACAGGCCGGCCGAGACGAGGTAGGCTCCGGGGAGAGCCAGGCAGCCGAGCAGCCCTGCCCGCACCGGCCCCAGCGCCGCGCACCAGAGTTCGAGTCCCTTGGACCCCGAGGGTTTCGCCGACCTCGAAAGAGACGCCCACCTGCGGGCGATTCCGGCCAGGGCCAGGCCTGCCAGGCCGAACACGATCGTCAGGGCGGCCAGTAACCCCTGCGCCAGGCCGCGCGCGCCGGCCGCGCCGCGGGCCTGACAAGCCAGCGAGAGAAGGCTCTCGGGTCCTACCGCGCCGGACGAGCGACGGATAGGGTTGCCGGCCATGGTCGATGGGACGGGAAGGTCGAACAGCGCGAGCAGGCTCGGGGCGAAGTCGGCGTCGGCGACGATCCCTTGACGGCGAGTCGATGCCGAGGTGAGCAACCGCTCGCCACCTGTGGTCTCGAATCCGACCGTGCCCATGACCAGGACACCGAAGGAGTCCTTGCGCTCCTTGCCTTTGGCGGGAGCCACAGCCGAAACCACCATCACCGCGGCGCCGCGAGGCATCTCCAACCCCTCGAGGAAGGAGTCCACGCCATGCAGCGCGGCGAGCCTCGCGTCGTCCCACGCGTGCTGCGACGCCAGACCGGCTTCGGCGTCGATGCGGCGCAAGTCTCCCCAGTCCAGCACAACGAGTCCGCCGCTTCGCAGATCCTCTCTCACGCGCGAGGCGATCGCCCCAGACATCCTCGCCCCTCCGAGCACCGCCCCTGAGGCCACTGTCGCCGCATCTCCAACTTCACCGGAAGGAACAACTCCATCGGAGTCCATCGCCAGCAGGGCCCCCAAGCGTTCCCGGCCACCAGCGCCGTCGGCGTTTCCGTACACGCTCACGTCGCGCCCGGCCTCACGGAGCGCATCGGCCACCACTCCCGGTCGCAAGCCGTCCGGCAGGTCCGATCCCGGGCCGGGCCGCGGATCGACCACCAATACCGAACTCGTCGGCGCCTCGCCGCCCGTGCGTGCGAGGAAAGCCCCGGCTGCTTCGGGAACCTGCGATGGACTGCCCGCGACCAGTGCTTCGGGGCGAGCGCGCACCGCGGCGCCCGTGGCCAGGGTCAGGACCCTGGATGCCACGACAAGTTGGCCGGCCTCGGGAACCGGGTGGAAGGTCAAGATCGCCGCTCCCCCGCCCCGGCGAAGCCGTGTGAGGAACGGAAGATCGGCCCGCAGCAAATCAGCGGTCGATGCCCCATCGGCAAGCACTACCAGCACGCCGGGCACCTCGGGGACTGCCCCGGAACGCACGGGCACGGGGGAGGATGCGGCGGCCGGCAGCGCCAGGACCAGCAGCGCGGCGGCCGCGGCGGCCGCGGCGGCGGCCCGGAGCTTCATGGCTTGCCGTCAAGACCGTTTCCCGCGACCACGCTCAGGTCGGCGCCCAGGGACCGAAGCTTGTCGGGGAATCGCTCATACCCGCGCTCGATGTGGAAGATGTCGCCGACCTCGGTCGCGCCCTCGGCCACCAGTCCCGCCAGTACGAGCGCGGCGCCGGCACGCAGGTCGGTGGCTCGCACGGGAGCCCCCGAGAGCCGTTCCACCCCGCGGACCAACGCGTGATGGCTCTCGGTGCGGATGTCGGAGCCCATACGGTTCAGCTCGTCGACGAACATGAACCGGCTCTCGAAAACGTTCTCGCTGACGATGCTGGTCCCCTCGGCTATCGAGAGCAGGACCATCATCTGGGGCTGGAGATCCGTCGGGAACCCCGGATACGGCAGGGTCGCCACGTCCACTCCGCGGGGGCGTCCAGGTCCCACTACCCGGAAGCCCGATTGCGAGGCATCGATCTTGGCGCCGGCTTCTTCGAGCTTGTCCAGTGCCATCTCCAGGTGCTCGGCGCGTCCCCCTTCGACGGTGACGTCTCCGCCGGTCAGCACGGCTCCGATGGCGAAGGTACCCGCCTCGATCCGGTCGGGCATCACCCGGTAGCGCACGGCGCGCAGCGCGTCCACCCCTTCGATCTCGATGCGACTGCCACCCTCGCCCTCGATGCGTGCGCCCATGGCCTTTAGAAACCGCGCCAGGTCAACGATCTCCGGCTCCCGAGCGGCGTTGTCCAGCACGGTCGAACCCTGGGCTGTGACGGCGGCCATCAACAGGTTCTCGGTCGCCCCCACCGACGGGAAGTCCAGGGCCAGCGAGGCTCCACGAAGACGCGTGGCGCGCGCGTCCAGGTAGCCGTGCTCGAAGGAGAACTGGACCCCCATGCGCTCCAGGCCGGCCAGGTGCAGATCGATCTTGCGAGTGCCGATGTTGCACCCGCCCGGCATGGCCACCCGCGCGTGACCGTTTCGCGACAGAAGCGGTCCCAGCACGATGATCGAAGCACGCATGCGCCGAACCAGCTCGTAGGGGGCAACCTCGCCGAGGGTCTCGGGAACCTCCAACCGCATCGACCCCTCATCGACGCTCACACCCGCTCCCAGACCGGCCAGCACCTCGCACATGGTGGCCACGTCGGCGATATCGGGGGCCCCATCCAGGACGGTCTCGCCGGGGGCGAGCAGGGCGGCGACCATCAGTTTGAGCGCGGAGTTCTTCGCGCCCGAAGCGCGCACGCTGCCTTGCAGCGGATTGCCGCCGCGTACCAGATAGGAGCTCACGCCGGGCCCTTCTGCCGGCCGTCGACCACAGATTGCGTCACGACCGGTCCCGCATCGACTGGGGCTTGTTCTACCGGCGCCATTCTACCGGACGGCACCCGCGGTGCCGTCCGGCCGGCTGGAACGTCGATTAGGTGCCGCGGATGCCTGGGCGCAGGTGCAAGCGCAGGTGCGCCCGAGCCAGGGCGGCCTGGGTCTCCGCGTCTTCCGCGTGGGTCAGCTTTGCCTCTGCCCGCTCCAAAGCGTGGCGGGCGCGCTCCACGTCGATCTGGTCGGCCAGCTCCGCCGCATCGGCCAGCACGATGACCCGGTTGTCGCGCACCCCCATGAACCCGCCGTGCACCGCGGCGACGACTTCCTGGCCGCCCGGCAGGATCATGCGCAACTCACCGATCTTTAGCACACCGATGAGTGGGGCGTGGTGGGGCAGGATGCCGATCTCGCCCTCGACGGTGCGGGCAACGAGCATCTCCGCCTCACCGGAGTACAGCATGCGCTCCAGTGAGACCAGCTCGACCTGCATCGTGGAGTTGGCCATCTAGCCCTCGAGTTCCTTGCCCTTGGCCACGGCCTCTTCGATACCGCCCACCATGAAGAACGCCTGCTCCGGAAGGTGGTCGTACTCGCCCTCGACGATGGCCTTGAAGGATGTGACGGTGTCCTCGAGCTTGACGTACTTGCCCGGGATGCCGGTGAACTGCTCGGCCACGAAGAACGGCTGGGAGAGGAACTTCTGGATCTTGCGCGCTCGGGTGACGATGACCTTGTCCTCCTCGGACAGCTCGTCCATACCGAGGATGGCGATGATGTCCTGGAGGTCCTTGTAGCGCTGGAGGATCTCCTGCACCCGCCGGGCCGTCCGGTAGTGCTCCTCACCGACGTAGCGCGGGTCGAGAATCCGGCTCGTGGAGTCGAGCGGGTCCACCGCCGGGTAGATGCCCAGCTCCGAGATCTGGCGCGAGAGCACGGTCGTCGCGTCCAAATGGGCGAACGTGGTGTGCGGGGCAGGGTCGGTGATGTCGTCGGCCGGCACGTAGATCGCCTGCAGTGAGGTGATGGAGCGACCTCTCGTCGAGGTGATTCGCTCCTGCAGGGCCCCCATCTCGTCGGCCAGTGTCGGCTGGTATCCCACGGCCGAAGGCATGCGACCGAGCAGCGTGGACACCTCGGAGCCGGCCTGGGTGAAACGGAATATGTTGTCGATGAACAGCAGCACGTCCTGGTGCATCTCGTCGCGGAAGTACTCGGCCATGGTCAGCGCCCCGAGGCCCACGCGAAGGCGGACACCCGGCGGCTCGTCCATCTGCCCGAACACCAGGGCGGTCTTCTCGATGACCCCCGTCTCCTTCATCTCGAGCCAGAGGTCGTTGCCCTCGCGGGTGCGCTCACCGACGCCGGCGAACACCGACACACCACCGTGGGCCTGCGCCACGCGGTGGATCATCTCCATGATGACGACGGTCTTGCCCACGCCGGCCCCGCCGAACATGCCGATCTTGCCGCCCTTGACGTAAGGCTCGAGCAGGTCGATGACCTTGATGCCGGTCTCGAAGATCTCGGTCTTGGACTCCAGTTCCTCGAAGGGCGGAGGCTGGCGGTGGATGGGCCAGCGGGTGTCGGCCTTGATCGAGTCGGCCGGGGCGTCCAGCGGCTCGCCCAGCATGTTCCAGACGTGCCCGAGCACACCGGGACCCACGGGAACCTTGATCGGCGCCCCCGTGTTCGTAACCTTCGCGCCGCGGGTAAGGCCGTCTGTCGGCTGCATGCAGATGGCCCGCACGACGTTCTCACCGATGTGCTGGGCCACCTCGGCCGTGATGACCTTGGTCTCACCGCCGATCGTACGGTCCATGTGCAGGGCCGTGTTGATCTCCGGCATCGCCTCCGGCGGGAACTCCACGTCCACCACCGGGCCGATCACCCGCACGACTCGCCCGAAGGTCGAGATCGTCTCTTGGGTCTGAGTTTCGGTCATGGGCTACTCTCCCGATGCCTGTCGCAGGGCTTCCGCGCCACCGACGATTTCCGAAATCTCTGTCGTGATCTCCGTCTGCCGGGCCCGGTTGGCCACCCGGGCCAGGTGCTTGATCAGTTCCTCCGCATTGTCCGTCGCGGCCTTCATGGCCCGCCGCCTTGCCGCGTGCTCACTGGCGGCTGCCTCCAACATGGCCGAGAACACCTTGGACACCACGTAGCGCGGCATCAACGAGGCCAGGATCTCCTCGGAGCTCGGCTCGAAGATGAAGCCGGCCGTGGGCCCCTTGGCCTCGACGACTTCCTCCTCCACAGGCAACAGTGGCGCGTTCGCCACCCGTTGCACCAGCGCCGAGCGGAACTCGGTGTACAGGATGCGCACGGCGTCCACGTCGCCGGAGTTGAAGTCCTCGATCACGCGCTCCGAGATCTCCTCCGCGGCTTCGTAGCTGGGGGTATCCGATACCCCTGCCCAGGTCTCGGCGATGTCGTAGCCCTGGTAGCGGAAGGTGGAGATTCCCTTGCGGCCGACCAGGTATAGGCGATAGCCGCGGCCCCCTGCCATCTCCGATGCCAGCGTGTGCTGGACATTGCGGATCACGTTCGAGTTGTAGGCTCCGGCAAGCCCCCGATCGGAAGTGATCACGACCAGGCCCACGTTGGCCACCGACTCGCGCTTGGCCAGCAGTGGATGGGCGCCTCCCGAGGTGCCCCCCAGGTCGCGAGTCATCGCCGTGATCGCCTCGGCGTAGGGCCGGGCCGAGTCGACCCGCCTCTGCGCCTTCACGATGCGCGAGGCCGCGATCATGTCCATGGCCCGCGTGATCTTCATGGTGGACTGGACGGTGCGGATGCGCCGCCTTACCTCGCGGAGCTTGCCCGCCATCTACCGGGTCCCTACCGCGGCGGTCGGATGGAAGCTCTTCTTGAACTCCTCCACCGCCTCGACCAGAGCGGACTGGACATCCTCCGGGAGGGTTCCCTTGGTGCGGATGTGCTCTCCCACCTCGGGCTTGCGCGTGTGGAGGTAGTCCAGCATCCCGGCCTCGAAGCGGCGTATGTCGGCTATCGGGATCTCGTCCATCAGCCCGCCGGTCACCGCGGCGATGACCACCACCTGGTCCTCGACCGGCATCGGGTTGTACTGCGGCTGCTTGAGGACCTCGACCACGCGGGCGCCGCGCTCGAGCTGAGCCTGCGAGGCCTTGTCCAGCTCCGACCCGAACTCCGCGAAGGCTTCCAGCTCGCGGAACTGGGCCAGGTCTATGCGAAGGCGTCCGGCCACCTGCTTCATTCCCTTGAGCTGGGCGTTGCCTCCCACGCGGGAGACCGAGATGCCCACGTTCATGGCCGGGCGGACACCCGAGTAGAACAGGTCCGTCTCCAGGTAGATCTGGCCGTCGGTGATGGATATGACGTTGGTCGGGATGTAGGCGGAGACGTCACCGCCCTTGGTCTCGACGATCGGCAGCGAGGTCAGCGACCCGCCGCCCAGTTCATCCGAGAGCTTCGCGCCGCGCTCGAGAAGGCGCGAGTGAAGATAGAAGACGTCTCCCGGGTAGGCTTCGCGACCCGGCGGGCGGCGCAGAAGCAGCGACAGCGTACGGTAGGCCACGGCCTGCTTGGACAGGTCGTCGTAGATGACCAGCGCGTCCTCGCCCTTGTACATCCAGTAGGCGCCGATGGCCGCGCCGGTGTAGGGCGCCAGGTACTGGAACGGAGCCGGCGAGGAAGCCGCGGCGATGACGACGACCGTGTAGTCCATCGCACCGTGGTCGGTCAGGTTCTTGACCACCTCGGCCACCGTCGAGGCCTTCTGGCCTATGGCCACATAGATGCACTTGACCTGGTTCGAGGTCCCCCAGTTGGAGTGCTGATTGATGATCGTGTCGATCGCGATCGTCGTCTTGCCCGTCTGGCGGTCGCCGATGATCAGTTCGCGCTGACCGCGGCCGATCGGGGTCATGGCGTCGATGGCCTTGATGCCGGTCTGAAGAGGCTGGCGCACCGGTTGGCGCTGGACGACCGAGGGCGCCTGGATCTCGAGTTCACGGATCTCATTCGTCTCGATGGGACCCTTGCCGTCCATGGGACGCCCGAGAGCATCCACGACGCGCCCCAAGAGCGCATCGCCCACGGGCACCGAGAGGATTCGCCCGGTCAGTTTGACCGCGTCTCCCTGCTCGATCCCCGAGGCCTCGCCGAGGATTACCGCGCCGATCTCGTCCTCGTCCAGGTTGAGGGCAAGCCCCATCAACCCGCCGGGGAACTCGATGAGCTCGTTTGCCATGCACTTCGGTAGCCCGGAGATACGGGCGATTCCATCCCCCGCTTCAAGGACTCTCCCGACTTCCTCGCGCTCGAGACTGGGCTTGTAGCCCTCGGCGTAGGTTCGCAGGGCGGCGGAGATGTCCTCCGACCGGATCGTCAGCTCTGCCACGCTCAACACTCCTGTCTGATCAGCTTGCCGCCAGCCGGGCCTTCAGGTCCTCAAGGCGCCGGCGAACCGAACCGTCGATCACTTGGTCACCTACTCGAGTCACCACGCCGCCGATCACACTCGGGTCCACGAAGACCTTGAGCTCGACCACCTTGCCGGTGGCGCGCTCCAGCGCCTCCGTCAGCCGCCGGCGATAGTCGGCGTCCAGGGGGATCGCCGTGCGCACCTCCGCCACGGCGCGGGACCGCTCCGATGCCGCAAGCGCGACAAGGGAATCGATGATCCCGCGAAGGTCGCGCGCCCGGCCCTGAGCGACGAGGAATCGCAGTGCGTTGAGCGTGTGGGGGCTAACCTTCTCACCGAGGAGATCGGTAAGCAGCGCTTCCCTTTGCGCGGCAGGCAGCAAGGTGTCGGTCAAGGCCTGTGCCAGATCGGAGCGCTGCTCCAGCACCCGAGCGAAGCCGAACAGCTCGTCCTCGACTTGGGCGAGAGCCCCTTCGGCCTTGGCAATCTCGAATATCGCTTGCGCGTAGCCCTTGACCTTCGCGTCTGCGCTCATGACAGGCTCGCCAGCTCCTCGATGTAGCGGTCCACCAGCGCCCGCTGGGACTCGGAGTCCAAGTTCTTCTGCACGATGCGCCCGGCCAGCACGATCGACAGCTCACCCAGCTCACGCCTCAGCTCGGAGATCGCGCGGTCCCGCTCGATGCGGATGTCCTCCTGAGCCCGGACCAACTGGGTCTGGGCATCCGCGTCGGCCCGGCGGCGGATGTCGGCCGCCATGGCCTCCGCGGTGCGCCGGGCCTCTTCGATGACGCGGTTGCCCTCGGTCTGAGCATCGGCAAGCTGGGCCCGGTAGCGCTCGAGTACCCCGTCGGCCTCGGCTCGCGTGTGCTCGGCCGCCTCGATCTGGCCCTGGATCTTGGCAGTGCGCTCCCGGAGGACCCGACGAAGACCCGGCATGGCCAGCTTCGCGATCACCACGAAGAAGACGATGAACGCCGCCGCTCCCCAGATCATCTCGGCTTCGTCGGGGAAGAGCAGGTCCATCCCCCCCTTCGCCTTTTCGGCGGCAAGGATACTTGCGTGAAGGATCACGGCTCGCGCCTCCTCATGCCCCCGTTGGGCCTACGCGTTGCCCTGGATGATGAACGACAGGACAAGACCGAACAACGCCAGCGCCTCGGTAAACGCGATACCGATGAACATCAGCGTCTGAACCCGGCCGCCCATCTCAGGCTGGCGCGCGGTGGAGTCGATGGCCCGACCGACGATGTAGCCGATGCCGATGCCCGGCCCGATCGCCGCGCCGCCGTACACGATGCCCGCCCCGATCAGCGCACCCAGGGAGCTAGCTGCTGCTTGTTCCACTCGCGTTCCTCCTTTTCCCCCGGGGTTTCTCGAACCCCGTCCGCACCCGAAGACTAGTGATGCTCGCCGGCCAACTGGATGTACACGGCCGTAAGGATGGTGAAGATGTAGGCCTGCAGGAACGCCACCAGCACCTCGAAGCCCAACAGCGCCACGGCCAGGGCAAAAGGCGCAACGGCCATGAGTGCCGTGATCTTGGGCGCGAAGAAGAGGTCGGTGGCGAGGAAGAAGACCGTCAGGATCATGTGACCCGCGAGCATGTTGGCAAAGAGCCGGACGCTCAGGGTAAGGGGGCGCACGATAAGGGTGGAGACGAGTTCGATCGGGGCGAAGATCGGAAGGACGTAAGCGGGTACACCCGCGGGCGCCACCAGGTTCTTCAAGTACTTGAGGAAACCCTGCTTCTGTATCCCCACCACGTTGAACATCACCCAGGAGATGCCCGTCAGGAACAGGGGCATGCCCATCCGGCAGTTCGTGGGGAAGTTGATGCCCGGGATGACCTCGAGCATGTTGTTGAACAGAATGAAGAAGAAGAGAGCCGTGAAGTAGGGAAGCCACTTCAGGCCCTCCGGCCCCACGGTCTCCATGATGATGCCGTTGCGCACGAACTCGACGCCGATCTCGGCCACGTTCTGAATGCCTCTGGGCACGAGCTTGGGCCGAGTGAACGCCGCCAGGAAAAGCGCCGACGCGACCCCGGTGGCCAGGAATATCAGCAGGACCACCCGGTTGATGGATAGGTCGAACCCGGCGAGGTGCAGGGTCCATATCGGCGGCCAGGTGACCAGTTCCTCAACGGGGGGGACGGTGAAGGCGAGAGGATGCACTGCCGCCTACTCCTTTCCTGCCGGTGCCGGGATGTAGGGAGTGTGCCGTACCAGACTCACGGCCTGGAGCAAGAAGAGAGCGGCCCCGGCCAGAGCCGCGCACGCGAAGGTGAGGTGATCGAGGGCTCGCGCATGCCTCAGAGCGAACAGGACCGCGCCCACGACCGCGAGCTTGACGACGAAGCCGCCGAGGGTGGCCGCGGTCATCGCCTCCGGCGATCTCCGGGCCCCCCATGCGATCAGCCAGCCCGAAACGGCGAAGAACCCTATGCCCAGAACGAGCCCCGAGGCGGCTCCGACGAGGCCGGGCCCGCCACGAAGCAGTCCTCCGGCGAGCAACGCGGGCACGACAAGGATCAGCGTCGAGCGCCGCATGGCCTTGCCGGCAAGCTCGCTGGTGTCCATTCAGCCTCCACCCGCTCCAACCCGCGCCCTTACTTTCGTCCCAACTTGTCTCACGAATCCGGGCGCTCCGATCGGAGCGCCCTACCGTCCGCCTGTCGCATCCCGCGACTCCGCCAAGCTTCTCCGGCACAACAGGTAGACGCCGGCGCCGTTCCCCAACATGAGGCCTCCGCACAACGCCCATGGCGCGGTGCCCAGCCAGTGGTCCAACCCGAACCCGACGGCACCCCAGACGGCCGTGGACGTAACGAACTCCAACGCAGCGCTGAAGCCCTGGCCCAGACCTTCCCAGAGATCCCGGCGGTCGGTTGGTCCTCGCCACGGCTCCCGCCGGCTTGAGTGAGAATCCCCTAAGCTCGCCATGGCGCGCGAATTCTAAGAGAGGGCCTCATCGCGTGTCAAAAAACGCAAGGCCGTGCAAGTGCCCCCCCGCCGGGCGACGCCTTCCCGCCACGAGCCGCGAAGCTCGTGAGGCGAGCACTTAGGGGCCGAGAGGAAACCAACCTCAGCCACGCTTCGCCCACGCCTTGCCCGCCCGCGGTCCGAGCAGGTAGACACCCGCGCCCACGCCCACCATCAGCGAGGCGTAGAGGATCCCCCGGGCGCGAGGAATCGAGAGGCCGAGGGAGGCTGCCGAGAACAGGGCGGTCCACGCATACAGGATCAGCACCGCCCTTCGGTGCGAATGACCCAGCTCGAGCAGGCGATGGTGGATGTGGGCTCTGTCCGCGTGGGTCACCGGTTTGCCGCCACGGGCCCGGCGCAACACGGCGAAAACCGTGTCGGCAATCGGGATCCCCAGGATCAGCAGGGGGATCACCACCGGGGCCACCACCGCTGCCATGTCGGCCGCGCTTGGCGCCGTGGAACGACCGATGGCACTGACCGTCGCCGCGGCCAGGATGGTGCCCAGCATCAAGGCGCCGGTATCCCCCATGAAGACCCTGGCGGGGTTGAAGTTGTGGGGCAGGAACCCAACGCACGCCCCCGCCACGAGGATGGACACCAGCGCCGCCGATGACGGCGCGGCAAACCCGAAGGAGACGTCGGTCTGGTAGGTGTAGAAGAAGAAGGCCAGGGCCGCAATGCCGACCACCCCGGCCGCCAGGCCGTCGAGGCCGTCGATCAGGTTGACGGCGTTGGCCATCACGAGCATGACGCCGATGGTGAAGGGGGCGGCCAACTCCGGCGAAAGCGAGATGACCCCCACGAACGGAACCCAGAAGAACAGCACCTGGATACCCGACATCACCAGCACACCGCCGCCCAACACCAGGCCGGCCATCTTGCCGGCCGCGGTGACCCCCCGCGTGTCGTCCAGCACCCCGAGCGCCATCACGAGGGTGGCCGCCACGAGGATGCCCACCGGCTCGGCATAGAAATCGTGGAACAGGCTGTGGAATGTCGGCATAAGACTCGCCACCCCGAGCCCGACCGCGAAGCCGGCATACATGGCCACTCCGCCGGCCGTGGGCACCGGCGAGTCGTGGACATGGCGCTCTCCTCCATGGTCCAGGGCCCCGATGCGCACGGCGAGCTTGCGCCAACCGTAAGTTGCCCCATAGGCCACCAGGGCCGAAACCGCGAAGCAGAGAGCGTAGGCGCCCATGGGGGCTCCCCCCTGGTCCTAGGCCCCGGAGTAGAACGGGAAGCGGCCGACCAGCGCGCCGACTTCCTCGCTAACCGCGGCCGATTCCGCCGATCCCTCCTCGGCTCGCAAACCGCGCATGATCAAGCTGGCCACCTGCTTCATCTCCCCCACGCCCATGCCTTGAGTTGTGACGGAAGCTGTCCCAACCCGGATGCCGCTGGCCACCGCCGGAGGTAGCGGGTCGAATGGAATGGCATTCTTGTTGGCCACGATCCCGGCCGCGTCCAGCCGCGCCTCGGCGACCTTGCCGGTGATGCCCTCCGCCGCGAGGTCGGCAAGCAGCAGATGGGAGTCGGTCCCTCCCGAGACCAACCTCAGGCCCTCGGCCGACAGACCCTCCCCCAGAGCTCGGCAGTTTGCGACCACTCCCGAGGCGTACGTCCTGAAGGCCGGGCTCATGGCCTCCTTGAGGGCGACGGCCTTGGCGGCAATCGAGTGCATCAGCGGCCCGCCCTGCATCATGGGGAACACGGCCTTGTCGATTGCCTGGGCGTGCTCGGCTCGGCAAAGGATCATGCCGCCCCGCGGACCGCGCAGCGTCTTGTGGGTGGTGAACGTCACGACATCGGCGTGTGGCACGGGGCTCGGATAGGCGCCGCCCGCGACCAGGCCGACGAAGTGGGCGGCGTCGACCATCAGCTTGGCGTCCACCTCATCGGCGATCTCGCGAAAAGCGGCGAAGTCAATCACCCGCGGGTAGGCAGTCGCCCCGGCGATGATGAGCTTGGGCCGGCTGGCCTTGGCCAGATCGCGAAGCTCGTCGTAATCGATCAGCTCGGTGTCCCGACGAACTCCGTAGGCGACGACGTTGAACCACTTACCCGAGTAGTTGACCTTGGAGCCGTGAGTCAAGTGGCCCCCGTGGGGCAGACTCATGGCCAGGATGGTGTCGCCGTGGCCGGCGAAAGCGAAGGTGGCGGCCATGTTCGCCTGCGCGCCCGCGTGGGGCTGGGCGTTGGCGTGCTCGGCTCCGAACAGCGTCTTGGCCCGCTCGATCGCCAGGTTCTCGGCCACGTCCACAAACTGGCATCCGCCGTAGTAGCGGCGACCGGGGTAGCCCTCGGCATACTTGTTGGTGAGCGCGGACCCCAGAGCAGCGAGCACCGCGGGGCTGGAGAAGTTCTCGCTCGCGATCAGCTGCAGCTTGGATCCCTGACGGCGCACCTCACTGCGGATGGCCTCGGCGATCTCGGGGTCGGTGGCCTCCAGGGCCGACCAGTCGGGTCCCCAGGTCATCAGCAGTTCTCCTCTCTCATCCGTCTGTCAGCGGATCCGGCCGGGCCGGCGCCGGTTTCCAGAGCGGCGATCTTGTCCACGCGTATCTGGTGTCGACCCCCGCCGAACGGAGTGGTCAGCCAGGTGTCCACGATTGCCTCGGCCAGCGGGGTGGCCAGGATCCTGGCCCCGAGGCACAGCACGTTGGAATCGTTGTGCTCACGCGAGAGCCGGGCAGTATAGAGATCCGAGACCGCGGCCGCCCGGATACCGGGAACCTTGTTGGCCGCCATCGCCATCCCCGCGCCGGTGCCGCAGATGAGCAAGCCGCGAGGAACCTCACCCCCGGAGACCATCCGGGCCACCGCCCGCGCGAAGTCGGGGTAGTCCACCGACTCTCCATTGGCGGTGCCGACGTCGATGACTTCCAGCCCTTTGCGCTGCAAGAAGAGCGTCAAATGAACCTTGAGTTCGAACCCGGCGTGGTCCGAGCCGACTGCGATGCGTTCCATCCCGCTCCCCTCTTCGTTCCGGCTCGCCCGGCGAGTCTACCACCGCCCGCGCCCCGCAAGGCGCACCACCCGTCACCCCGGGTGCCGGGTCACCGACCGTGCGCGGCCCCACTCACCAGGGCCCCCACCAGCCGTTCAACCCCCGACCAGATGGTCTCGGCCACCTCCCGGAAGCCGGCATGGGAACCCCCGAAGGGATCCCGCACGTCCTCGTTGCCGGCGGGCAGCGAGCGCGAGCGGGCACCGTGGGCTCGAGCCACCATCCCCCGGGCCGCGGCAGGCCCCTTTTCTGCCGGCCGACCCCCGATCGACTGGCCCGGCGGTTCCGAAGTCGGCCGGCCCGGGGGGTCTTCCCGAGCCACGCTATCCGTGCCGGCCGTCTCTCCCGCCTGCCGAATCACACCCTCGACCGCCAGCAGCCGCTCCAACTCCCTCAAGGTGAAGACCTTCCTAAACGAGGAGGCGACCAGGTTCGCGGCGAACGCCCGATGCTCGGCGGTCAGCCCCACCACCAGGTCGGCCCGCTCCACCATCTCGGCGGTGAGAACGCGCGCCACATGGCCGGCGATATCCACGCCCCACTCCAAAGCCGAATCCACTGCCTCCTCGATGGCGGCGGAACCTTCCCATCCGTGCGTGCCGGCCGAGGAGACCCGGAACCTCTCCATGCCGGGCTGGGTCAACCCCGAACGGGTGAAGCCTTCCGCGATCGGGCTGCGACAGATGTTTCCCGTGCACACGAAGACAATCTCGAAGTCGCCCTCCGATGCCTCGCTCACGCCGGCTCTCCGTCGGGTTCAAGAGGGCCGATGCCGGCTACCCTGAAAACATCGACCGCTTCGATCCCGCCGTGGCGCAGGATCTTCGGATACTCCCCGGTGAGATCCACTACCGTCGAGGTGGTTTCCTCGCGGGCTCCGCCGTCGAGATAGAGGGCCACCGAATCGCCGAGGGCCGCCGCAACCTGCCCGCAATCGCGCGGCGTCGGCTCGCCGGAAAGATTGGCGCTGGTCGCGGCGAGCGGCCCGCACACAGCCAGCAACTCGAGAAGGAAGGGGTCACGGGGCATGCGCACACCGACCGTCACTCCGGCCGCGCCCAGATCCCAGGTCAGGCCCGATTTCCGGCGCAGTACCAGTGTGAGGGGCCCGGGCCAGAAAGCCTCCACCAGGGCGGCGGCCTGGCGAGGGACGGACTCCACCAGGGGATCGGCCTGAGCCCAGGAGCCAACCAGCACCGGGAGTGCCACGTCGCGCCTGCGCTTCTTGGCCTCAAAGACCCTTTCCACGGCCTTCGGGTTGAAGGGGTCGGCCATCACTCCGTAGACCGTGTCGGTCGCAGCGACGATGACCTCGCCGGCGCGAACGACCCGGGTAGCCTCCAGGCAGGCCTCAGGCCAGGCCTTCGGGTCCTCGGGGACCGCAAGGATGCGCGCGCCGCTCACCGCGGAGCACTTCCGCCACGGCCCGCAGATGCGCGATCGGCCGGCACTTGGCCCGGCTTGCGGACTTCACTCACGCCGGAGCACTCCCTCGACGAAGCGATCACGTCCGGCCAGATCGCGACCGGTGCGCGCTGCCGCAAACCCGTTGCGCCGCAGTGCTTCCACAAGAACTGGGCCCTGGCCCTCGGCCATCTCGACCACCAGCAGCCCTCCGGGGCGTAGCCATATCGCGGCACCTTCGATCACGCGCAGCGCGAGGGCCATTCCACCCCCCGGTGATACGAGCGCGACGAACGGCTCGTGCTCACGCACGTCCACCGGCAGACTCGCAAGCTGGTCGGCCGAGAAGTAGGGAGGATTGGCCACGACGACGTCCACCGCGCCGCGAAGCTCGGCCGGAAGCGGCTCGTAGAGATCGCCGGCCGCCAGGTGCACTCGGGGTTGTCCGGCCAGGTTCCGCTCGGCCCAACCACATGCCTGGACGGAGATCTCGGTCGCCCAAACCTCACAATCCGCCACCTCGCGCGCCAGCGCCAGCGCGATACAGCCCGATCCGGTGCCGATATCCACCGCGAGAGCCTTGCGCCCCATTCGATTCAGAAACTCGATAGCCCGCCCGGCCACCACCTCGGTCTCGGGACGAGGCACCAGCGCTCCCGCACCCACCTCGACGTCCAGCCCGCGGAAGCCGGCCTTGCCCGTGATGTACTGCAGCGGCTCACCTGCTGCCCGGCGCTCGAGCATGGACTCCAACTTCCGCGCCTGCTTCGCCGAGAGTTCGCGCGATTGCTCGAGGCCAAGCCGCGAGCGCTCCACACCCAGGACCGTCGCGAGAAGCTCCGCCGCCTCGGGATCCGGGCTCGTCGTTACGGCCGTGGCCAGGCGCGAGCGAGCCGCGACCAGGGCGGCGCGAACCGTGATCGAGACGGGCCCGGCCGCGGTCGGGACGGCGCGGGCGTTTGGGCAAGTGGTCCCCACCGTCACGCCGTTCCCCCCGCCAACTGCTCCGCCCGATACCTTGCCGTGAGCGCGTCCACCATCTCGTCGATGTCTCCCTCGAGGACCGAGGGCAGGTCGTGCAGCGAAACGTTGATTCGATGATCGGTCACACGGTTCTGCGGAAAGTTGTAGGTGCGAATGCGCTCCGAGCGATCGGCGGTGCGGACCTGGCTGCGCCGGTCTGCCACCGTCGCCGCTTGCGCTTCTTCCTGGGCCCGCTGGAGCAGGCGCGCGCGCAGCACCCGCAGGGCTTTCTCCCGGTTCTGAAGCTGGCTGCGCTCATCCTGGGAGGTGACCACGATGCCGGTCGGCACGTGCGTGATGCGCACGGCCGAGTCGGTGGTGTTGACCCCCTGACCGCCCGGCCCGGACGAGCGGTAGACATCGATCTGGAGGTCACTGGAGTCGACGGCGATGTCGACCTCTTCGGCCTCGGGCATTACATACACGGCCACGGCCGAGGTATGGATGCGTCCGGAGGACTCCGTGACCGGCACGCGCTGCACGCGGTGCACGCCGGCCTCGAACTTCAGCTTCGAGTAGGCGCCCCGACCCTTGACGGCGAAGGTGACTTCCTTCAGCCCCTCGAGGTCGCTTCCGGCCATCGAGATTACCTCGATCTTCCAGCCATTCTTTTCGGCAAAGTACTCGTACATGCGGAAGATCTCGCCGGCAAACAGCGCCGCTTCCTCGCCTCCGGTACCGGCGGCGATCTCCATGATCACGTCGCGCTCGTCGTTTGGATCCTTGGGCAGCAGCATCTCGCGAAGCTTCGCCTCCAGGCCCTCACGATCGGCATGGAGAGTCTCCATCTCCTCGCGAAGCATCTTCTGGTCGTCGGGGTCCGGCGCGGCCTGGAGCAGCGCCCGCGCGGCCTCCAGGTCGTCGCCGGTGCGTTTGTAGGAGCGGTAGGCGGCAACGATGTCGGAGATCCCGGAATGGTGCTTGGTCAGGGCCTGGTAGCGCTCGCGGTCGGTGACGACGCTGGGGTCGGACAGGGCGGCGTTCAACTCTTCGTACTTCTTCTCGATCTCTTCGAGGCGCTCGAACATCGGAGTCTCCTTGGAGGTCACGCGAGGGACGGTGAACGGGCAAGGCCCGCTAGCCGCCGGCGTGCACCACCGGAGAGGGCAGCAGCGCCACGCGCTCGCGCTCGTCCTCGGGCAGCACGGCCTCCAGCGCCCGGATCGCGACCTCGATCTGCTCTCGGTCGGGAACGCGAGTGGTGACCTTCTGCATCCACAGCCCCGGCGCCATCAGCGCCCGAACGATCGAGGTGTCACCAAACCGCCCGGCGCCCAGCTTCAGAAACTCGTAGGCGATGCCGGCGATCAGGGGGATCGCCAGGATGCGCGAGCCGATACGCCAGACCAGGGCCGGCCGGCCGAAGAATGAGTAGACCAGGATCGTCAGGACCATCACGATCAGCAGGAGGTTGGTCCCGCAGCGCACATGCAGGGTCGAGTACTTCCCGGCGGTCTCGGGCTCCAGCGCCACGCCCGCCTCATAGGCCGCGATCGTCTGGTGCTCCGCACCGTGGTAGGCGAACACCCGACGGATGTCCTTCAGACGCGCGATCGCCACCAGGTAGCCCACGAACAGACCGATCCTGAGCACGCCCTCCAGAAGGTTGGACACCAGTGAGGAGGAGATGCGCCGGTCCAGCAGGGACAGGCCCCAGTTGGGCAGCGCTATGAACACCGCACAGAAGAACACCAGGGCCAACCCCAGGCTGACCCCCATCGCGGCGGGGCCGAGTTGCTCTTGCTCGCCCACGGCCTGATTGCCCGAGATCGAAAGGGCCTTGAGGCCCACGGTCAGGGAGTCGGCCAGCGCGAACACGCCGCGCAGGACCGGCCGCTTCCATACCGGGTGGCGTTCGGGGAAGTCGGAAACGGGCCGGACCTCAACGTAGATCTCGGACGACGGCCGGCGAACCGCCACGGCCCAGGTCGAGTGCCCGCGCATCATGACGCCTTCCAGCACGGCCTGACCGCCGTAGGCGGGGGGACGTTCGGACACGCGAGTCGCCCCTTACTGGCTCTTGGGTGCCGTCCGCTTGCCGTACCTGCGCTCGAAGCGCTCCACGCGACCGCCGGTGTCCACGAGCTTCTGCTTGCCCGTGTAGAACGGGTGGCACTTGGAGCAGATGTCGACCCGCAGCTCTTTGGCGGTGGAGCGCACCTCGAACTGCTCGCCGCAGGAGCAGCGCGCGGTGACGGTGTCATAGGACGGGTGGATGCCGGATTTCATCTCTCAGCCTCACTCAGGTCAGTTACGCACAGTCAGGCACCATACTACAGAAGAGCCAGAACCCCCAGCCCGGCGAGCTCGAGGGATGCGGGGGCGCTCGAATGGGGACGTATCCGCGGGGGCGAGCACTCAGCCGCCCATGTTGACCTTCTGGATCTCGCGGAGGAACTGCTCGTTGGTCTTGGTCGCCCGGATCTTGTCGGTCAGCAGCTCCAGGGCCGCCCCGGGCTCCAGCGAGTGCAACACCCGGCGCAGCTTCCAGGCGACGGCCAGCTCCTCGGGTGCAAGCAATAGTTCTTCCTTGCGCGTACCCGATGCCTCGATGTCTATGGCCGGGAACATGCGCTTGTCGGCGAGCTTGCGGTCCAAACGCAGCTCCATGTTCCCCGTACCCTTGAACTCCTCGAAGATGACTTCGTCCATTCGCGAACCCGTCTCGATCAGGGCCGTGGCCATGATCGTCAAGCTCCCGCCGTCCTCGATGTTTCGCGCCGCCCCGAAGAAGCGCTTGGGCGGATAGAGAGCGGTGGAGTCCACGCCTCCCGAGAGGATGCGCCCCGAGGCCGGCGCCGCCAGGTTGTAGGCTCTGGCAAGCCGCGTGATGGAGTCGAGCAGGATCACCACGTCCATGCCCATCTCCACCAACCGCTTGGCGCGCTCCGTCACCAACTCGGCGACCTGGGTGTGGTCCTCGGCGGGGCGGTCGAAGGTCGAGGAAACGACCTCACCCCGGACCGAACGCTCCATGTCGGTGACCTCTTCCGGTCGCTCGTCCACCAGAAGCACGATCAGGTGCACTTCGGGGTTGTTGGCCGTGATGGCGTGGGCGATCTGCTTCAGGATCGTGGTCTTGCCGGCTTTGGGGGGCGAGACGATCAGACCGCGCTGTCCCTTACCGATCGGCGCGATCAGGTCCATGATCCGGGTCGTGACCTCTTTCCCGTCATGCTCGAGGACCAGCCGGTCCTCCGGGTAAAGGGGCGTTAAGTCCTTGAAGTCCGGGCGCGTGCGGGCAACGTCGGGATCCTTGCCGTCGACCGTCTCGATGCGCAGCAAGGCATGGTACTTCTCGCCCTCGCGCGGAGTGCGCGCCGCGCCGACAATGTCGTCGCCGCGGCGAAGGTGGAAGCGACGCACCTGCGAGAGCGAAACGTAGACGTCGTTGTTGCCGGGCAGGTAGCCGGAGGTGCGAAGGAAGCCGTACCCCTCCGGCAGGATGTCCAGGATGCCCCGCATCGTCACGCCGGGCTCGTCCTCGGCCACGACGCGAGTCCCGCGGTCGAAGGTGCCGGGCTCCCGCTCACGCTCCCGGCCGCGACGGCCGCGACGGCCGCGACGGCCCTCGCCGGCGAAGCGCTCTTCGCGAGGGGAGAACCCGGGCTGCCCGCCGGGGCGGCGTGGCTGCTGGCCCGGGCGCGTCTGTGCGGGCGGCGCCGCCGGTGGATTCCCTTGCGTTTGCACACGTGCCGGGGCCACCGGCACCGAAGCCGTCTCAGCCGGCACGGCCGGAGCATTCGCGGTGCTCTCGCCCTGAGCAGTCTGGACGCCTTGAGGCGCGCCGGCCGTCGGCTCTTGGGGAATGTGGGGGACGACTGATGGCCGGGACGGCGTGGGCTCCCCTACCGGGGGAGTAACCGAAGCTGGAGCCGGCTCGGAGACAAACGCGGGCCGGCGCATGGCGGGCGTGGGTGCGCCTGCCTCCGCACGCCCCACTTCTGCCCCTGCGGCGATGGGAGCGGAAGCCGGCAATCCCCTGTCGGTCACCGCCCGGGACTCAGTGGCCTCCTCAGCCGGCGCGGTCGCCGCCGCCTTCCGAGGACGACGTCCGTTGCTCGCGGCCGGCCGGCTCTCGCCCGCGCCATCACCCACAGCGGCCGTCAGGATCGCTCCGATGAGATCCTGCTTGCGCCTTCGGCTGACGGGGAGTCCCAAATCCACCGCCATGGCCTGGAGCTCAGGAAGCACCTTCGCTTCCAGCTCCTCACGGCTCCTAGGTTCCACCGTCAGTTTCCCTCCCTCATGATGACCATCTGCCGGTCGTATGCCGTCCTGCTGGTCCCGTTCTTCATGCATTCATCTCCAAATCGCCCGGTTCGAGCATCCCTAAATCGCGCCGGTGGCGCGCTGGTAGCTCTCCCAGTCCTGTGTGAATCGCCTTATCCCGCTGTCGGTCAGCGGGTGGGCGACCATCTTCTTGAACACGTCGTATGGAATCGTGGCCACATCGGCGCCGATCCTGGCCGAGGCCGACACCTGCTGGGGGCTTCGCAGACTGGCGGCAATGATCTCGCACTCATAGCCCTGGACCGCGTAGACCTCGCAGATCTCCTCCAGCAGGTCCATCCCGGGATTTCCCATGTCGTCCATGCGCCCGAGGAACGGCGAGACGTAGGTCGCTCCGGCCCGGGCGGCCAGGATGGCCTGGTTGGCGGAGAAGCAAAGAGTCATGTTCGTCTTGACGCCCTCATCGGTCAAGCGCCGCACGGCCGCAAGCCCCTTGGCAGCGATGGGGACCTTGACCACGACGTTTGGCGCGAGGCTCGCGAGGTGGCGAGCTTCCTTGATGATCTCCTCGGTTTCGAGGCTGATGGCCTCCGCGGATACCGGGCCGTCGACCTCCGCGCAGATCTCCTTGATGGTGGTGTAGAACTCCTTGCCTTCCTTGGCGCAAAGGGTCGGGTTCGTGGTCACCCCACCCAGCACTCCCCAGGAGTTGATCTCGCGGATGTGGTCGATGTTGGCGGTGTCGAGGAACAGCTTCAACTGGTTGCCTCCTGCTTCGCTCCGAGCCTTGTCCCCTTGCCGGGCACCTCCTGCGCAACCGCTTGCCGGCCGGCCTGCACGTCGGCCGTCGCTTTGCTCACAACGAGATCGATCACGGCCGCCAGAGTCGCATCCAGGCCGTAGCTGGGGATGATGGGGATTCCCTTCTGCAGGGCCAAGCTCTTCACGAAACGCTGGATCTTGCGGATGCTGTGGAAATGGGAGAGGTAGCGCTCCTGAGGCCGCAGTCTCGCCTCATGACCCCGCGTGTAGAAGTGACTGCGGTGAACGTCCTCGTCATCAACGGTGATGATCATCGGCACCACAATGGCGCCCTCGACCGCCGACAGATCGATCGATCCGGGCACCAGATGCGCTCCTTCGATGATCACGTCGGTTCCCTCGGCGACGGCGCGGTCGAGGATCGCCTGCACACCCACGGCCACCGCCGCGACCTGCTCGCCGAAGGCCACCAGCAGCCGGTCGACCGAAGGGGGAATCGGGTCGTGCAGGGCCGTGTCGGCCTTGAAGCTGGAGACGTGCAAGGTCGGAATCATCGCCGGAGACAGCATCGCGCGCATGACCTCACGTATGGAGTCGGTCGACACGATGCGCACGATGCCCAGCCGAGCGGCAAGCTGGGTGGCGATGGTGGATTTGCCCACCCCCGTCGCTCCGCCGATCAGTATGGCGAGCGGGTGCTCTCGATCCCCCACACTCTCCCAGTTCAAGTAGGCCCTGGCGTAGCGCTCGCCCACCTCCCTGGTCAGCACGTCCGCCGCCACCGTGCGAAGCTCGGTGCGCGTGACCGTCGGCGTTCCACGCCCGCGAAGCACTTCTTCCACCTTCTCGGCCACGCGGTAGGCGCGGGAGGGGCTCAGTCCCGTGGCGGTCAAGGACGAAGCCAGAAGGCCCTTGGAGAAGGGAAGCCCTTCACGGGTGTCGGTGATTGCGATCCGGCTGGCGAGCTCGCCCGGCTTGCGCGATGTGCGTGCCATGTTTCCTCTGTTCCCCCTGCACTTCCCGGATGACACCCGGTACTCTCCGCGGGATCCCCGGGTTCTTCCGCGGGTGACCGGACCCGCGCTAGCTGTTCCCCGCCCGCTCTCGAGCCAGGGTTGCGATGCGACTGAGCGCCTGCTCCAGAGCCTGCTTCCCATCCAGGGCAACGAGCTGGTTGTCGCAGAAAACCACCCGCACGCCCTCCGCGAGGACCTGCCTCGCCCCAACGTCCACCGCGGCCGCCTTCAACTCCGTCAGCAGTACCTCGTAGCTGCCACGCGCCTTGGACAGGTCGGCGCGCAAACCGGCCCGGTCGGCCAGCCGATGACTTGTTGCGACGACGGTTGCGCCGAAGTGCTCTTCGAGATGCGCTCGCAGCCGGGACCCGGCCGATTCCGGGGCCGTGGTCGCGTACAGGACACGGCAACCGGTGACGTCTTCCAGGGGGAATGGACGAAAGATCGTTCTGAGGTAAGCGCAGTCCCTGGAGATCTGTCTGATGGAGGATTCGATTGCGGAGAGCCGCCGCCCGTCGGCTACGGGCTCCTCACACATTGTAAGTATGACCAGATCCGAAAGCAACAGCCGGTAAGGACCCAGGTAGTCATGGAAGCACTCCCGCGCGCTGCCGGCCTCGGCCACGAGCAAGGTGGCATCGGCGTGCACCGGTGGGATTGCCGCGCCCGAGCCTTCGAGGATCACCAGATCGCCCAACCCGTCGGCGAGGCGCGCGGCCTCGACCACGTTGGAGGAAAACGGCGCGCCGGCGAGCCCTCCCCCACAGCGGCGAGCCCCCACCGTCGTGAGCCCGGTGCTCAGCGCATCTTCCAGGTAGTCGCTGGCCGCATGACGGCCGGAGTTCGCCAGGTCGAGCAGGCTGCGCGCGTCGAGCCCACGACCTTGCGGGATGATCTCAGGTTCCTGCGGCCCCCCGCGGCCCATCGCCACGATCACCGGGTGGGAGCCGGCAGCCGCGAATGTTCGGGCGGCCTCGGCCGCCACGGCCGTCTTGCCCACGCGCTTGCCGGTGCCGATCACCGCCACCGATGGCTTTGTCAGCACCCGCGGGCGCGGCGGAGGCCGCAGCAAGAAGTCCGCGCCCCGGTAGCTTGCCCCGGACAGCAGGGCGCGAGCGGCCAGGCGGAAGCGCAGCCGGCTGGAGACCACCGGTTCATCGGAGAGATCGATCACCTCATCCGGATGGAACTCCTCCAGGGCGGCGACCAGGGCGGCCTCGGGATCGACCCCTCCGGCCACCGGGAGGCCGTAGTCGGGCAGGGCCCCCGACTCGATCTTCTCCGCCCCGCCCAGGAACGCCGCACCCACCACCTCACGCCCCAACGAGGCGATGGTGTCGCGAACCACCTCGGGATAGTGCTCCCCGTCGATCAGCACGATGCTGCGGCCCAACATTAGATGAGCGTCTCGGGCGAGAGGGCGGATGTCTCGATCTCCCGGTAGTACTGCGCCCCGGAGGTCAGTGAGAAGTGAGCGATCACATTGGATCCACCGAAGGGGAACTTCCGGTGGATCTTCACCTCGTCCTGGTCGATCTCGAAGACGTTGTAGCAGGGCTTGGTGTTGCCCCGGAGTCTGAGTGAGGCGCAGGTCCCGGCGTTGACAACGTAGATGTTCTCCAGCCGCCACACCCACGGCACGTGCTTGTGGCCGGTGAGCACCAGGTTCACACCTGAACGGACGAGCACCTCCAGCAAGTCGCCCGCGTCGTAGACGATGTTGCGCTCCCGGCCGGTGCCCGGCACCGGCAGCAGGTGGTGATGCATCACCAGGGCCTTGCACACCGGGCCGTCCTCGAAGGACTCCATGACCCAGCCGTAGCGCTCACGACCGATTCGCCCGTGGTCGAGGTCGGGCTCAGAGGAGTCCACCCCGACCAAGCGCACGCCCGGCACCTCGGTTATCCAATGCCGCGGCCCGATCAGCTCCTCGAAGTGGGAGTAGCCGACGTTGCGGGCGTCGTGATTGCCGGGCACGGCATGGAAGGGGGCCCGGATCTGCTGGATGTAGGCCCCCGCGGTCTTGTACTCCTGGCGAAAACCCTCATTGGTGAAGTCGCCCGTGCACACCACGAGATCCGGATTCATCTCGTTCAGTTCGTTGATCACTCGGTTCATGAGATTGGGCACGAAGTGGATGGAGCCGACGTGCAGGTCCGAGATATGGGCGATCCTGATCACGAGTCCTCACTCCTCCATGACCACGCGCACGTCCCCTTCCTTCTCCATCAAGGAGAAGCCGGTGATCTCGCCCTCACGGCGAAACACCAGAGATATGCGGCTGCGGCCGACGCGCAGGTTTCGGACCTCCACGGTATTCAGCCAGGAGGGTAGAACCGGCTTGTTGACGGTCAGGAGGTTCTCGGGGGCCCTGGCGGAAAGCCCCAGCATCGCCTGCAGCAACAGGAACGGCGTCCCGGCGGCCCAGGCCTGCGGGCTGCACGCCACCGGATAGGCCACCGGGCGGTTGGGGCTCCGACGAGTGAACCCGCAGAAGAGCTCGGGCAGCCGCTGGTATTCGAACAATCGCGCGGTGTCGAACAGCGCGGTGGCGATGCGGTTGGTCGCCTTGTGGAAGCCGTATCGCTTGAGGCCGGCGGCGATGATGGCGTTGTCGTGGGGCCACACCGAGCCGTTGTGGTAGCTCATCGGGTTGTAGGCCGCCGCCGACTTGGCCATCGTTCGCACGCCCCACCCGGAGAACATGTCCGGCTGCAGCAGTCGCCGGGCCGTCAGCTCGGCGTGCTCGGGCGCGATGATGTCGCAGTAGAAGCCGTGGCCGGGGTTGGAGGCCACCGTGGTCACCTGGCGCTTGTCCCCGTCCAGCGCCATGGCGAAGTAGCCCTCCTCAGGGTTCCAGAAGGCTTCGTTGAAATCCTTCTTCAGCCGTTCGGCTTCCGCTCTGAGGCTCCCGGCGCGCGCCTGGTCCCCCAAGGCATCGAAGATGTCGGCGATGCGAAACTTCGCCATGTAAACGTAGCCCTGCACCTCGGCCAGCGCGATCGGCCCGCGCGCCGGGGTGCCGTCCGGATGGCAGATCGCCGTGCCGGAGTCCTTCCAGCCCTGGTTGGCCAGCCCTCGCGGGGATCGACGAAGGTACTCGACGAACCCGTCGCCGTCCATGTCGCCGTAGTCGCGGATCCAGGAAAGGCACCCCTCGACCGCCGGCAGCATCTCGCGGCAGAAGTCGAGGTCGCCCGTCCACTTGTAGAGGGTGCCGAGCAGCATCAGGAACAGCGGGGTCGAGTCGACGCTTCCGAAGTAGGGGCTGTGCGGGACGTAGAACGCCCCGGCGAGTTCCCCCAACCGGATCTCGTGCAGGATCTTGCCCGGCTCCTCATCTCGCCAGGGATCGAGCTGGCGGCCCTGGTAGGCGGCCAGAACGCGCAGGGTGTCCTTGGCGCAGTCGGGGTTGACGGCGAGGATCTGGTGACTCGCAAGCAGGCTATCTCTTCCGAAAACCGCCACGTACCAAGGGATCCCGGCGGCCAGCACCGGTCCGTGCGGCGTGGTGGTCTCCAGCGCCCGCAAGTCGCGAAGGCCCCGGTGGAGCATGGTGTTGAACAGCTCGTTGTCGGTGTAGAGGTCGGTGCAGGAGCGTTCCCAGTCTTCATAGGAGCGGCGAAGCTCGTGCACCGCCACGTCGAAAGGCTTGTGCGACAAGGGATCCTGGCCGACGCGAGGCTGCACGGCCAATCCCAGCATCCGGGTCTGGCCCGGCTCCAGGGCCACCTCGTAGGTCACCCGCACCCAGCTGTCGATCTCCTCCATCGCGTCGGGAGGATCGTCGAAGTTGATGCGGGTTTCCCGGTAGACCTCGTCCTCGCCGCGATAGGCGAAGCGGACCAGGGTGGGCTCCAGTCGGGGCACGGCGAACGCTCCGCGGCGCTTGCGGCGCAGTCCGCGCACCTCGAAGATGTCGGCGAAATCCGCGGCGAAGCTCATCTGCACCCGCACACGCACGCAGGTGTCGGAGTAGTTCTTCACGCGCACCCTCTCGTACATCCGGCCATGGATCGCGCGGATGCGCCGAAGACTCAGCGTCTGCTGAGCCACGACCAGGTGAGCGCCATCCCAGATGTCCGAGTTGGTCGTGTCCATGTAGGACATGTAGGCGCGCTCGGCCGAGGAGGACAGCAACACCGGAGCCTCGTCGGAGAGCGTCAGCACCAGGCCCGAAAGGAAGCGCGTGTCCCGGTAGTACAGCCCCATTCCCATCCCGGAGGCCGGAACCATGTTCCCCGTGGCGTCGGAATAGCAGAAGATCTCGCCTTCCTTGGTGGCCAGCAGGCGATGGCTCTGATCCATCGCCCCGGGGGCCCTGGTCGCGCCGAAGACATGCGGGGCCGTCTGGAACGTGGCCTCGAAGACCTCCCCTTCGGGGCTAGTGAGGTTGGATGTCGCCACGACCACCCTCCCAGTCGAGCCTCGGGATCCGTCTCGCCGACGCCGCGGAGCCAAACCCTTCCGGCATCACCCTCCAGTCCGAGGCCGTCTCGGCCACGATTTCCTCGACGCACCGGCGCGTGGACTCGAAGTCAACCGCGGAGGCCAGCACCACCAGGGAAGGACCGGAGCCGGAAAGCGCCGCGGCGATCCCGCGGTCGCGAAGAGCGCGGCGCAGCCGAGCGGTGTCCGGCATGTCGGCAAGCCGCGCCGGCTCGTGCAACCGATCCTCGGTCGCGGCCAGCAAGTCCTCGGGATCGCCGGACAGTGCGACCACCAGGAGCGCGGCGCGCGCCACGTTGAACACCGCATCGGTGCGAGGCAGGGAATCGGCAAGGAGGGAGCGCGAAGCGGCAGTCTCGTACGCACCGGGCGAGACCACGGGAATCGGCACGATCGCTTCGGCCTCGAGATTGCGCACGCGCCAGGCACCTTCCCACTCAAATGTCAGGGTGACTCCGCCGTACAGGCAAGCCCCCGCGTTGTCGGCGTGCCCCTCGATTCGGCAAGCCAGTCCCAAAAGGTCCTCGTCGGACACATCCAGGCCGCACAGGGCGCGCACACCGACAAGGCCGCACACCACGGCCGCCGCGCTGGAACCCAACCCCCGGCCGAGCGGAACTCCGTTGTCCGCCTCGACTTCCAGACCCGGCAAGTCCGCACCCGCTTGGCGGGCCAGGACCCGGGCGGAGCGCACCAACAGGTTCTCCGGCCCGGTCGGAATCACTCCGGCGCCATGGCCTTCCACTCTGACGTGATCGGCGCCGTCGCGGAAACGCAGGCGGACCCGGTTGGCCGGAGAGAGCGCGAGACCCAGGCAGTCGAAGCCCGGCCCCAGATTCGCCGCGGTCGCATGGGCCACGACGAGTACGTCCTCGCCGGACGCCGCGGGGCCCTTCGCGGCAGCCAAGACTCCGGTCTCCACGCCTGCCCGCGCGGAAACCCCCGTCTCGTCGCTCACCTTGGCTCCGGTGGATTCCCCGGTTCGCATCTCCCGACCCTCCAAAGCAACCAGTGGTCCTGCGGATCTCTCCCCGCGCGCCCGGAATTGGCTGAGGACTTGCCTCCCGCGGCTCGAGTCTCCTCTACAACCCCAGCTCCCGAGCAGCCTCGCCCACATCGGGAGAGATACGCACGGGCGCCGGGGCGCCGGCAATCGCCCAGTCTGTGTCCTTGAGGCCGTGGCCGGTCAGCACGCATACGACGGTGGCCCCGGCCGGCAGATCCCCCGTCTCCACAAGCTGGAGCAGCCCGGCCACACTGGCGGCCGAGGCCAGCTCCGCGAAAATGCCCTCCGTACTGGCCAACAAGTGATAGGCATTGAGAATCGAGCGATCGGTCACGGCGCGGATCGACCCCCCGGAGTCTTCGGCCGCTGCGACCGCGGAACTCCAGGAAGCCGGGTTTCCGATGCGGATGGCGGTGGCGATGGTCTGAGGCTCCTTCACCGGATGGCCAAGCACGATCGGAGCCGCACCCGCGGCCTGGAAGCCGCGCATGACCGGCAAGGTGTCGATGTGCCCGGCGGCTGAGTACTCGTTGTAGCCCTTCCAGTAGGCGGTGATGTTCCCGGCGTTGCCCACCGGGATCACATGGATGTCGGGGGCCCGGCCCAATGCGTCGCAGATCTCGAAAGCGCCGGTCTTCTGGCCCTCGATGCGAAACGGGTTGACGGAGTTGACCAGGACCACGGGGTAAGTATCTGCCAGAGCCCGTGCCAGTTCGAGGGAATCGTCGAAGTTGCCTTCGACCTCCAGAACCTTGGCTCCATGCACCAGCGCCTGCGCCAGCTTGCCCTTGGCGATCCGGCCGCGAGGCACGAGCACCGCACATACCAGACCGGCCTTGGCGGCATAGGCGGCGGCGCTGGCCGAGGTGTTGCCGGTCGAGGCGCAAATGACCGCGCGGCATCCTTCCTCAACCGCCCTGGAGATGGCCATCGTCATGCCGCGGTCCTTGAATGACCCCGTTGGATTCGCCCCGTCGAACTTGAGGTAGACCTCGCAGCCGGTGCGCTCGGACAAACCCTTGGAGCGCACGAGCGGCGTGCCGCCTTCCTGCAGGCTGACCACGGGAGTGGAAGCCGAAACCGGCAGGTAGTCACGGTATTCCTCGATCACTCCGCGCCAAAGATGCGTCATGTGCGTCTCACCCTTCTGATCCCTCCACCCGCATCACGCTGGCGATGCGCGAGACCGTGGGCTGGCGCTCCAGCCCCTGAAGGGTCGCCTGAAGGTCGCGCTCCCTGGCCCGGTGCGTGATCAGCACGAGCTGGGCCGCTTCGCCGGTTCCCTCCTGCCAGACCGAGCGGATGGACACCTCGTTGTCGCCGAACACCCCCGCCACCGTGGCCAGGACTCCGGGACGGTCGGCCACGTCGAGCAGGATGTAGTACTGCGCAAGGGTGTCGTCCATCGGCCGCACGCGCTTGGGTGATCCCACGCAGGGCATGCCGGGCCCCCGGCCCCCGGCGACCAAGTTGCGGGAGATGTCGACGATGTCTCCCGCGATCGCCGCACCGGTCGGGCTCCCGCCCGCTCCCCGGCCGTAGAACATGAGCTGACCGACCGCCTCGCCCTCGACGAAAACGGCATTGAAGGCATCGCGCACCCCGGCCAGCGGGTGAGACTTGGGGATCATCGCGGGGTGCACGCGCACCGCGACCTCCCCGTCCTGCTCCTCGGCGATGGCCAGTAGCTTGACCGCGTAGCCCAGGGAAGCGGCGAAGGAGATGTCCTGGGATGTGATGTTGGTGATCCCCTCCCGATAGACGTCGCCGGCCACAACCGAGGTATCGAAGGCGATCGTGGCCAGGATGGCGCACTTGGCCGCCGCGTCGAATCCCTCTATGTCGGCCGAAGGGTCGCGCTCGGCGTAGCCCAGGGACTGTGCTTCGGCCAGGGCCTCACCGAAGGAGCAGCCGGACTCAGACATCCGGGTGAGGATGTAGTTGGTGGTGCCGTTGACTATGCCCATCACCTTGGTCACACGGTCGCCGGCCAGGGACTCCCTGAGGGGATGGATCAAGGGAATCCCGCCGCCCACCGCCGCTTCGAAGTAGAGGTCCACACCGAAGCGGTTGGCGGCTTCGAACAGCTCGGGGCCCCTGGTCGCGAGCAGTTCCTTGTTGGCGGTGACCACGTGCTTGCCGGCGGCCATAGCCTCCAAGATCAGGCTGCGGGCCGGCTCGATGCCGCCGATGACCTCGACAACGATGTCCACGTCCTGACGCACGACCAAAGCATGGCTGTCGGCAGTGAAGCGCTCGACGGGTACCGGGACGCCCTCGGCTTTGGCCAGGTTGGGCTCGCCCACTCCCACGACCTCGACCGGAATACCCACCCGGGCCGCGATCTGGTCCGCGTTGGCATGCAGCACCCGGAGGGCGCCCGACCCCACGATCCCGCAACCCAGGACCGCAACCCCTATCGACCTGCGCTCTTCCATCTCTCTCCGCCTCTGGCGCGACCGGACGTCTGTCTCCGCTTTCTCCGGGCTCCGGCGCGACCGGACGTCTGTCTCCGCTTTCTCCGGGCTCCGGCGCGACCGGAACGCCATCCTGCTGGGGCCCGACGCTACGCCTCCAAGCGCAGAAGATCCTCCCACGTTTCCCGGCGGACTATCACCCGGGCATTGCCGTCGCGAACAGCGACCACGGCCGGCCGGGGGACCTTGTTGTAGACGCTGGCCATCGAGTAGCAGTAGGCGCCGGTGGCCGGGATGGCAATCAGATCCCCCACCGCAAGGTCATCTGGAAGCATCGCGTCCTTGGCCACGACGTCGCCGGACTCGCAGTGCTTGCCCGAGATCGTGTAGGGCCTCATGAACGCCTCACTGGAGCGGTTGGCGAGGACCGCCTCGTAGCGCGCTCCATAGAGGATGTAGCGCGGATTGTCCGACATGCCCCCGTCCACCGAGACATAGGTGCGGATGCCCGGCAGATCCTTGATGGTGCCCGCGCTGTAGACGGTCACCATCGAGCCGCCCACGATCGTACGGCCCGGCTCCACGGCAATGCGCGGGCAGGGCAGGCCCAATCCGGCGAAAACCGCCCGCACCGGCGCATGCAGCGCGGCACCCAGCGCCTCGATCGGCTGAGGATCGTCCTCTCGTGTGTAGGCGATACCCAAGCCGCCTCCGAGGTTCAACTCGGAGAAGAGCGTCTCCGTCTCGTCGTGGACGGTCTCACAGAAACCGGCCAGGGTGGCGGCCGCCTCGGCGAAGAACCGCGTCTCGAAGATCTGCGACCCGATGTGGGCATGAAGGCCCACTACCTCCAAGTCGTCGATCTTGAGGGCTCGGCGGACCGCCTCGAGGGCAGCGCCGGAGGCGACGGAGAAGCCGAACTTGGAATCCTCCTGGCCGGTGCGCACGAACTCGTGGGTGTGAGCCTCGACACCGGGGGTCACTCTCAACAGCACTCGCTGGGCCCGCCCGCGCCCGCCGGCCAGCACGGCCAACCGGTCGAGCTCATCGAAGGAGTCGATGATGATGCGCCCAACGCCGGCATCCAGGGCCGCGCGCAGTTCCTGTTCGGACTTGTTGTTTCCGTGGAAAGCCAGGCGCTCGACCGGGAAGCCCGCGGCCAGCGCGCACGCAAGTTCGCCACCGGTGCAAACGTCCAGGCCCAAGCCTTCTTCTTCGACGATGCGGCAGATTTCCTTTGCGAGGAACGCCTTGCCCGCGTAGTAGACGTCGCCGTCGGGAAGCGCCTTGCGGTACTGGCGGGCCATCGCGCGGAAATGCTCCTCGTCGAAGACGAACAGCGGCATTCCGAACTCCTCGGCCAGCGACACCACATCGCGCCCACCCACACACAGCCGGCCGCGCTCGTCGCGGGTTGCCGTCAGCGGCAGGATGCGGGCGATCTCAGGTGCGTCCATCACATGCGCTCCGGTGCCCCGACCCCGAGCAAACCGAGGATGTTGGCCAGGATCCCTCGCGCCGCGGTCGCCAGCCACAGGCGGGACTGGGTGAGCGCGGCGTCATCTGTGACGACCCGGCAGTCGGCGTAGAAGCGGTGGAACGCCGCGCCGATCTCCTCGGCCAGGCGGGTCAGCCGGTAGGGAGCACGCAGGCGGGCGGCAAGCTCGATCAACTCCTCGAACTCGGCCAGCTTGCGCATCAGCTCGATCTCGGCGGGATCAACCAGCAGGCCCAGGTCGGCCTGGTCGATGGGCAACAACGCCACACCCCGCTCGGCGGCATGCCGCAGCACCGAGCAGATGCGGGCGTGGGCGTACTGCACGTAGTAGACCGGGTTCTCCAGTGAGGCTCGGGTGACTTCCTCGATGTCGAAGTCGATCGGAGAGTCCAGCGAGTAGCGCAGGAAGGTGTAGCGTGCGGCGTCGCGGCCGACCTCGGCCAGCAGTTCGGCGAAGGTGACCATCTCACCGGTGCGCTTGCTCATGCGCACGGGCTCGCCGCCGCGCAGGAGCTGCACGAGCTGGCCGATCAGGTACTCGCAACGGTTGGGATCCTCGCCCAGTGCCGCGACCAGTGCCTGGTTGCGCTTGACGTAGCCGTGGTGGTCGGCGCCCCAGAGGTAGATCAGCCGGTCGAACCCACGGGCGCGCTTGTTCAGGAAGTAGGCGGCGTCGCCGGCGAAGTAGGTGGGGTCGCCGCCCTCGCGCACGAGCACGCGATCCTTGTCGTCGCCGTACTCGGTGGAGCGGAGCCAGATCGCGCCGTCCTGTTCGTAGGCTCGCCCCGCCGCGACCAGGTCATTGACCACCTTCATGATCGAGCCGGCGGTGTGCAGGGTGCGCTCGGAGAAGTAGACCTCGAAGTGGACTCCGAAGTCCTCGAGCACGCCCCGGATGTGGGCCATCATCCTGGCGTAGGCCTGCTCGCGGATCTCCTCCACCGGCCACTCGGCCGCTGCTTCGCCCGCCTCGGCACGCATCTCCTCGGCCAAGTCGACAACGTAGGCGCCCTTGTATCCATCCTCGGGAATCGGCTCGTGCCGAATCGCGGCTTGCACCGAACGGCCGAAGGCGTCCATCTGGCTGCCTGCGTCGTTGACGTAGAACTCGCGCTCGACCTGCCAGCCGGCGAAAGCCATGAGGTTGGCCAGCGCGTCGCCCACGGCGGCCCAACGCCCGTGGCCAACGTGCATGGGGCCCGTCGGGTTGGCTGAGACGAACTCGACCTGGACCCTCTCGCCGCCGCCCAGGTCGCAGGCTCCAAAGCGCTCGCCCTCGGCCACGATCCGGCGAACGAGATCCTCGAAGAATCGGTGGGCCAAGTGGAAGTTGAGGAAACCGGGGCCGGCGATTTCGACCTTGGCGATCTCGGAGGCCTCCGGAAGGCGCCGGACGAGGATCTCAGCCACCCTGCGCGGAGACATGCCCGCCTGCTTGGCAACGGCCAGGGCAACGTTCGTCGACCAGTCCCCGTGCTCACGAAGGCGCGGACGGGTGACCTCGATCGCCGGGTCCTCGGGGCAAGAAAGATCCCCGGCCTCGTTGGCTTGCCGCAAGGCAGCCGTGGCAAGCGACAAGATGCGGCGAGAGATCATCGGTGGACCCCGCACCTTGAGAAAGTGGCGCTAGCCGGAGGGACGGGCGTGCGCGGAGAGAACCCGCTGCACACAGACCAGCAGATCATCCGGGTCAAAAGGCTTCGTGATGTAGTCCGCGACCCCAAGCTCCATCCCTTTCCGAACGTCCGACTCCTGGGCCCGGGCCGACAGGAACACGACGGGGATTCCTGCCGTCTCCGGGTCGCCCCGAAGCACGCGAGCAACCTCCCAGCCGTCCAGCTTCGGCATCATGATGTCGAGGAGCACCAGTGCGGGGCACAGCACCCTCGCCTGCTGGATGGCTTCCTCGCCGTCCGATGCCTCCGCCACCTCGTAGCCCTCCAACTCGAGGTTCACGCGCAGAAGCTGCCGGATCAGCGCGTCATCATCGACTACGAGGATCCGAGCTCCGTCCCCCTCACTCACATCGGCCCCCCGGAGTAGGCCCGGCAACGGCACGTCAACATCGCAACGGCGAGGCGAATCGCAGCGACAGGAGAACCCGCGAACCGAAGTCCGTCGAGTGCCGAAATGATAACACCGCCCGACAGAGCCGCTCAGGCCAAATCGGCACGCAATGCCGCCCGTGCTAGCATCGAGTCGCCGCCCTCGTAGCTCAGAGGATAGAGCACCGGCCTCCGGAGCCGGGTGCGCAGGTTCGAGTCCTGCCGGGGGCACGACACAGATCCGCGCCACGGCCGCGCGGGCGTCGCGCAGGCACCAGGCGCAGCGAGCACATCAGGCAGGTGGGCCAGGGGCCGCACGCCTGAGCAGGTTATTGGAAAGGCCAAGATGTGGTCACGCTACAGGGAAAATGTCGCTACATCTCAGGGACAGGACACTCTAGCCGGTGCGTGCTACCTGAGGCGCAGGGGATTCCGTCGACATCGGTTGAGACGTTGGAGATTCCTCGACGGACGGCTGGGTCGCCTCCAGAGGGTTGATCATCCCGCTTTGGTCATCCGGTTCGAGGCCGGCGGCCCTTTCCTTCAGGATCCGTGCGATCAGTGGATCGAGGGGCACGCTCCGCCGAGGATCGGCGTTCACGGCCATGCCGTTCTTGACGGTCCAGTTGGCATCCCAATGGCCTGAGAGGGCCGTCACTTCCACCCTCTTGTCACCCTGAAAGGCGAACTCGATGCGCTTGAGGAGGAAGAGGACCTCGCTGCCAACGTCTGTGGGGCCGGCTAGTTGGGTCGATGGGGTTCTGGTCTGGGGGCAGTCCCCAAGGCAGACCCGGACCCGGACTACTACATCGTCTCCCTGCTTGGCCGCCACCTTGTCAGTGGAGAAGAGCACCCTGCTGACCTGAAGGGTCACATCACGGTACATGCCCGGTACCGGGTCGTCTGTCTCCGGGTCGATCGTCCATGCCTTGCCGGACGCCGAGTTCCACTTGGGCTTGGTGGCCGCCGTGATGGTGCCCATGACGGCGGCGTCGCTGTAGTTCACGAGGTCGTTGAATGAGAGCACTGCGTAGGAGCCCGCCATCGTCTGTGGCCTGGTGGTTGCTGAAGCCGATGAAGCCTGTTGACGGCTGGGGGCTTGCCTGCTGCACCCGGTACCGAGCAGGGCCATGGCAGTAAGTAGCCCGATCCCCACGGCCCGTCCGCGCGGTCCCCTGAGGCGAAGCCCGCCCCTGGCATTCTCATGGTTTCGACGTATCGCACCCATGGATCACACCCCCTTCACCCCTGGGGCTAGTCAGGGCGACCCTTCTCACGTTTGGCTGGAAAGGCACCCGAGACTAACCGGATCGGTGCTGCTGACTGCGGAGGTGGCGGGCGAGTCGGCTGCCCGCACGGTCCAGCTGGGCCCAGCCACCTCCAAGACCGCCCAGTTGGCCACCACGGCCATCCGGTCCACGGAAACGCCACCCACTTCGGCGTCTACGACCTCTGGCCCCCCAGAGTGCACGACCAGCAGCGAGCGGCCAGTGTTGCCGACAGGAACTGCTCGCACCGCAAGTCGGGCATCCGACGACCGCCGAATGGGGCCGGGAACGGCGTCCTCCGTCCCCACCGCCTCTCCGGGTGCGACCTCGGCCTCGACACTCAGAAAGCCATGAGTCTCACACGGCGGCGACAAGTGCGTGGCGTCCGGGGACCGCCACCAGGCAACCACCCGGGCACCCCCTGGCGTCGTGCGGGCCAGCAACTGGCGCGGAGGTACTGCGGCCGGGCGGGTGAGGAGCACAGCCGCGGCCACAATGGCCACGCCTGCGGCGAGCATCCCGCGCAGCGGAATGACGCGGTCAGCCACCATGTGGCAACCCACTCAGGTGATAGACAAGGACGCCAACCAGGACCACCAGTGGTATGAGCAACAGGCGCGGGCGCCAACGGGCGATGAGTACGGAGGCGGCGCCGACGCCAAGCACCTTAGCCGGCAAGCCAACGAGCCGCACGACCGGGTTCGCCTCAGTCGCGACACCAGCCCTCCCCGCGAGGAAAGTGAGCAACGCGTCGGCGATGTTCAAGACGTTCACCCCCACCAAGAGCGTGGCTGATGATTCGCCTACGCGTTCCAGAAGCCGGCTGGCCGAAGGTGCCGTGAACCCAAGCACCAGCGGTACGCCCAGCACGGCGACTGATCCCGCCCAGGAAGCGCCCGGCCAAACGTTGGCCCCCACGGCTGCTCGTGCCAACACGAAGGGAAGAACGGCGAGCGCCGCCCGATATCGCCACCGGGCAGGAGCAAGCACACCAAAGGCGAACATCGCGACGAGTGTGGCGAGGGAGTTGGAGTCAACTCCGGCGATGTGGGACGCCAAGGTGTGGGCCAGCACCACAGCGATTGACCCGGTCAACAGAAGGGCGGCGAAGTCGGACAGTCGTGTGCGAACGGGCTGAGCGCCGTCAGCCACGAAGGCGGCGGGAAGGGAGAGGAGGCCGAGTTCGAGTGCAACCCCGGCCCACGGCTGTGACCAGCCCTGCCCGGCTACGGCGCGAGGGAGCTCGCCAGCCAAGAGCGGCCCAAGCGCCAGAACGACCGCCGGGACGGCAAATGCCCATCGTCTCCCGCCCCGGGCCAGCAGGGCCATTCCGAGAGCGATCGCTGCAGCCGCCTGGAGGTCTCGGTCGGCCCACAGATGGGGGCGCACCAACGGCACCGCACCACAGGGCGTCCACAGGTGGCCGCAGGTGAGGGCGTTGACGCGCCGTGCTTCCAGGCCCTGAAAGACCACGAGGGCGAGCACTGCGATGACAGCGGCGACAAGCGGGGCGGCCACCACGGCCGCTGTCATTCGACGCGGGGAGCGAGGTGCGGCCATACCTGTGGCCGACGCGGGGATGGTCACAGTGCGATTCTCGACCTAATCCCCACTCGGGTCGAGATTGTCGATGGCACCCCACTCTGACGCTATGGACGGACTTCGCCCGGGCCAGCTACATCTCCAACGCCCGGGCGTAGCCGCGAAGGGACCGAGTCGACGGTGGCCTATCTGCTCATTGGCGCCTGTAACCCTCGCGTCGGATCTTGGCGTGGTGTCTGCTGAGAGCGAACGGCTTACCCGCGAGACGGGGAGGGGTTTTCGGATTGTGTCCAGTTGGGTGCACCGGGGGTCGTGAGCAGCGCAAACGCGCTAAGCGACCCAATGGTGGTCGAACAACCCTTCCCCAGGGCCTGGTGACCTCTGGCGTGAGCGGGTCCCCGGGATCCTGCTTCTTCGGGACGGCGGTTCTCCACAATCTGCTCACAAGCCCTTGATGCCGAACCGCTTCCGAGCAGAATGCCGACTCAATGGACCTGCTCACACTCCTGAAGCAGCCCGAGGGCAAGACCCTCGAGTTCAAGCGAGACCTGTCGTCGCCCGACGGCGTTCTCCGCACGATTGTGGCCTTCGCCAATACGGCCGGGGGAATCGTGCTCCTCGGTGTCGAGGACGAAACCCGCCGCATGGTTGGAATCGCCGATCCGCTGAGCACGGAGGAACGGCTAGCCAATCTGGTTTCCGACAGCATTTGCCCGCCCGTCATCCCAGACATCGAGACGCTCCCGTGGCGGCGGACTCACATCTTGGCGGTCCGCGTCTACCCGAGCTCCACCACGCCCCACTACCTGAGGCGGCCTGGTCCGGAAGCAGGGGTCTTCATAAGGGTCGGCTCCACGAACCGCCGGGCCGACCCCGTACTGATCGAGGGACTGCGCCGCCACGCACGGAGCGAATCGTTCGACGAACAGCCAGTGCCGGGCCTCAGCTCGGAAGCCATCGACTTCCGAGCTGCTTCCGAGCTGTTCGTCCCAGTCCGGGCGCTGACGAAAACCGACCTCATCACACTTCGCCTTGTCACGAGATACCAAGCGCGCGTGGTCCCCACAGTCGGAGGGATTCTCCTGTTCGGCAAGGAACGTGAGCATCACTTTCCCGACGCGTGGATCCAGGCTGGCCGGTTTGTCGGCACGGATCGCCGGAGAATCATCGACACCGCTGAGATCCACACGCACCTAGTGCCAGCGGTCGAAGAGGCAATCCGATTCGTCCAGAGGAACACCGCTCGCGAGGCAGTCATCAGGGGTGTGCGCCGCATGGATCGCTGGACCTACCCCCTGGAGGCCGTCCGCGAAGCGGTGGTCAACGCCGTGGTTCACGCCGACTACGCACAGCACGGTGCGCCGATCCGGCTTTCTGTCTTCGACGACCGCATCGAGGTGGAGAACCCAGGACTGCTGCCGTTCGGTCTGACAATCGACGAGGTCAAGAGGGGCATCTCGAAGCTGCGTAACCGAGTGATCGGGAGGGTCTTTCACGAGCTTGGGTTGATCGAGCAGTGGGGAAGCGGCATCCAACGCATGACGGCCGCCTGCGAGCAGGCCGGCTTGCCCGCTCCGTTGCTCGAGGAGATCGGGATCCACTTCCGCCTCACCTTGTCCTCCTCCCGAATCAGGCGTCCCAAGCTTGAGAAGGTCGACGCGGCCATCCTGCAGATGCTCTCGGCTGGAGAGGGGCTATCGACTCACGAGATCGCCAGGCGGATCGACCGATCGGAGCGGGCGACCCGCTCGCGATTGGCCTCGCTTGTCAAGTTGGGACTGGTGGTGGAGGTGGGCGCCGGTCCACACGACCCCCGCCGGCGCTACTTCCTGTCCGAGACAGGGGGCGGATGACAGCCGTGGACGCCTGACGGCGGACGTTGCCCGGACCGCTTGCGTCGCACCTTGACGTGCCTTCCAGCCACGGCGAACGTCTGACCAACCAGTCGGGGAGGGTATTTCGGATACCGTCCAGTTGGGTGCACAAGCAGTCCGACTACGGACCCACGCACCGCTACCGGGCGACGCGCACCCGGCTGACCGTCATGAACGAGCACACGTACACGTCGCGCTCGTAGCCGGGCAGGGGAAACAGCACCGACTGCATCTCGCTACCGGTGTCGGCCCTGGCAAGTTCATCCCCCGTGACGATGTCGAGCACGACAACGTCGGCATGGTCGCCGGTCACCAGCTCTCCGCTGTCCTCGTAGAGCACCAGATGGCTACCGTGGTCTTGGTCCCGACGCCAGCGGACCTCCAGCGTGTCGAGGTCAAAGCCGGTCATCTTGCCGTTGCCGGAGTCGTAGCCGACGGCGATCCCTCGCACCTCGTCGACCACCGGCAGGTTGGCGACGAGCCCGCCGGGCAGGCCGCACACCTCCGCGAAAGCCACATCGCCGGACTGAAGGCCCACACGAATCAGGTGCAGCGGCGCCGCGGACACACCGTGTCCGCGCAGGGTGCCGCTGTAGTGCTCGCTTCCCTCGCCGTCGTCGAGAAGCCAGGCGGCACCGGCGGCGAGGACGCAGTCCCAGCCGTAGGTCTGCCCGCCGGCGATCCGGTACCGCACATGGAAGTCTTCATCAAGCTTCAGTGAGGTGCCGTTCCAGCGAGCGCGGAGCAGGCTGGTGTCACCGACGACATACACAGTGTTGCCGTCGGCAGAAAGGCGTGCGATCGACGGCTCGGGCAGTTGGAGCGTTGCGACGATGTCGAGCCGCTCCGGTTCGAGGATCACTATCTCACAGGGTTCGCGGGCCGCCGCCGGCACAGGCATGCCGGGACGCGAGCCGGCGAAATCCTTTGTAGCGAGGTGGCCGTCGGAGAGTGGCACGAAGCTGTTGTAGGGGCGCTGCTGGGGCAGCCGCACGGACGCCATCACCTGCAGGTCACGGTCGAGGCGATGCGCGTGGTTGCCGAACACGACGTGCACCGACCCGTCGTCGTGGACGCCCAGCCCGCCCGGCCACACTGGTCCGCCCGGCAACTCGGGCGACGTCCGAACCGGTTCTAGCGTGACCGGGTCGATCTGCTCGACGAAGGCAACGGCATCATCGCCCACCGAATGCCGAAGGAGCAGCAGCTCGCGATCAGCGCCGGCGACGACCATGGTGACCGCCGGTGCCACCCGTGTCGTGGCTTCGAGCCGGTCGCCCGGCGTAACAGCAAGCGAGCCGCATGTGACCTGCCTGCGTCGAGGCCCACCGTCCTCGTATCGCCAGGTCATCCGACGCTCCCGCACGTGATGGTGGCAGTGCGCCCGACGAAGTCCATGATGACGTGCAAACTACAGCCTGCCCACGCCGGAGCAAGCACCAACGAGCGATTGCGGCCTAGGATTCCGCCCTATCAAGGCGGCGACCACGGGTTCGAATCCCGCTGGGGGCACACACCTCATTTGCGCCACAGCCGAGCAGGCTGCGAGTGGTGGGAGCCCGCTCCGAGCGTGACAGGAAGCCAAGCCTTCGCGAAGCTCCGGACGGACAGATACCCGGTCAACCTGTACGCGCTCGCCGTCAGGGCAACGACAAGAACTGAGCCGGGCCCGTCAAGGACCCGTCAAGGAACCCGTTGAAGCGCCCGTAGGACCGCATCATGGTCTTGCCCCTCCTGGATCGGAGCGAGGCAGGTTTGGATCGGAACACGGAAGGCGGCGCCTTCGATGAGTGCTCCAATGAGTGCGGACCCGGATAGGTTGCTGCGGAGCGCGACCTGGCTGCTGGTGTCGTTCTTCGGGTTGCTCGCCGGCTCGGCCTTGCTCATGCCTGCGCGCGCTCTCGTGGGCCCACAGTACTTCTTCACGGCCATCGCCCTTGCGGTGGTGATCGCCTCGCGCCTCCTCGGCCCCGTAGCTGCAACCTTCAACGGGCTGCTCGCCGGCCTCTTCTACAACTTCTTCTTCGACAAGCCCTACGGTGTACTTCACCTGGCCCACTGGTCGGGAGCGGATCCGGTCCTGACCTTGATGGGGCTCGGTGCATTCTCCTGGGCATTCCGGAAAGCCTGGCATCTGCGACGTGCCTTAGCGCATCCTGGGCAGCCGCTCACGGTGCACGTGGTCGGCGTGCCAACCGCGCGCGCGGCCACCCCCGACTCTCGTCCGATGACTCCCCCCCATCCGGTGAGTCTCCACCGAATCCCCCGCGCGGTCCCACATCGAGAGTGCGGACGGAGAGGCTGGGGTGTGCAGTCCCCGCTTGAGGAACCAGCATCGTCTGACGCCAGCCCCGAACGCCCGTCCGCCAAGGGAACACAAGAAGGTGCTGGGCCATGGCCGACGTGATCGTGCTGGTGGGCACGGTGGCGTTCTTCTGGCTCATGGCAGCGCTCACACGAGCACTGGAGCGATTGTGAACACCGAGAGTCTCGTTGGCCTTGCCCTGGCCATCGGGCTGGTCGTCTATCTACTGATCGCCCTGCTCTTCCCGGAACGGTTCTAGATGGCAGCCTGGCTCCAGTTGCTCGCCCTGGTCGTTCTCGTGGTGGCCGCATATCGCCCCTTGGGCCGCTACATAGCCTGGGTGTTCACCTCTCCTCGCCACCTTCTTCTCGAGCGCGCCATATACCGCGCTGCCGGGGTGAACTCAGAGACTGAGCAGCGGTGGACCGGATATGCGGTCTCGCTGGCGGCCTTCTCCGCCACGTGCGTCCTGTCTCTCTACGCGCTTCAGCGGCTCCAGGCCGCACTGCCCCTATCCCTGGGGCACAAGGCAGTGCCTCCGGCGCTTGCGTTCAACACGGCGGTCTCATTCGTCACCAACACGAACTGGCAGAACTACTCGGGCGAGCAGACCGTGGGTCATCTCGTTCAGGTCCTTGGCTTGGCCGTGCAGAACTTCACGTCGGCGGCCATGGGCATGGCTGTCGCCGTGGCCCTCATCCGGGGCCTCGTGCGGTCCGAGTCCCACAAGCTAGGCAACTTCTGGGTCGACATCGTTCGCGCGTGCGTGCGAATACTCCTCCCGATTGCCTTCGTGGCAGCGGTGTTCCTCGTGTCTCAGGGAGTGATCCAGAACCTGCACGGACCCGAGACGGTGCGCACACTCCAGGGGTCCGCTCAGGCGATCCCCGGCGGACCCGTCGCCTCGCAGGAGGCGATCAAGGAACTTGGGACCAACGGTGGCGGGTTCTTCGGCGCAAACTCGGCGCATCCCTTCGAGAACCCGAACGCCCTCACGAATCTCGTCGAGATGTTCCTTCTTCTTGTCATACCGTTCGCGTTCGCCGGGGCTTTCGGAAGGATGGTGGGCAACCATCGCCAAGGCCACGTCCTGGCTGCGGTGATGCTGATCTTTTGGCTGGGCTCCGCGCTCCTCGCCTGGCACTTCGAAGCGGCGAGCAACCCCCAGTTCCCCGCCCAGGTCGTCGGCGGCAACATGGAGGGCAAGGAGGTTCGCTTCGCAGTCCCCGGGTCCGCCCTGTTTGCGGCCAGCACCACCGGAACCTCGACCGGGGCCGTGATCGCCTCACACGACTCCTTCACGCCGTTCGGCGGAGGGGTTGTGCTGGTCAACATCATGCTCTCGGAGGTCACCCCGGGCGGGGTCGGCTCCGGTCTCTACGGCATCCTGGTGTTGGCCATTCTGTCGGTATTCCTCGCGGGACTGATGGTCGGCCGGACCCCCGAGTACCTGGGCAAGAAGATCGAGCCGCGCGACATGAAGCTCGTGACGCTGTACATCTTGCTGGTCCCGGCCGCCATCCTCACCCTCACGGCCGTGGCACTGGTCTTACCGTCAACCCGAGCCTCGATTCTCAACCCGGGTTCACACGGCCTTTCCGAGGTTCTCTACACCTTTGCTTCCCAGGCAAACAACAACGGAAGCTCCTTTGGTGGCCTGACCGGAAATACGGCTTTCTTCAACATCGCGGGCGCCCTGGCCATGCTCCTCGGCAGGTTCGGCTCCATGGTCCTCGTCCTGGCCCTGGCCGGGTCCTTGGGCGCGAAGAAGCCCGTCGCTCCCTCACTGGGGACGTTTCCCACCACCACCCCGTTGTTCACCGGGCTGCTCGCCGGCGTTGTTGTGGTCGTGACGGCCCTCGTCTACTTCCCCGCGCTGTCCCTAGGACCGATCCTGGAGGGGCTGGCACGATGAGACAGCCGTCACGCTCGGCATCTGCGTTTGACTGGAAGCTCCTTCTGAGGGCCTTGCCCAACGCGATCCGCAAGCTCGACCCTCGCACCCTCGCTCGCAACCCCGTGATGTTCGTCGTGGAAGTGGGCTCGGTTCTCACCAGTTTCCTGTTCCTCCGCCACCCCGGCCTATTCCCCGGGCTGGTGATCGTGTGGCTCTGGCTCACCGTGATCTTCGCCAACCTCGCGGAGGCTGTGGCCGAGGGTCGAGGGAAGGCACAGGCCGAGACGCTGCGCAAGGCCAAACAGGAGACGATCGCCCGGCGTCTTCGAGCGGACGGTACAGAGGAGAAATTCCCCGCCATCAGGCTTCGCCCCGGCGATCTGTGTGTGGTGGAAGCCGGAGGAGTAATCCCGGGAGATGGCGAAGTCACCGAGGGGGTCGCCTCTGTCGATGAGTCGGCCATCACCGGGGAGTCGGCACCGGTTATCCGGGAGGCGGGAGGAGACCGCAGCGCCGTCACCGGCGGAACCCGAGTGCTCTCCGACCGCATCGTGGTTCGAATCACCTCCAAGCCGGGGGAGACCTTCCTCGACCGGATGATCGCTCTGGTGGAAGGCGCCGAGCGCCAGAAGACCCCGAACGAGATCGCCCTCAACATCCTCCTGGCCGGGCTCACGATCGTCTTCCTGCTCGCCGTCGTCACCCTCCAGCCGCTTGCGATCTACTCCCGAGCCGAGCAGTCGATGGTGGTGCTTGTTGCGCTGCTCGTCTGCCTCATCCCGACCA
>Ga0265292_1000450_pt1 | contig 59080 bp, 47 predicted proteins | sample Munlanlewell296A_FD_189080 | JGI IMG/M metagenome (GOLD analysis project Ga0265292, IMG submission 189080) | Leachate microbial communities from a municipal landfill in Southern Ontario, Canada - Leachate well 296A | ecosystem: Engineered > Solid waste > Landfill > Unclassified | place: Canada...
AAATCCCAGTTCCAGGTTACAACACGTTTTGTTAAAGCAGTAAATGCCGCCTGCTTACCAACAATGCTGTAGAAAATCCCTGCTTTGGGCGGATCAGCTGGCTCCTCCTTCTTACACGATTGGAACACAGTCATTCCAACAGCAAACAAAAAGCACAAAAAGAGTAATTGTTTTTTCATTGTTATAGGTAGTTGGTTAAAAAATTAGCTATTTACATGTTAAAATGCATATCAATACTGTTACATAGGTACTGTAAATATACAAAAAAAACTTATGGTTTCTTGTCCATTATACAATGATTATTGATCAATACCCGAAAGTGGAACTGAATCGGCTGATGCACCCCACTTCTTGTCAGGTAACGGCCCCATTGCCAATTCAATGGTTGCTCCATTCACCAGATCGGTATGGGTAAACCACGGACGGTTTAAAGGTTGGCCATTCAGTTGTGCCGACTGAATGTATTTATTTACCTTGGAGCAATTTCTGGCAATTATTCTAAAAGTATTCCCGTTATTGAGCTTTATGCTGACTTCTTCAAAAACCGGACTTCCGATATTGTAAATGGGAAGCCCGGGTGTGACCGGATAAAAACCCATGGAAGAAAATACAACGAAAGCTGTCATCCCGCCACCGTCCTCATCCCCCGGAATACCGAAAATATTATCCTGAAACCACACATCAAGCAAAAATCGTATCCGTTTCTGTGTTTTCCAGGGTTCTCCTGCATAATTGTACAAATATGGGATATGGAAACCTGGTTCGTTGCCCATCGAGAATTGGCCTACCATTCCGGTCGCATCTGCAAATTTTGCCCAGTATTGATATTTTGTCCTGCCCAGATCTTCGCGGAAAAGTTGATCGAGGTTTGCTATGAAGTTTTCACGACCGCCCATCAGGTTAATTAATCCATGTATATCTTGCTGCACCTGCCATCCATAGGTGTAGCCATTATTCTCATCGTAATAATCGCGTCCGCCGGGACCACCGTCAAATTTTGGATCTATTTCAATCCATTCCCCTTTGTCATTCTTAGGCCACATTAGTTTTTTATCCGAACGGTATAAATTTTTGTAGTTAGCTGCCTGCCGGCGGAAATATTCATGATCATCTTGGTGCCCAAGTTCTTTGGCCATTTCCGAAAGTGCCCAGTCGTCATAGCTATGACCAAGGGTAATGGCTACACTCTGACGCTTTTCAAAATCGTGAACCTCTTTGATTGTTTCTTCTTCCCCGGGCATAAGAGCCGGGTAATAACCTTTTTCACGATAGAAGGAATCAAGTTCGCATTTTGGGCCATTGCGCCAAGGAAGCATGGTTGCTTCATAGCCATTTTCCCTGATTCCCTGATATGCTTTTTCTACATCGTATCCACGGATGCCTTTTCTCCAGGCGTCAAGGAAAATGATCGTTGAATGGAATCCGTTCATAGCAGGGTCATCCTGATAAAGAAGCGGGAATTGTGGCATCCAGCCACCCTGTTGGTACATCGCAGTGTAGGAGTGGAGCATGTCAGCTTCTTTTTGAGGCTGAAGTATCATACGCAAAGGGTGGTGGGCGAGGTAGGTATCCCAAGCCCAATCATCGATATAGAAATCGCGTTCGCTTTTGTGAACCTGATGATCGTAAGCGCTATAATAGCTGCCATATTCATTAATATTCACCATACGTTCGTATGTCCGGTATAAAGAAGTGTAAAAAGTCCGACGTTGGGCATCGGTACCTCCTTTTACTTTAATCTGGTTGAGTGTATTTGCCCAAACTTGCTCACCTTTGTTTTTGAGTGTTTCAAAATTCCAATCGGAAATTTCATTTTTTAGATTTGCTTTGGCTTGTTCGACACTTATAAATGAAATACCATATTTAAATTCGATCAGCTTATCCTGATCTTTTGAGAATTCAAGCCAGGCAACGGGTTCCTCTCTGGTTTTATTTGTTTTCCTGATAATTTTGGTTTCTTCCTTTAACACAGAGTTGTAATCCTGATTGAACTCCCCGTAAACATAGGCTTTCATCCCATAAAACAGTTCTTCGCCCGAGAACGAATTCTTCGAAACAACCTCCCAATGGCCTTCCTGATTGATATGAAGCCTCAGGATTTTATCGCTTTTTTCCGGAAAAGTAAACCGAAAGTAACCAGTTTTGTTCCCTGGGGAAAATTCTACTTTAATATCTTCATCGATCAAATAAGTTGAAAAGTAGTAAGGGCGCACAATTTCCAGATCATGATCGTATGTTTGTCTTTCCTTCCAGGTTCCTTCTTCTTTTTTCCCTAATCCCGGCAGTATGCCAAAGAGTTCACCTTTCCGGTGCGAGATCATCGTCAGTGGGAAGAAACTAATCTGATCATCCAGATAATCAGCACGTATCGGATGCATCCGAATCATCTGGTTAGGCAATTGCACATTTGGTCTGGTAGGGTGTAGCAAGTGCCCCACCCCACCTATATATGGATCAACATAATTGAGGTTCGTTTTATTGCTACTAATAAACATACAACCGGCCATTAATATGACAACGATTCCAGTGGTTATCGACTTTCTAAAGTTTATTTTCATCGCTTGTTAAATATTGAACGGAACACCTCAAAGTCAATAAGCATAACTATTAAAAATGATAATAAGCATTACTGCATTTCTGTTAAACTCTATCTGCTGCTCATTAGGTGATTATTTTTCTCCTTTCATCTCACGGATACGATTCATATCATCCTGCAATTTATCCGCAAATAGGAAGGTGTCAGCGCTGTGCATAATAATATTTGCACCTGCTTTTGCCCACTCTAACTGTATGTCAAGGCTGCCTCTGTGGCCACCGTGGCAACCTACGGCAACACCACAGGCTCTGGCTTTTCTGATAATTTCGCAGCTCAAATCGAGGAACGCTTCACTGCGGTATTTTTCGGGCATCTCGTAAGACACGGATAGATCGTGAGGGCCAATAACGATGCCATCAACTCCAGGTCCGTCAACAGATTGAATAGCAAAAAATTGCTCCATGTTGTTCACACCTGTTGGGCTTTCAAAGTTGAGAAGCAGCGTGTGATTTTTATTATAGTTCTTCAAATAAGCTTCAAGCTCTGCGGATGGTTTTTCTTCGCCGTAAAGAATTTTCTTTAGCTTTTCCCCTTTCAATGGGCGATACTTTACTGCCCCGATAAGGTCGTAAACATCCTCTATGTTTTCAATATAGGGTACCAATATGGCTCCTGCACCAGCATCCAAGGCTTGAGTGGCCAAATATGGACTGGGTTCCAGAATACGAACAACGGGATTAATCCCGGCAGCTTTATATGCCCTGCACATCCACCCCAAACTATCGGGATTGTAAAAGATGCGCTCTTCACAAAAGAAGACGTAGTCGAGCCCCAGGCTGATCGTTATGTCAAACATCCTGGGAGATGTAGAGGTTATAAGTGTGCCATAAACATTCTTACCTGAGCGCAGTGCGTCCCTAAATTCTTTCCCTACCATTACTTCCATTCTCCTTCCTTGCCAAATGCAGCAACAGCTGCTTTGTTAAATACTTTTGCCGCTTCGTTCATGCTTTCTGGGATTTTTCTCTGCCATCCCAAGATCCGTCATTAATTTCTCTCTTCAAATCGTTTCATGATCTCTTTCCAATTGGTGATAATAATCCCCTCATCTTTAAAGAATTGATGAACCAATGGATCTGCAAATAATTCTCCTTCCCAAACTCTTTGCTGCCATGTACCAGTGATCGTTTTTAAATTTTCAGTAAGGGCAGCCGGATGAAAAATAATTTCAGTTAATCCAGAATTTAAGGATTTTACCAGTTTAAAGAAATTTGCGCGTTTTTCTTCGTAGGTTGAACCTTCCGAAACGCTTGTGAAATTATCTAACTTGGGTAAACGATATTCACCCACATGGTTGATCACATCATCGTTAATGGGGTAACCTGCCTGCTTGAATTTACCGGCAACTTCCGGATCAGAAAGGTCAATTACGTTAGCGGGGATATGATATTCCTCAGCGACCTTTAAAAATACCTTGACATATTCGGGGGACCCATATAATGTTCCCATGTGTGTATCGATATGGCTTGGTTTGAAACCCAGTGCCAGGACTTTTTCTATTTGTGTGCGGATTTCTGTTTCCACTTCATTAGCAGACGCATGCATCACTACTTCGGGGACTTCATGCCAGAATTTTCCATCCGGATCAACTAAACCGGGTACTTTAGATGTTTCAGTCAGAGGTCCCCAACGGTAGTTTTTCCACTCACTGGTTAATGTAAGATGCACACCGATATCGGCCAACGGATGACCTTTTGCCCAATTAATAAACGACTCAGCATTGGGACAGGGCATCATCACTGCAGCTGACAGCAAATGACCGTTTTCGATGTAACGTTCTGTGGCAGTATTTGCTTCCGGGCACATACCTGCATCATCAATATGAAGGAGTACCACTTTCTTCCCTTGTGGAAATCCCAGTTTCTCAGACCATGTCTTATTCTTCTGATTCGTATTGTTTGACGCAACAATTGATTGAATACATGAAATCATCTCATTTCTGAAATCTGCCATTTTTGAATCGCTGCAGACAAGGTCAAATACCTCGCGTGACTGTCCGAGTTTCATCGCCTGATATCCCGGATCTACAAGATTTGGCAGGCTGATTTTGAATAAGTGTTCGATATTTTTGCGAACATCTTCATCAAGATTCACCTCTGACTTTAGATATCCTTTTAAGGCTGCCAATATCCGATAATCCTCAATTCCCTCGCGAACGGCTTCCCATCGGCGGCTGGTAATCGATTTTGTCGTTCCTGGATAAACAAGGTTATATTCTAATTTCATACGCGACCACGGATTTTCACTCACTGAATTGTAACACCAATAGCCGATCCCGCTTGCGCCATTTCTCAGTGCAAGTAAGGCTGCAGTCCGGTATTCATAAATAAGATTGATATTTTTAATGTTGGGTCCAATTGGCCTCGAAGAACTGTAGGAGCAATTATATGACCAGAGCAATTTTCCGGTAGTGCGCATGATATTCATTTCGGGGCTTTTATCTGCTATCCAATCAATTGGAGGGCACCAGACATCAAGATATTTTGACATCGCTTCAAACATGGGTAATTCGCCGCCACCATCCTGGTACAGCATAACATCAGGATTTACTGCATGTGCCATTTCCCCGAATTGAACCACTTTATTTACTGCTTTCCACCCACTTCCGCCAGGTTCATCGATTGGATATAACGCGAAGTGATCGGTACCGATTCCATAACCTGTTAAATGGGCCACCAAATCTTTCAGATATAAACCAAACCGTTTTTTGTATCCTTCACTTGCAAATTCTTCCTTAATATCCGGGAGTCCGTTAATTAAAAAGAATACCTCCTTGCCTTTAAACTGATCTGTAATTTTATCGAATTCGGTATAATCAAAACCAATCAATTCATTTTGGTCATTGAATTTCAATTTGGGTGGGACCAAGAGAAATACGTTGTTTCCATGTGCAAGTAACCCCTCAACTTCCGGTCCTGAGGAAGGAGACCAGGTGCATAGTCGAAACTCAGCAGATGAGGCCATTTTGAACGGAAGAACATCAACCGAAATCTTTACTTTAGTTTCCGGAGCCGGAACTGCATGTGGATTAGTCGGTGCATCCAATACTCCCGCGCCATTGAGTGCCTGCAATGTAAGCTCAATATCATATTTCCCTGCTTTGATATTCCCAATTTCAATATCTAACCATACTTCTCTGCTTGAGAGTGATGGGATACTGATTACTCCTGATTCATCGATTTGAGGCAAAGCATCCCATGATTCCTCTCCCAGAGATGTGGGGGTATTGATAGATCGCAATGGCGTGACTTTAATTGCATTATTCTGATTGTCAATTAGTACTCTTACATTTAAAAGATGATCTGTCACATTAAAAAGCACCAATGGGACGGGATGATGTTCTCCTGGCACTACCGCATGATTTAATAATACAGGATTCTCAACTTTCGTTGGCAACTGCTTGTCAATATTACGATTGTCCCATTTATTCCCTTCAAATGCAATCAAACTGGTGCCAGCTCCAAAATTGGCAGCATTGCTGACAATATCACTGATCAGAACCGCACGTTTGGCCTGTTCATTAAGCTTTGATGTATTTTTAATGGTAGCCTGAACTGAACCTGCTTCACTGACCGATACCATTTCCTGCTGTGAGGAAATCGTATTTACTGCTGACTGAAGTTCAAAAGCTTCTTTTCGAAGTGCATTTGCGGATAATGGCAATACCTTTTCAACCTGGTCCGCAGAAGTGTTTAATGCGCTGACTGAATGTTTTGCCAATGCCCGATCGTTTACAAAAGCCAGCAATGTTACTTCGCGTGATGACGAAAGCAATTCCCTGCCTTCGCTATTCGATAAGGTCCAGGTGAATTTATAATTGCCGGGAAGCGAAAAATCAACAGGAAGGAGCAATTGACCCTCTTTCCCCTGGATGTTTGCAATAGCATAATTTTTTGATCCATCCGGGCTGATGCAAACTGCTGCAGCCTTTAACGGATTTGATCCAGGGCTTGGGTTATAAATATAAAATTGAATTCGTTCTCCGACTAATAACTTATTCCATTCCATATTCCGGGGGATCATGCGGAGTTCATCCGCTTTTGTCAAGCCAAACCATGAACCGGTATTTTGGATGTTGCCCCGGTAGCTCGACCATTGCGTTGCCGAATTTTTTATAGCCGGAGTTTCGAAGCAATAGGTCAGTCCTGCTTCACCACCGGTAAGGAACAGATCAAGTTTCTCCGGATTCCCGGTAATACTCCCGATTGAAGGTGTGACATTGATGGTACGCGATTGAAGTTGACGATCAAAAATCACATCCCCATTATTATTCAGAACTAAGATATGGCCTTGTTGAGTCGAAAGGATATATTCCAGTTTACCGTCGTTGTTGATATCTGCAATAGCCCCGGGAGCTAAACTGCGTCCTTGCATATCGATCTTCCAAAGGACATTCCCGTTTTCATCAAAACGATAGATTAAACCTGACTGAGTGATCAGAAAAATGTCAGTTTGCCCATCCTGATCAAAATCCCCCACCGAGATTGATGAAGATACAGGTATGTTAGTAGGGTACTGCCACACAGGTTTTCCCTGAGCATCGAAGCAAAATATTTCACCTGTACTAGAAGCTGCAACAACATAAGTTTTTCCATCCGAAGCAGCAAACATGACCGGAGCGGATGTTGACCAGGTCTCTGAAGATCCGCCAATCTTATACTTCCATAGCTCTGATAAATCACTTTCTAAAACTGTAATTGATCCATCGTTTGTCGCAATCACAATTTCTGATTTTCCGTCACCGTTTAGATCTCCAACTGAAGGGCTTACTGGCTGTCCGGATATCGTTGTCTTTTTGATCAGCTTGCCACTTAACGCATCAAATAACCATACCGTTCCCTTTAAATCAGTTTGCGCTAATTCATACGAGCCATTTCCATCGAGATCCGCTACAACACTTGCAGACCATTCTGATCCGGCACTCAAATCAGCTTGCCAAATGACTTTACCTTTTCCATTTAGGCAAGTCAATTGACCGCTATTGTCGGCAGCAAAGATTAATGCGACTTTTCCCGGGCGTTTTAGAACTGTTGGATAGGTCATAAAACGACTTCTGGTTTTCCATCGCCATAAACTACTGCCATTTTTTCCTACTGCGATCATCTCTTCCTGCGATGCGATCAAAGCCTCATCCCAACCATTGTTATCAATATCGGCAACAGTAGCTGAACTTTCTAAAAAGCATTTCTGATTACTGGCCCATGTTAGCTCTAAATCTAATTTCTGGGCAGGTAGTAGGGTTGGGAATGAGAATAATACTGTCATCACAGTAATAAAACGGATCAAATACCAGTAGGTCGTCATTGCATTATCTTTTTAGGGTCGATGACCACATGTTTAATCGATTTCTTACCTTCTCCCATCGAATAGGAGTAAGAAACATTTAGAAGGCCATCACTGGTCTGTATTAAAGAGGGATAGGAAAAATTTCCGTTCTTGTCAGGCTGGTATTCGATTAATTCTTTCCATTTCCAGGTCGAACCTTCATCATCCGAAATGAAGAGTGACAATTGATAACGGCCGTCAGTGATGTCATTTCCTACAAAGGCCCATTTACCATCCATTAACACACAAACTTCCACACTGGCTTCATTCGGAATGTCAGTTTTTTGGGAGAGACTCCACGATTCCCCGTTGTCCGACGAAGTACTGGTGTGTACCCTACTGGGTGCATCGCCACTGTCGCGCATATAGGCAACAATGGTTCCATCCTTCTTGATGGCAAGGGCAGGTTGGATAGGGCCACGACCAACAATTGGGAGGCTCGGTCTCCAAGTTGCTCCATCATCGTCCGAAATGGCTATTATCGAAAAGTTCAAACCATCTGAATAAAGCGGTAAAAGAATCCTTCCGCTTTCCAGAGTAATAGGATGGATACGAGTCATCCAACCCAGGCTCCTCTTCAGCAAATCTTTACTTGCTTCTTTGATCATGTTATCGTATGGAGGAGCATATGCTGCCCATCCTGCCTGACTCTCAGTCATTTCTTTAAATCTCTTCTCCACCTCTTTCACAAAACTATCATCGGGCTTAAGTAAGATATTATCCTGCCATTCCCAAACGGGAGCCTCGTTACCAAAATAATTTGTTGTTGTACGGAACCTTAAAATAGCATCTTCCCATTTATTGGCAATGACAGCCACCCAAAAAAGAAATAACTTGCCTTTTCGGTTTAGAAAAAGAACAGGGTTGCAATCGGGTATTCCCTTGGTATCTGCCATTAGAAATGGAACACTCCATGTTTTTAACCCTTTTTTCAACCTTGCCCCCATCACCCGGACATCATCAGCAGAGCGTTCTCCACTGCCCTGAAACCAGGCCGCCAATAGATCGCCATTTGGTAGCATGACAATACTGCTTCCATGAACATGCTCATTTTGGTAAGGGAAAATGATTTCTTCACTTACAATCGCTTGTTTAGCGTTTCTTGTCTGCGCCATTCCGCTCATGGCCGTTAACAGAAATAAAACTGAAAATAGTTGGATGATTTTCATAATCTGGATTTTTTTTGCTGATTGAAATAATACTTATTTATTATGTTCCTGTTCGCAAGACTGACTAAGAAATCATTTTGTTTTCTTTGAAAATAATTTCATCAATACAAATCCGAAAAGGAAAATTGCAAGCGTTCCGAATACTATTGTCAGATTGCTGTGAAACGGACTTCTGAAAGCCAGCAGATCACCTTCTGCAAAATATATTGGTGACAAACTCATCCAGATAATAACCAATACTCCTACGATCACACCAATAACAGCATCGATATTACGCACTCTCTTTGAAAGATATCCCAGAAGAAATAATCCGAGCATACCACCGCTAAAAATTGAGGCCAAGCCCCACCATGCATCCAAAACGCTTTCAACACCAACCAGCGCCAAGGCGACAAATATACCTAACGCACCAAAAATCAAGGAAGAGCTATAAAGAATCTTCATTGATGATTTTTCATTAGCCTCTTTGTTAAAATAGCGTTTATAATAGTCGGAAAGAATAATTGTGGCAGTACTGTTTATACTGGTAGCTACGGTGCTCATACCAGCTGCAAATATTGAGGCGATTAACAGCCCGGTTACCCCTACCGGAAGACCATTCACAATAAAATGCGGAAAAACTTTATCTCCTGCACCGGGAACTTTAAGTTCGGGGGGTAATAAATAAGGTCGTGCAGTGTAATAGGCGAAGAGTGCTGTTCCGATATAAAAGAACACAATCGATACGGGCACATACAATAATGAACCAAATAAAGCAGAGGACTTTGCCTCCTTCTCAGAACTGGTTGTCATATAGCGTTGCACATAGTTTTGATCGATGCCGTAATTCTGGAGATTAATAAACAAACCATAAATCAGGATTACCCAAAAAGTAGAATCTGTCAGGCTGGATCCAAAACTTCCCAGACTAAATTTATTGTTGGCAGCAGCAATCTCGAAAACCTGTCCTGGTCCTTCAGGCATTGAAAATGTCAATATAATAGCACAAACAATTGCACCTACAATCAGGATCATACCCTGGATAGCATCTGTCCAGATAACAGCCTGGATACCACCAAGCATCGAATAAACAGTTACAGCTATTCCTGTGACAATAATTATTGTTTTTACATCCCATCCAAACAAGGCATTGAGAGGTAAAGCAAGCAATAAAAGGATCGCTCCGGTACGCATAAGTTGAGTTAGCATATAACATGTCGAAGCATAAATTCTTGCCCAAGCCCCAAAACGGATTTCAAGGTAATTATATGCCGAAATACTTCCAAGACCTCGGTAAAGCGGAACAAAAAACTTAACAGCAAGAATTGAGGCGATTGGAATAGAAAGGCTAAATACAAAAGCATTCCAGTTCGACATATACGCTTTGCCTGGCAGCGCCAAAAAACTAATACTGCTGACAAAAGTTGCAAATATTGACATTCCAACTACCCATGCAGGTAGTTTGCCACCTCCGGCAGTAAATTGGTCTGATGTCTTATTTTTAAAGAAAAAACTGGCACCAATTATTACATTTCCGAAGGTCAAAACAATAAAGACGATAAGATCCAGAATCGGTAGTTTCATTAGGTTAGCTTATCAAAAGTTAAAAGAATCTGTATGATCAAGTCATGATTAACTTCAGTTCCTCTATGTATTGTTCAATTTTTTTGCGCTCTTCCTTACCATGTCGGCGAAGTGGCAATGCCATGTAATCATTGCAAATATTCATAACCGACAAAGCACATTTAATCCCCTTAGCAATCCTTGATGAGTGTTTACCAACATTATAAATAGTATTGTTGATTATCATGACTTTATCACGAAGGATTGCAATTTTATCAAGATCTCTGTCAACTGATGCATTGTATAAATCTACGAATAATCTGGGAAAAATATTTGCTCCTCCGGCAACAGCTCCATGACCACCATGCAAAATTGTGTCAGGTAAAAATAGTTCAGTACCTGCAATAATTGAGAAGTCTGGTGAGTCTTTAAATTCTTTAATCAGTGAGAAAAGGTAAGACATATCTCCAGAGCTATCTTTTACGCCTATGGCACCCAATTCTTTTGCTTTTCTTATCGTTGCAAGAGACATGTGCATTTTTGTGCAAACTGGCATATCATACATTAAAAAAGGTAAAGGTAATTTTGGAACCAGATTTTCCAAATACTCCCTCATCTCTTCTTGTGCAATTGGCATATAATATGGAGGGGCAATAACAACACCATCTAATCCCATATCTGCTGAATATTCTGCGATTTTCATAGAACCATCCAGAGAAGTGTCTGTAATACCAACTACTACCGGAACTCTGTGATTTACAAGTTCACTGGTTCTTTTTATAAGTTCTTTACGAAGTTCATAACTCAGGCTTGTTGCTTCACCTGTTGTTCCGAGCATAAATAATCCATGTACTCCACCTGATAATAGGTGCTCTATTAGATTTTCAAATCCCTGTACATCAAGGGTATTATTATCAATCAGAGGAGTAATAACTGGAGGAATAATTCCTTTTAATGGTAATTTCATTATTATGTAGTATTATTTATGTTGCATTTTTATGTTGCATTATATATGTCCGTTTTCGTAAATTAATTATTGACATATCATTTTATGAATTTATAATTATAACACAAAGTAACAAGATCAAGTTTTGTTTTACTTGTATTATCTTGTTCTGTTTGCATTGTTTTTTAACTGTTATTTTAGAATAATCTTGTATATTTGTGTTTGAAGTTAAATAGATTAACATGGAAATAACTTACGAAAAGATCTTTGTTCCCTATAAGCATTCGTTTATTACGCGAAAATTGCAGATGCACCCGGGTTCCCATAAGATACACTCCCATGAGAATTTTGAATTGAATTATATAACTTCAGGATCAGGGAAAAGGATCGTTGGTAATAGTATTATGGGTTATGCAGAAGGAGACTTGGTACTTTTAGGTCCCGATATTCCGCATTGCTGGGATGTATTGGAACCAGGGCGGGAGAATATTTCTGAATGTATTGTTACTCATTTTTATGAGAAAATAATAAGCTCAGATTTCTTTAATATCCCGGAACTTGAGGCGGTTGTAGCCTTACTGAAAAATGCCAGTAACGGGATTTGGTTTAGAGGCGAAAAAACCGAAAAAGTGGGCCTCACTCTCAAAAAGATGGTGACTTTAAACGGCCTTGAGCTTTACGTCGAATTGTTGAAAGTTTTTCACCTTTTGCTTCAGATTGAAGAAAGGGAGAATTTGGCTCTTCCTTCTTCACTCCCAAAATTCTATGATAGAAATCATTACCAGATTAGTAAAATCTATGAGTATGTTTTTAAAAATATTCAGACAGGAATTTTACTGAAAGATGCAGCTGTAATTGTGTTTATGGAACCAGGTTCATTTTGCAGATATTTTAAAAAGAAAACAAATCAGACTTTTATGGATTATGTCAAAAATGTCCGAATTGGGATAGCTGCAAAATTGTTGGCTGAAACAGACAAGCAAATAACTCAGATATGTTACGAATGCGGGTATAAAAATTTAGCTAATTTCAATCTTTATTTCAAAGGAATTATGAAGAAAACCCCATCGGAGTACCGCAAGGATTTTAAATAGTTTTGTTGTTTTGACGTTAATATGGAATACGGATAAAGAATGGAACGCGGATAACGCAGATTGCTTATGATTAAATATGATTTTTTCATCTGCGTTCATCATAATCATCAGCGTCATCAGAGTTCAGCTCTTCAAATGGATTAACCAACACCAGAGAATCAAAGCTTTCTATGGAACTTCCCGCAACTGTTTTCGTGGACGAGGGATGCAAAAAAACATGGAAACGGCTAAACTGTTCGCAGAAGTTAATATTGCATAGGAATCGGTCAATAATTATTACAAAAAATACAATTTAATACTGTTTCTTGAATTTGAGATGGTAAATGATATTAATTAAAAGTATAAGCTATGAATAGTTCTGAATATCAGGGAAATAAATTAAATCTATCGGAATTTGGCTGGATGAATCAACCCAAAGTTTTTTCTTTAGAAAATGACCGTCTGACCATTATAACCGATCCGGAAACCGATTATTGGCAACGCACCTATTATGGTTTTCAAAACGACAATGCCCCTACATTCATAAAAGATATTGAAGGAGACTTCACCTTTGTTGTAAAATCCGACTTTGAAGCTGTAAATCAATACGATCAATGCGGGATCATCCTTTATCATGACAATGAAAACTGGGTAAAGGCATCCGTTGAATATGAGAATGAAGAATTTGCACGTCTGGGTTCAGTTGTCACCAATTTTGGATTTTCAGATTGGGCATCAACAGATATTTCCGCAGAAGTTAATTCAATGTGGTACCGTTTCAGCCGCAAGGGACAAGATTTTTGTATTGAGTATTCATCTGATGGGGAACACTATCAGCAGATGCGGATTTTTCATATGCACATTGCAATACTGATTGCGCGGGCTGGCGTTTACGCTTGCAGCCCTTTGAAGTCAAGCTTCAAAGCAGTCTTTTCAAATTTTGAATTGGGGTTGTGTAAATGGTTTGACCATCATGGCAACTAGCCTGTTTTGCAGAATAAAGATTTATAAACCAAAATTAACTGCCATATTATGAGAAAATTGAGACTGTATTTATTGCAAATCCTTCCTTTGATTTCCAGCTTCATTTTTACTTTAAGTTTAATTTCTTGCAAACAAGAGGCTAAAAAAACGGAAAGCACTTCAGGTGAAGAGATTTATCAGGATGTCCCGTTTGTGCAAGAGTTTCATGATGCTTATATGGTCGGTAATAACCAAGCCGATAACGAAGTGCGGAGTATTGCGGTTGACCACGAATCAAATGTCTGGATTGCAACGGCTTCGGGTGTTTTTCTCAAAAAGGCTGAAAGCAGAGTTTGGGATCCTGTTATCACGGGCGATGACCGGGGGCCGGCCTATTCGGTTACAGTTAATCCGGATGGTGATGTTTTACTGGGAACATGGGATGGTATTTACAGGTACAAAAATCACCTGCTTAATAAAGAAGAGGGAGCAAAACAACCTATATCTGAAATTTGTAATGATGGAAACGGAAATTATGCTCTAAGTCCATACGGAATTTGGCGCTACAAATCCAATAAATGGGAACAGCAGGAATATAAAATTTCGCGTTCAGTCCGTGACGCCATTACAGACGGGAAGGGTAATTTGTGGGTTGCAACAGATGTCGGGCTCTATCTTTGTAAAGATGGCAAAACTAAATTATACCAGGATGTTACGGAATTGATCAGCTGCTATGTCCGGGCAATTTCTTTTGACCCTGACGGAAATATTTGGGCCGGGGTAATGGGTGGCGTTTCTATCAGGGAAGGTGAACGCCTGACCAAAAATCTGACTCCCAAAGAGGGGATTCCTTCTGTATCAGTAAACTGTATTAGTCAATCGCCCGAGGGAATAATGTGGATAGGAACCGATGTTGGGGTGGTCCGTTTTGCAAAAGATGGCTCGCACTCACTGCGTTTTAGTAAACGGTGGTTGACCGATAACAAGGTTACAGATGTGGCTTTTGATGCTGACGGGAATGCATGGATTGCCACTGCCAATGGAGTAAGTGCTATCAAACGAAGGATGATGACATTGAAGGATAAAGAAAAGGACTATTACAGTCAGTTAATGAAAAAGCATATACGTGATCCCTGGACTTGCGGAATCCTGAGATTGAAAATTCCCGGAGATACAGCTTCATGGCGTAATTCGGATGACGATAATGATGGGGAATATACCGGGGGCTATTTGGCCATGGAGAGTTTCAGATATGCGGTAACGAAGGACGAAGATGCCAGGATCAAAGCACGAAAAGCTTTTGATTTTTTGAAATTTTTGCAGGAAGTAACCGGAACGGAAGGATTTTTTGCCCGCTCCATTGTCCCTTCCGATTGGACTGAAGTGAATGACGGTAACAGAACTTATACTAAAAAACAGCTTGCTGATGAACTGATAAAAGATCCGCGCTATAAACCAGTCGAACTAAGATGGCGAAAGTCGGCTGACGGCAAGTGGTTGTGGAAAGGAGATACCAGCAGTGACGAAATGGATGGGCACATGATGAGCTATTTTTTCTACTATGAGTTTGCAGCCGGTGAGGATGAAAAAATATTGATCCGTGACCATGTTAAAAAAATAATGGACCACTTGATAAAGACCAACTACAACCTGATTGACATAGACGGAACGCATACCCGATGGTCTGTTTGGTCGCCAGACCAGTTAAATCATGACCCGGATTGGGCTTCGGAAAAAAGCCTCAATTCATTTGAACTTCTTACCTATCTTAAATTTGCAGGGCACATTACCGGTGAAGAAAAATATGAAAAGGAATATCGCCGTTTGATTGACAAGGAAGGGTATCTTGAAAATGCATCGCATTTAAATTCCAAAAATCCGGCATGGCAAATATATTTTGACCGTACTTTGGAAGGCTATCTTTTCCCCATCTTGCTGAAATATGAAAAGGACCCAGAGCTGAATCAGTTTTATAATAAACTGATTAACGAATGGATGGACAATCAGCCAGCCGGGGAAAACCTGATCAATAATCTGACTTATGCTTTGGCTACAGGTAAAAAAGTCAATATACGTCAGACGATTGATTTTCTGAAGGATGCTCCTCTCGATCTGGTCGATTGGCCGATCGATCATACTTTGCGCGAAGATGTTCAAATTGTCAGAAGCCCGATTCTCGAAGAGGTTCAGATTACCGAACTTCCACCCGCAAGTGAAAGGTCTACCGTACGATGGGATAAAAATCCATGGGCCGCAGTACAAGGAGATCCGCAGCAGGTGAGGGAACCGGTTTTTTGGCTTTGGCCTTATTGGATGGCACGTTATCTGGATATTATTCAAAATCCAAATCAGTAATTTTAATTGAATGAGTTATTTTATAGTTTAATGGTTGTTTAAACTTCATAAAGCAATTTACTTCAAAGGAATAGAAATTAATTTATACATTGACAAAGGAAACAGTATGGGATCTATTAAAGAAAAAGTGACGGCTAATCCTGGAAATATAAAGGATAATAATTTGTTTTTCTTTAGAAAATGGGTTGCAGAGCCTGGTAAATTCGAAGTCCTTATTGGGAGTTCATCAAGAGATATCCGTTTGAAAAATCAATTCAATCTGAAGTAATACGAATCTTTAAAAATTTGATTCTCATGAAAATACGTTTAATATCATTATGCCTGTTCATCCTGATAATTGATTCCTGCACATCTGAAAAAATTAAGTCGGAAGTATCAGCTCTTCGTTGTGAATATCTTACAAATCCTGTAGGACTGGATGTGTTATCTCCTCGTCTTTCGTGGCAGATGAAGAAAGATGTCAGAGGTGCCAGACAAATAGCCTACCGGATCATGGTTGCCACAACCGATGAATTATTGTTGAATAACGCCCCTGATCTTTGGAATTCCGGCAAAATTGAATCTGATCAATCCATTCAGGTTGTATATAATGGCAAGCCGTTAATTTCGGGCATGAAAGTCAGTTGGAAAGTGCAGATCTGGGATGAAGAAAATAATGTCTCTTCCTGGAGCACCATCGCTAATTGGGAAATGGGGCTGCTAGATAAAGGAGAATGGCAGGCAAAATGGATTGGTGCACCTGCATCGTTAGCAGCCAGGGAGTGGAAACTTCCTTCTCCACTGTTTCGGAAAGAAGTTAATATTTCCAGGAATATCAAAAAGGCACGAGCTTACATCAGTGGGCTCGGATATTACGAACTATACATCAATGGGGAAAAAATCGGAGATCATGTTCTGTCACCCAATCAAACCAACTACGACCGGCAGAAAGTTGAGAAATGGAGTGAACCAAGAATTGGGAACATGACCACAACGGTCCTGTATGAAACATTTGATATTACTTCTTCTCTGAAATCCGGTGGCAATACCTTAGGTGTTATCTTGGGAAATGGTTGGTATATTCAGTCTGATCGTCCGTTGGATACTTCACTTTGGTATGATACTCCACGCCTTATTGCTCAATTCGGGATTGAATATGAGGATGGAAGTAAAGAATTAATTATCAGCGATGAAAGCTGGAAAACATCCTTAAGCCCCATCCTCTATAACGGGTTACATACTGGCGAAATTTACGATGCCCGGATGGAACAGGAAGGATGGAACGAAGCAGGATTTGACGATTCAAAATGGTTGGATGCTGTAACTGTGCGTCCACCAACCGGAACCCTGAAAGCACAAATTTCACCACCCGATCGTGTCACCAAAACAATCAAACCGATTTCAGTAACCCAACCTGGAAAAGGGATATACCGCTTCGATTTGGGGAGATTGTTCTCGGGCTGGGCAAGATTGAAGATATCTGGTGCCAAAGGAACAGCCATTAAACTACGTTTTATCGAAGAGTTTGGCCCAACTTACGGTCAAACCGATACATACATTTTAAAAGGAGAAGGAACCGAAACATGGGAACCGCGCTTTACCTGGCATGCTTTCCGATACGTCGATGTAACTGGGTCGCCTACCGAATTGACCGTTGAAAACATTGACGGCCGGGTTGTTAATACCGATGTCAATAGGGCTGGAAGCTTTGAATGTTCAAATAAATTGCTGAATCAAATCCTTGAAAACTACCAATGGACACAATTAGGCAATGTTCATGGGGGTATCCCAAGCGACTGCCCGCATCGTGAGCGTCGGGGGTATACCGGAGATGGTCAAATCTCCGCCAGAGCGGCGATTTATAATTTCGACTTGTCACAGTTTTATACAAAATGGTTAAATGACATCAGGGATGCTCAAAATCATAAAACCGGATACGTACCCAACACAACTCCTTATCAGGATGGGGGAGGAGGAACCGCGTGGGGTTCAGCATATATCATCATTCCCTGGTACATGTATCAATATTATGGGGATAAACGTCTTCTTGAGCTTCATTATAACGGAATGAAGCACTGGGTTGAATATCTGAAAAACGAACTGAATCAGGATGGAATTCTGGTTAACCAGGGACTTGGAGAATGGGTCCCGCCTGAAATTGTCGAAATCCAGCCAGAATTTGTTAACACCTGTTATTATTACCACTGCTGCCAATTAATGGCGAAAATTTCAGGTGTCCTTGAAAATATGACCGATAAACAATATTACACGCAATTGGCAGTAAAGGCGCAGGCAGCTATCAATACCCTCTATTTCAATGCTGAGAATTCAAGTTACTCTGTTGGTCGTCAGGGGGCAAATATCTTTCCGCTGGGCTTCGGAATCGCAGAAAAGGAAAACGTTGACGCTGTCTTTAATAATCTTTTAAAGAATATTATTGGTCAAAATAAGGTCCATTTTGATACCGGCATACTTGGCACACCTGTTCTGCTCGAAGTATTGACCGAAATGGACAGGGCCGACCTTGCGTATACGCTGATGAACCAACGCGACTTTCCCGGTTTTGGTTTTATGATTGAAAAGGGAGCCACTACTATTTGGGAAACATGGCAGGGTGATGTATCTCACAGCCACCCCATGTTCGGAAGTGTTTGTCAATGGTTTTATCAAAATCTTGGCGGAATTTCTCCTGATCAGAATAATCCCGGATTTAAACATTCGATTATTAAACCATCTCCGGTAAGCAGTCTGTCCTTTGCAAATGCTTCATACCAATCAATATATGGAGAGTTTAAAACAGAATGGAAATTTGTGGGGGAAGATTATCTGCTGAATGTTACAATTCCTGCCAATACTTCTGCTACAGTTTATGTTTTGGCGGTCAAGGATGAAAAAGTTACAGAGAGTGGCAAACCCATATCTAAAAATCCACATGTACAATACCTGAAAAACGAAGGTAAATATGCTGTTTACGAGGTAGAATCAGGAGATTATCAGTTTTTATCGAAGGGATCGAAAAATATGCTGAAAAATACTATCCTCTCGAACCCGATCATTCATCCGGGTGATACATTGGCACAGGTACACGACTCGGTAATGGTAAATATAACTTCCGATGTTACTGAAGCACAGATTTATTATACAACCGACAATTCAGAACCAGACAGCAACTCGCCGTTGTTTAAAAATCCGTTTTACGTGTCGCAACCAAGCGCTATAAGAGCAAAAGCTTTTTTAAGCGGTTATGAACCCAGCTTCACAAAAACCAATTATATCGATTTTATCAATCCAGAAGTCAATGGTTTAACTATTAAGTATTACGAAGGTATCTGGACAAAACTTCCCGATTTTTCAAAACTTCCTGTTGTAAAGTCCGGTACTGTTTATGAGTTTGGTTTGGACAAAATCATTCCAACCAAGGATGAGTTTGCACTGTCATTTGATGGAATGATACAAATCAAAAATGACGGGACCTATGAATTCTACATCCAATCTAATGATGGAAGCCGTTTATTCATCAATAATGAACTTGTAATAGATCATGATGGTCCACATGGAGCCGATATTGAAAAAAGGGGCAAAATAACATTAACGAAAGGTGTCCATCCTTTAAGGCTGAATTACTTTCAGGCAGGTGGAGGATTGTATCTCCGTGTGCAATATTCTGGTCCTGATATTGAAAAACAAGATGTCCCGGCAATGGTTTTGTTTCAGAAATAAAATTATTTTAATTTTTAATGAAAACATTCTGGCTTTAAATTATTTATATCTTAGCTAAATTGATTTAGTTTTTTAATTAAACGAACTTATATGTCTGATAATAATCAAAATCAGGGTGAGTTTTATTTAGGTTTGGATATTGGCGGAACCAAATGCAGCGTTGTAGTTGGAGATGCTTCTTTTTCAATAAAGAGAAAAATTGTTTTCGATACCAGGACAGAGAGGGGTTATCAAGTCATTCTATCTGAATTCCAAAAACACATTAAATCATTACTGGCCGATTATTCCGGTTACAATTTAAAGCGAATAGGTATCAGCTGTGGTGGTCCGCTGGATTCAAAAAAAGGTATTATTTATTCACCCCCGAATTTACCTGGATGGGATAATGTGCCTATTACCAAAATATTCAGTGATGAATTCGGAGTTGAAACCGTAATACAGAACGATGCAAACGCTTGTGCCTTGGCAGAATGGTTGATGGGAGCAGGGAAAGGAACCTCCAACATGATTTTTCTGACTTTCGGTACAGGAATGGGTTCAGGCCTGATTTTAAACGGAAAGTTATACAGTGGTACCAATGATTTAGGAGGGGAAGTCGGACATATACGACTGGAAAAAACGGGACCAATTGGTTTTGGGAAAGCTGGTTCATTCGAGGGATTTTGCAGCGGTGGGGGAATAGCCCAACTGGCAAAATCGATTGTATCGGAAAGACTGAAGAATAATCGGAGTGTTGGTTTTTGTCCTTCCTTAGAGATGATCATAGAAATTGATACGAAAATGGTGGCACTGGCTGCACAGGCCGGTGATCTGGTTGCCAACGAGATAATCGGGATTTCAGCAGAATATCTTGGCCAGGGACTGGCAATATTGATTGACATCCTAAATCCTGAATGCATTGTCATCGGGAGCATTTATGCACGCAATGAAATGCTTTTTAAACCGCTTGTAGATAGAGTTTTGCAAAGAGAAGCCATTCCTTCAGCTCTTGAGGTATGCAGGATAAAACCAGCCGAACTGGGCGATTCGATCGGCGATTATGCCGCTTTGTGTGTAGCCATTTATGAGGATAAATTTTAAATCGTTAGAAAGTGGAAAACATCATTTTTTTAGAGGATTTCATTAGCAGATACCCACAACTTGTGTCGGTTAAAGATGAAATACAGAAGGCAGCTGATTGCTTGATAATGTGCTATCAACAAGGCAGGAAGGTGTTAGTGTGTGGTAATGGCGGAAGTTGTTCCGATTCGGATCACATCGTTGGTGAATTAATGAAGGGCTTCGAACATAAGCGTCCGATTGGAGAATCATTGAAAAAACAGTTGTTGGAGTTTGCCGGAGAACGTGGAGAATATCTTGCCGGAAAACTTCAGCAGGGTTTGCCTGCCATTTCGTTGACCGCGCACAGTGCCCTGATAACAGCTGTTGCCAACGACACGGATGCTGATCTTATTTTTGCCCAGCAGGTTGTTGGTTATGGAAAAGCCGGAGATGTTTTGATCGGGATTAGTAGTTCAGGAAACTCTCAAAACGTTGTCGATGCTCTTATCACCGCGAAAGCCAAAGAAATGGTTGTTATTGGGCTGACAGGTGAAACCGGCGGAAAGATGAAGCCGTTTTGCGACATTCTGATCAATGTGCCTGGAAAACGTACCGCATTTGTGCAAGAATTACATTTACCTGTTTACCATGTACTTTGCCTGATGGTGGAGAATTATTTCTTTAGAAATCATTATTGCTAACTGGTTAAGGAAGTTATTCCTCCTATAATAAATTATTACCATGAAGAACAAAAACAATTCAAAGGGGAAGAGTCACATTTCTCGGAGAACTTTCATTAATCGTACTGCCACCTGTACAGCGGTTATTGCCCTTGGGCCGGTGACAACCCTCATCGCAAATGATATGCAACAGGTTACATCATGGCCGGCAGATGCTTCAAAATTCAGGTTTCATATGATCGGGCAGGCTCATATTGACCCGGTATGGCTTTGGCCCTGGACGGAAGGAATCTCTGTCGTTCATAGTACATTCAGGTCGGCTCTTGACCGGATGAATGAAACACCGGACTTTTGTTTTACAGCCAGTTCCGCACAATTTTACCATTGGATTGCCGAAAACGATCCTGAAATGATTGCAGAGATAAGTAAACGAGTTGATGAAGGTCGCTGGAATATAGTTGGAGGATGGTGGGTAGAACCCGATATGAATATCCCCAGCGGTGAATCAATGGTCAGACAGGGTTTATATGGTCAGTTGACCTTGCAGCGACTTCTGGGTCATCGTGCCACAGTTGCATTTAATCCCGACTCTTTTGGTCACGCAAGCACCTTGCCCCAGATTATCAAATCGCAAGGGATGGATAATTATATCTTTATGCGTCCGGCACCAAAGGAAAAAATACTGCCTACTGATCTCTTCTGGTGGGAGGGCGCAGATGGAACACGCGTTCTGACCTATCGCATTCCGTTAAGTTATAACGATAGTGGATCGGTAAAGAATCGTGTGGAGCAGGTTCTAACCCAATTCAGGGATCAGCCGATGAAAAATTTTATGGCTTACTATGGTGCAGGAGATCATGGAGGTGGTGCAACAAAGGAAAATATTCGTTCTATTGAAGAATTAAAGGTTGAAAAGGGAGCTCCGACAGTTTTTTACAGTACTCCTGAACGCTATTTTAAGGAGGTTCGTGAAGAGAAGAATACTAACCTTCCGGTTGTAAAAGATGACCTGCAGCATCATGCAGTGGGTTGTTATACCGCTGAGTCAGAAATAAAGAAAGGAAACCGTCAATCAGAGGCGGCCTTAGTCACTGCAGAAAAAATGGCTGCCATTGGTTCAGTTGCATGGGGTGCCAACTATCCGAAAAGAGAATTGACCACTGCATGGCAAAGGGTGCTGTTCCTTCAGTTTCACGACAGTCTGGCCGGGACTTCACTGTTTGAGCATTCTCAGACGGCACGTGAAGGATACGGGTATGCGCTTGACATCGCCCATCAGGCAACCTATTTGGCTGTTCAGAAACTCGAATGGCAAGTTCCTGCAGAGGATCCTGCCTCCCAGTATTTATTGGTCTTCAATCCACATGCGTGGGAAGTTCGCGGAAACGTAGAATATGATTTTAACTGGGGTACTGCGCATAAATCTTCACGAGTTGAAGATGAACTAGGAAATTCGCTGCTTCATCAATGGTCTGCCGGTTCCACTGAGGCAGGCAGCCGTAAGAAGCTTGTTGTCAATACAATGATCCCGCCTTTGGGGTACCGCCAGATACGTCTTATGGATGGGGATACGCTAAAGAGTAAGACTGTTGCCTTTGCTGAAGAAAACAGACTTGAAAATGAATACCTCCGGGTACATTTCTCAACAAATGGGTCATTAGGGATATCCGACAAGGAAACCGGGAAGGAATTGTTTTCCGGTGGTGAGAGTGGATGCAGGGCATTAGTAATAGATGATCCAAGCGATACATGGAGTCATGATATTAAGACCTTCTCAAATGAGATAGGGGCTTTTGAAAATGCAACCATCAAAGTACTTGAAAATGGTCCATTACGGGCAACAATACGTGTAACATCCACCTATGGTGCCTCTACGCTCACGATTGACTGGACACTTTACACTGGTTCGCGGAATCTGGAGGCAAAGGTCACTCTTGACTGGCACGAGCATTTTAAGATGCTTAAGTTCTCTTTCCCTGTTGACGTTGAATCACCAACTGCAACATATGAAACACCTTACGGATATATTGAACGTGCTACAAATGGTGATGAAGATCCAGGTCAGAGATGGATTGATCTGAGTGGAAAACGTAACGGGAGCACTTATAGTTTTACGGTTATCAATGATGCCAAATATGGTTACAATGTACAAGGAAATGATATGCGAATCTCCATCGCCCGGTCTGCGGTCTATGCCCATCACAACCCAAAGGTTCTCGATATGAAGGCAGAACATCTCTGGATGGATCAGGGGATACAAACTTTTCGAATGTTATTGGTTCCTCATCAGGACACCTGGCAGAAGAGCAACATTGTGAGGATCGCAGAGGAATTCATGGCTCCTTCTATAGCTATTTATCAGGGAATACATGGTGGATCGATGCCAAAATCGGGTTCTTTCCTCGCTGTTGACGCACAAAACGTGGTTGTATCCGCGATCAAACAGTCAGAAAACGGAGAAGACATTATTATTCGGTGCGTCGAGACATCTGGACTACCGGCTACCGCAACCATCGATTTGCGGTTTTCCGATCGGAAATGGACCGGCAGTTTCCGGCCATGTGAAATAAAGACCCTCAGAATTAAGCAAAAATTGGGTGATATTACAGAGGTCAATCTCCTGGAAGAATAGATGGATTCTAATAACTTATGTCATTTGTTATACTTCAATTTAGTTAATTAATTAAAATTTAAAATGGTAAATAATTCAAAAATTGGATTTCAAAAAATGTTGCCCGTTTTTATGTCCTTCATTGTAATGGGATTTGTCGATATTGTTGGTGTTGCAACTGGCTTTATCAAAAAAGATTTTAGTCTGCCGGATAACCTTGCTCAGCTGATTCCATCCATGGCATTGGTTTGGTTTTTTCTCTTGTCTGTCCCTTCCGGCATTTTACAGGACCGATTCGGCAAGAGGCGAATGCTTAACATCGGGATGCTTTTGACCGGATTGGGAATGATTATCCCGTTTATACATTATTCATTCCCGGTAATGCTGGTTGCATTTATTGTTTTAGGGATCGGGAACACTATTGTTCAGGTGTCAGCCAATCCATTGCTGCACGATGTGGCACCTCGCGAAAAGTATGCCAGTTACATGAGCCTTTCCCAGTTTATAAAAGCGATTGTTTCATTGCTGGGTCCTGTCATTACAGCACTGATGGCAACTATGTTTGGCAATTGGAAACTGGTTTTTGCCGTTTATGCAATAACCTCAACATTAGCAGTAACCTGGCTTTACTTTACCCAGATTGAAGAAACGAAATCCAGTCACGGGGCAGCTACGTTTAAAAGTTGCTTCAGTTTATTGAAAAACAAATTTATCGTGGTGATGGCATTGGGTATCTTTATGCTGGTTGGAGCCGATGTAGGCATGAACTCGAATATAGCCAACTTTCTTCAAAATCAATTTGGTCTTAGTCTCGAACGGGCATCTTTGGGGATCAGCCTCTATTTTACTGCTTTAATGATAGGCCGGTTTTCGGGCGCTGTCATTTTAAACTGGGTATCTGCACGGCGGTTTTTACTACTAACAGCCATTGTGGCATTGATAAGCCTTGGCGGCATGTTGCTGGCGCCGTCGGTATTGGTGGCTCAGATCGCCATTTTCATGGTAGGGCTCGGTTCAGCTAACTTATTCCCTCTGATCTTTTCCATTGCACTTGAAAAAATGCCTGATCGCTCCAATGAAATTTCCGGGTTGATGATCATGGCTGTTTCCGGAGGAGCATTTTTACCACCGCTAATGGGGTTGGTCAGCACAGGTGCCGGGGTTAGAGCCAGTTTTTTGGTTTTGGTAGCTGCTATGATTTATTTAGTTAGCGCAGGGGTATATTCATTGAAAAAATAAAAAGGACGCTTTTTCTGTTTTTGCGGTAATATAAATTCTCATGAATAAACTGATCATTTATTCTTCTATTCTATGTGTTTCTTTTGTGCAAATCTTAAATGCACAGGTTCAGACACGTCCTTTGCCAAAGTCCGGTTTTGAGCAGAGAATTCATGAAGCTGTTTATGCCATAAGATTAATCGATACTCATGAGCATTTGATGAGCGAAAAGGATGCGCTTGCCAGTGCAACTGATTTTAGCTGCCTGTTTACCAACTATCAGCTGGAAGACCTGATCTCTTCCGGTGTTGCGCCGGAAACAATTTACAATACGTTTAAAGGGAAAGATGCCAGCTATCCTTATGGAGGAGAGATGGCTACGTTAGCCAAAAATTTCCCCAATGTGTATATTGACATGGCATGGTCTGCTCTTATCTCACCATCATATACAATGCAATACTTGCAGGAGTTTATAGAAACCGTACCAGCCAATAAAATTATGGCTTTTGGTGGCGACAGTCAGACTGTTGAGGGTGCCTATGGAGCATCTATTTTGGCAAGGGAGACTGTAGAAGAGACGCTAACACGAATGGTGAAAAATGGATATTTGACCGAAGAAGAGGCTCTGGATATTGCAAAAAAGATACTTAGAGAAAATGCAATAAGTATATATAAGCTTAAATTTTAAAGAGATAATTATGAAAAAAATTTTGTTACTAAATATGTTTTTGTTTTTTCTAATGGGATATGCAAAGTCTCAAGATAGATTAGAATCAAATGGGCAGATTCCCATTCTGGCATGGTATGGCATTCCTGCATGTGAAACCACGGTTGAACGTTACCAGGAGATGAAGGATGCCGGAATCACCCACCAGTTTAGCGGATTTCCCAATGCCGATGCAATGCAAAAGGCCTTGGATATTGCATCAAAGGTGGGTATCAAGATGATCGTTTCTTGCCCCGAATTAAAATCAGATCCGGAGAAAACAGCCAGGCGTTTTATGAATCATCCTGCGGTTGCAGGTTATCATCTTATCGATGAGCCAAGTATGGGTTTATTTCCAGAGTTGGGAAATTGGGGAAGGCGAATTCAATCTGTAGATAGTAAACATTTTTGCTACGTTAATCTGTTTCCCAATTTTGCGGACTCTGCTGTACTCGGAACGAAAAATTACAGGGAGTACGTGAGCGAGTGTGCCCAGAAAATACCATTACAATTTTTATCTTTTGACTACTATCCGGTTCTCAAAGACCGTCTTTCCAAAACCTGGTACGAAAATTTGGAGCAGTTTTCCGATGAGGCAAAAAAAGCAGGAAAGCCTTTTTGGGCATTTGCACTCACCACTAACTATGATGATGGACATCTTACTCCTCAAACACTTGCTTCGATACGACTTCAGGTGTTTAGCGATTTAGCTTATGGTGCACAGGGAATACAGTATTTCACTTACTGGTCGGCGACTTCCGTTAACTCACCATCGAGCGAAGATCAACGAGGAGCTCCCATTAGTGCAGCGGGTAAAAGAAGCGTCGTTTATGACAGGGTAAAGCTCATGAGTGAGGAAATAAAAAACCTGTCGGGTGTTTTTCTGGGATCAAAAGTTATTTGGGTTAGGCATTCCGGGAAAGGGATGATTCCTGGTGGAACAGTTCGCCTGACCACGCTTCCTGATGCGATTAAAGTTTTAGACACCGGTGGTGCACCTGCCTTGGTATCGCTGTTGGAAAAGGGAGAAAACTCCTTTTTAGTAGTTGTAAATAAGGATTTTTTAAATAGCATTAATTTGACTGTTTATGGGGATGAATCGGTAAAAAAAGTATTAAAAGATGGAACCATTGTTCCGGCCAGTGTTTACGAAAGTTCCATGGAGCTGGATCCGGGTGATGCCGCTATTTACCTGTTTCCCAGGGTGAATAATTAGTAATTAAGATTTTATAAAAAGTTATTCCAAAAATACCAGATGAAAAAAGAACAATTGCAAAAAATCCTGGATGATATCAGTGCTGTTAAAATTGCAGTGGTGGGAGATTTTTGTCTCGATGCCTATTGGTTCATCGATGAAGCCATGAGTGAAATTTCGGTAGAGACCAACCAGGCCACCCGACCTGTCTCACAACAGCGTTACTCTCTCGGTGGGGCAGGCAATGTCACCAACAACCTCGCCGCAATGGAGATCAAAGATATCCGCGCTTTTGGAGTGATAGGCACTGATCCTTTCGGTGCAGAAATGGTTCGGATCATGAAAGAGACAGGAATTCAACCAAGAAATCTGCTGATTCAGGAAGAGGAGTGGTACACCCATACTTATGCTAAACCGTATATCGAGGATAAAGAGCTGAACCGGGTCGACTTCGGGAATTACAATCATTTGTCAGAAGCGACTGCTGATCGTTTGATTGGTAATCTGATTCGGGAAATTCCTGAAGTAGACGTTGTTATCATCAACCAACAAGTACCTTCCGGTATTCATACCGACTACTTTAAGAAGAGGTTGGTTGAAGTGATCCTGCAATTTCCGGGAAAAACCTTTATCGTCGATAGTCGCAACTTCAATGACTATTACCACGGAGCTATCCGTAAGATGAATGATACGGAAGCTGCCAGGTTGTGCGGGCTCAATAAAAAACCGGATGAAGTGGTACTCTATTCTGAAATTGTGTCATCTGCCAAAGAATTGTATAAACGCTACCAAAAACCACTTTTTATCACCAGAGGCAGCAAAGGATCTCTGACTATTGATAAAACAGGTATTTCAGAAATACCCGGTCTGATGATCCTTGCGAAAGTTGATACCGTTGGAGCCGGCGATAGTTATCTGGCAGGAGCAGCATCAACATTGGCGGCAGGATATGACATGGAGATTGCTGCACAAATCGGATCTTTTGTTGCCGGTGTTACTGTTCAAAAATTATTTCAGACAGGGACTGCTAGTCCGGAAGAAATACTCGGTATAGGGCAGGATCCTGATTTTATTTTTGCTTCAGAATTAGCTGAAAATAAACGACATGCCAACTACTTGACGGATACCGAAATTGAAATCGTCAACAATTGGGAGAATAAACTTCAAATCAAGCATGCCATATTTGACCACGACGGAACTATCTCTACCCTCCGCGAAGGCTGGGAATTGATCATGGCACCCATGATGATCAAAGCAATTTTGGGCGATAAATATCATGATGCTGATGAAGTATTGTACCAAAAAGTGAAAACAAGAGTTGATGAATTCATTGACAAAACAACCGGGATCCAGACCTTGGTCCAAATGCAAGGGCTGATGGGTTTAATCCGGGAATTTGGTTGCATACCCAAAGAAAAAATGCTCGATGAATTTGGATACAAACAAATTTACAACGAGGAGTTGCTTGTCATGGTCAAGGAACGGGAAAGGAAACTATCGCGGGGTGAGCTGCTATTGGAAGATTTTACTTTAAAAAATGCTGTTCCGTTTCTCCAGAAACTCTATGATGCTGGCATTAAGCTCTATCTGGTCAGCGGTACTGATGAAGAGGATGTAGAAGGCGAAGCCCGTGTTTTAGGTTACAATCATCTCTTTGAAGGCAGAATTTACGGGGCCATAGGAGATGTGACCAAAGAGGCAAAAAAAATGGTACTTGACCGCATATTAAATACAATCGGGGAAACTGTTTTTGGAAAGATTGCCACTTTTGGCGATGGCCCTGTTGAAATTCGCGAAACCCGTAAAAGGGGCGGAGTAACCATCGGAATTGCCAGTAACGAACTGAGACGTTATGGTCTGAATGAGCATAAGCGTACACGGCTGATCAAAGCAGGTGCTGATATTATTGTTCCTGATTTTTCGCAATATCCACAGTTACTAAGTTTGCTGAATATCTAATTTTTAAAATATGCCTTACCCAAAATTGGACAGGGATCAACTTGCAATCAAGAAATTAGGCGAACGAAAAAGCAAGATTTATATTGAAAAAGATCATATTCCTGTTACGCGAAAACCTGTAAATCTTTCGGAATTAGGGCAAAAGTTGATCGAAAAAACTGCCGGTCGTATCAGGTTGGCCAAACAGGAGCAGCGATCGGTAATGCTCGCATTTGGCGCACATACCATTAAAAACGGCATGGCTCCCACTTTGATAGCATTAATGGACGAAGGCTGGTTAACCCATTTATCGACAAATGGTGCCGGTATTATCCACGACTGGGAGTTTGCTTTTCAGGGGAAATCGAGTGAAGATGTTCGTGAGAATGTTGAACACGGGCAATTTGGGATATGGGACGAAACAGGTTTCTATATTAATCTGGCACTGATTGTTGGAGCTTATGAAGGATTGGGATATGGGGAATCCGTAGGAAAAATGATTTCTCGGGAAGGATTGCAAATCCCGGAAATCCCGCTGTTGTATGATGAGGCAATCAGCAAAATAAAAACCAGTCCTGATCTTGCCGCTGCAGCAGTTGATCTGGCAGGGGTTATTCAAAGATTCAATTTGCAGTCAGGATTTATGACTATTCCTCATCCTTATAAAAAATACTCAGTACAGGCCCGCGCTTATGACTTGGGAATTCCATTTACAGGACATCCGATGATTGGCCACGACATTATCTACAACCATCCGATGAACCATGGAGCTGCATTGGGTAGAACTGCATTGAATGATTTCCTGTGTTATGCAAAAAGTGTCAGTAATCTTGATTACGGGGTGTACATGTCGATAGGATCTGCGGTAATGTCGCCTATGATTTTTGAAAAAGCACTGTCCATGTCGCAGAACCTTAAGATTCAGGAAAGCGGACATATCGATCACCACTATATGCTGATCGTGGATTTGGCTAAATCAGACTGGGATTGGCAAAAAAATGGTGAACCTCCAATGGATAATCCGGCATATTACCTGCGTTATTGCAAAACATTCCAACGAATGGGCGGAGAAATGGATTATTTGACTGCCGATAACCGGGATTTTTTATTGGCGCTCTATCAGGAACTGAACAGACAGCAATTTGTGACACCAAAAACCTGAAAATGTGGATCTTAAGTACCTACCCCCTGACCCCCTCCCTGAAAAAGGGAGGGGGAATGAGCACCAAATTTCCCTCGGAGGGGAGCCCCTACCTGTTTCAGGGAGGGGTTGGGGTGGGTACTTAAACAATCACATTACAGTGAAACTTAATCAGAATATTATGATAAATAAAAATGAACTATCAGCATTGAAGAAAGAGGCAGAAAACCATCTTGTTAACGAACTATTACCATTCTGGACAACCCGTATGATAGACGAAACTGACGGCGGGTATATCACTCATTTTGATAAAGATGGAAAAGATACCGGTGAAGATGAAAAGTCATTGATTGCGCAGACCCGCTGTCTTTATACCATCTCTTCGGCGCACCGTGCAGGTTTCGGTGAGGGGAAATATGCCGGATTGGCCAAACATGGCGCTGATTTTCTGATTGACAAAATGTGGGACAAAGAATATGGCGGTTTTTTTTGGATGATGGATCGAAAAGGAGATGTACAAATCGATCAGAAAATAATCTACGGACATAGTTTTGCTATTTACTCGCTAAGTGAATATACTCTGGCAACAGGAGATCCGCGAGGACTCGAATATGCTGAGAAAGTTTTTGACCTCATACAAAAGTATTGTGTCGATTCAATGTATGGAGGTTATTGGGAGATGTTCCACCGCGATTGGACACTTTGCGGATCGGGGAGTCAGGGAGGAGACAGGAAAACGCTCGATGTTCATATGCATTTGATGGAAGCCTTTACAACACTTTACGAGTGTTCGGGCAAAGAGGTCCACCGGCGGAAGTTGCTTGAAGATATCGATCTTCTGGTCAACCGTATTATTCATCCGGTTTACAAAACCGGCATACCACAATTCTTTAAGGATTGGACTGTTGCTCCTCAAATCAAATTCGATATCATTTGGGGATGGGACCGATTCTCAGAGGAAGGGCAGAAAGGTAATGCAACCGATAATACATGCTATGGACATAATGCTGAATTTGCCTGGTTGATGATCCATGCGCTTCAAATTCTGAAGATTGATCCAAAGATTTACTCGGATTTGTTTAGGATCATTTTCGATCATACCGTTAAAAATGGCATTGACTATGAATTTGGTGGCGTTTTTGTTGAGGGCCCTCACTCAGGTGGTGTTTACGATTTGGAAAAGGAATTTTGGCAACAGGCTGAGGTATTGATAGGTCTGCTCGATGGCGTAATTATGTTTGGCGATGAAAAATATTGGGATGCTTACAAAAATGTTCATCGTTTTGTATTCGATAAAGTAATCAACAAAGGTGTTGGAGAGTGGTATCCTTTGCTCTCACGCCGTGGTGAACCGATTTGGACACATATGGGGCATTCCTGGAAGATCAACTATCATACAGTCAGGTCTATGATTCAAAGCATCCAACGATTGAATATAATTGATTTGATTTAATACTTTTAATCATGAAAAAGACATTATTATTATTAATTACGGCAATTATGATTAGTTTCTCCGGAATTGCAGAAGCTAAATCGAAATGGGTTTCTTTATTTAACGGTAAAGATTTGAATGGATGGTTCATCCGAGGAAAAGCAACCTGGTCGGTTCAGAATGGCATCTTGGTTGGAGAAGGCGGAATGGGGCATATCTATACCGATGCGAGTTGTACTGATTTTGAGGTGAAAGGTATTTTCAGGATTACGGAGCAAGGTGAAAAAAGCAACAGTGGTTTCTATTTTCGCGCCAACCCGCCGGCTGACAATCCCGATGGTTTCCCCCGTGGTTATGAAGCTCAGATCTGTCATAATCAGGAGGCTTACACCGGCTGGTTATGGAAACCCGGGAAACCTACCGGAAAAGCCACTGAATTGTTAACCAAAGATGGTGAATGGTTTGAATATCGGATTAAAGCAGTTGGAAGCCATATTCAGTTTTGGATCAATAAAAAATTGGTTATGACATACGATGATAATGAATTCAAGTCGGGTCATTTCGCTATTCAGGGTCATAATCCCGGTATGAAAATAGAGGCTAAAAGGTTGTATTACCGTAATCTCGACCAAACTAAATAAAAATGAGAAACATTGCGGTCAGATGTTTATTATTGTGCTTTATCTTCTTATCCTTATCAGGATGTAAAGAAAAAAGCACTGTTATGTCAGGAAATGAAAAACAGGTCAGTGACCAGACGGTTGGGCAGATTTTTGCCCTTACAATGATTCTGGAACTTGCTGACGATGAACAGTGGAGAGCACGTGCCTTGAAATGTCTTGATGATTTGATGGGATATATTGTAAAGAATGACCTTTATATAATTGATGTAGATGGCGAACCAACCCTATGGGGAAAATGGAACCCTGACTATGTAAATAAGTTTCCCGTAAACGTAGGCGACCGCAGGATTAATTCATCGAACATTATTGCATTTTTACAAACTGCTTACAAATTTACAGGTAAAGAGATCTACAAAAATAAGGCATTAGAGCTGATCGAAAAACATGGTTATCTCGAAAACCAAGATCTGCAAACAAAATTTCAGGCAAGTATCAAAGATCATTGGGAGGTTGAACGTCCCGAAAAAAATGCATTGTGGAACTTCATCTATGCAATGACCGGGGCAAAAGAATTTGATCTTGATCAATCTGTCTGGTTTCTGAAAACATATCCGTTGGATCTAAGAAATTGGGGGATGAATAATTCACACCGAAAGGACATCGAGCGACTGCCGGTAAATTTCAGGGGACAAACCTACGCTATCGGGTGCTGGTCCACAGCGGGGATACATGGCTTTTGCCTTATTGGATGGGGCGATATCTAGGAGTAATCTCCCCTCCGATTAACTCACCTTGCACCTCATGACCGCTAATCATCCCATGCTTTGGCTTCGGGTTTGCTGCACTTGCGAATACAAATTTTCTGGTCATCTTTATCCTGCATGGTCACGTCGCTTGTCACTTGTCACTCGTCACGTATCTTTTGAACGCCTCCTCAATCCCCGCCGCCTTGGTATCCCCGCTGTGGACCAGCACCCGATAGCGTAGGTTTAAGGTATCTCCTTTTTTGATGCATTCATTTTCGATGACGACTTTGTCGCCTCCCGATTCCTTAATCTCTGCCCGCAGGGTGCGGATCTGGCCCCGTTCAAGTCCTTCCTGCCAGTAGTTGCCGCCATTTACGCGGTCGCAGCCGAAGAAAAGGGAGCTATGGTGGGGATACAGACTGTTTCGCATCGAGGTAACACTAAATCCCGATGGCCCGTTCACCGGGAAGAAGAAGGGGTATTTTTCATCTTCTGAAAAGATATACTGGGTGAAGAGGTTGTCGTTGATTGACACGTCGATGCGCGAGCCGACTTTTATGGCTGTGATCTTTGTCTGGGCCGGAACAACATCCAGTTTCCGTGCTTCTACTCCCTTGAAAGTGATCTCAACCGGTTTGATGGTGCCATCGGCATTAAAAAACATCCGGTCGATACAAACTTCCCGGTGATTGCCATTATTGGTGTTCAGCGGCCGACGGTGGTAAACAATGTAGTATTCGTCGGTACCCGGGATGCGAATGACCGAATGGTGTCCGGCTCCTGTTGCCACCTCGGTGTTTTGCTGCAGGATCTTGCCAACACGCCTGAAGGGACCCGTTGGTTTATCGCCAATGGCATCTTTATAAGGGCCCTCGGGTTTATCGGCAACGGCGACCCCAATGCCCCCCATCTGATCATTATTCTGGATGTCGTTAGCTCCGAAAAACAGGTAATACTTATTGTTCGCCTGAATCACAGAGGGTGCCCAGATTGAATAGGCTGCCCATTTTATATCCTTGACGTCCAGTACGCTGGAATGTTTTTCCCAATTAACCAGGTCCTTCGATGAAAAAGCATCCAGGAAGGTCTGCTTCAGGTATTGCGGATTGATAGTATTCTTCTGCAGTTTTCTCTGGAGGGGTGAAAGCACAGGGGGTACAGCAGGATCACTATAATCATCAGAATAAGTAGGAAAGATCCAGAATTCATCTCCGTAAATAATTCCTTCCGGATCGGCATACCAGCCGGTAAAAACGGGGTTATCCGACCACCCCTGGGATTTAAACTCCGGGCGGATAGATTGGGCGCAAAGCGGAAGAAAGAGAAAACAAAAGATAATCAGGAGGTTGGATTTCATCGGACATTGAATTTTTATGAAAACAAATTAGTAATTAATGTCTTTGTCTCATCATGCCATAAGTTTTTCCAATTTCGATTTCCATTTTTCCCAGTCAGGCATTTCTTTGGTTTGCAAATCGATGAATTTCTGGGTATGATCATGATAAACAAGGTGACAGAGCTCATGAATAATAACATACTCAATACAACCTTTGGGCGCTTTAATAAGCTCAGGGTTCAGAATGATCTTCCCTTTTGGGGTACAACTGCCCCATCGTGTCGGCATATCGCGAAGAACCACCGAGGAAGGCACAACATTATGCCGATTGAATTTTTCAATAAGCGGTTGAGCGATAGAAAATAACTTCGCCTTTGCATTTTGCAAATACCAGTCGGTGACCAACTGTCTGACCCTCGATTTCTCAGAAGTGTTAACTTCGAGATACCTGCCTTTCAGTTTTACGCTGTGAGTTTCACCATTAATGATTTTCAAACAATACTGTCTGCCTAAATACAAATGAGTTTCTCCACCGATGTATTTTCGTGGAGCGGTCTTTGGATGAAACGCCAGGAAAAAACTTTGTTGCTTGATAATCCAGGGAGCTTTCTTCCTAAGCTTTTCCTTTATCAATTCGATGGAAGTATCCATTGGGGCTTTCACTAAAACTTCCAGATCCGAGGTTACCGTAATACCCAGCGATTTTCGGCCGGAATACTCAAGCTTAAAATCAATTTGCTTTGAGCCGAATTGAATTTGTTCCGTCATCACTTGTAGCGAATTTTAGCCACTTCAATACACCTGTTGGCAATTTCATCCATCTCCCCAAATGATAGTTCGATCTCATATTTATCCCTCACTTCATCAATCAGGTAATCACCAATTTCAATCTGAAGTTTTCCGGTAATATTCGTTTTGTACTGCCAGTCAATTATTGGTTTCCCGAAGTCTAAAACAGCATTTTGAATCAAGTCATCAATATTGAGAGCTGCATTGGTAGAAAGCGCGATTCTTACAAGATCATCTTCCACCTTCGCGGTCAATGCTTCCAGGCACAAGCCATAAAATGCCCTGGCGATTTCTCTTTCAGCAAATTCTTCCGGGATATCGCTATCCGTATGAGATAATACCGCATTCATAATACACTGAACCTTGCTCAGATACTGTGCTTCATTAATTCGCCGGGCTTCGTAGTCAGCTATTGTTTCCCGGAGCATTTCCGAAAACTTTTTGTAAAACGCAGGATCCTCCTCCATTTTTTCAGATATATGCTTGGAAGTCCTGCTGGCTATTTTATCGGCTTTAGCCGCTTTACCGGTTGTTTTTTCAACCTCCTCCTGGAATTTGTCTTTATCGAAAATATCTACCAGTTCAGTAATTACCTCCACTTTATCGGTGGTGATATGAGTATCGATCAGTTTTTGGATTTGTCCTTCATATTGTTTGTAATCAATTGTATCGCTGTATCTTTCAATTACGGCCAAACGCAGCTTCAGAAACATATGCAGATCTTCTTTGTATCTGTTGATGGTTTTTTCATCCACTCTTTTATAAAACTGAATAGATGAAAATGCCAGCTTCAGCCCTTTGGCAAATTTTGCCAGTTTATCGTAGAAAATAACCCGGATTGCTTCATCCCTTAACAAAACCTGATAGGCTTCCGCATCGCGCTTATTGGCAATAGTTTTGAAAATATCCCAAAGTTCGGAATGCTGTTGCGGCAACTTTTTGATTTCCTCATTGATGTTCACCAGAGTCCCGGCCAGGTCATCCTCATCAAACTCCTCAAATGACGAATATAATAGCAAGGCATCATCAAGGTTTTCAATAACGCCGTAATAATCTATGATATAGCCAAATTCTTTATCCGGGTAAATACGGTTAACCCTGGCGATTGCCTGTAACAGCTTATGGCCCTGCAGATTTCGGGTCAAATAAAGAACCGTATTCTTCGGTTCATCAAAACCGGTCAACAGCTTATCCACTACTATGATTATCTCCGGTTCTGTCTGATTCTGGAAGCGATTGATGATGTTCTTCTCGTATTTTTTTGAATTACCGTGTTCTTCCATCATCCTTTTCCAGAAGCGGTTTTCTCTTTCTGATGATGTTTCCCAGGCACTGTCCTCTCCCTCACGCTCATCCAGTGGAGAAATCAATACCTCACTGCTGACAATTCCAATTTCGTCGAGGAATTCTTTGTAACGTATGGCACTTGCTTTCCGATCGCAAACTAATTGTGCCTTGAATGGCGTTCCCTGCCAGTTGTCGCGAAAATGACGGCTGAGATTCCACGCAATGGCATAAATCTTTTGTTCAGCACTGTTCAGTTGATCGGCTCTGCTGAATTTCTTCTTAAAATCAGCCTTTTGATATACAGTTAAGGGTTCGGAAATCATTTCAAAGAAAACATCTAGCGGACTTGCGTTTACCTCCTGTCTGGCCAGTCTGCCCTCATACAACAAAGGCACCACGGCCTTATCTTTCACTGCCTGATCAACCGTGTAGGAATCAATGATACCCCCGAACCTGGCTGCAGTACTCTTATCCCTTTTAAACAGCGGTGTACCGGTTAAAGCGATGAAACAGGCATTGGGCAGGGTCTTTGTCATTTCCATATTGAAGGTTCCATACTGCGACCGGTGCCCTTCATCTACCAGCACGAAAATGTCATGACTTTCCAGCGGTTTCCTGATTTTCTTCACTGCCGCCGAAAACTTATTGATGATGGTGGTTACCACTGCATCACTCTTACTTTCAAGCAATTCCACCAGACGTTGTCCCGTGTTGGCATTTTCCACAAACCTCCCGCATTTGCGAAAGGTTTTAGTTATCTGATCGTCGAGATCGGTTCTGTCGGTAACTAAAACAATTTTAGGGTTACGAATGGATTTTTCCAGGGCAATAGCCTGCGCCAACATAACCATGGTTAATGATTTACCGCTTCCCTGCGTATGCCATATTACTCCACCTTTTCGTCTGCCTCCTTCAACAACCGACAATCGTTTCATAGCCTTTTTAACGGCAAAGTATTGCTGGTATCTTGAAATCTTTTTTACTCCGTTGTCAAACAGTATATTATTAAATATCAGGTCCAGCAATCGTTCGGGCCGGCACAAACCATACAGGTATTCGTCCTGAATTGTTGGCAAAATACTTTCCTGATCCAGTGCATCGAAATATTGACGGACATACCTGAACCGGTCCTGAAACAGCTTGTCTTTTTGCCCGATGGTTAATGGCCGGTTCTTTAATTCCAGTAAGGTTGCTCTGTATTGTAGTTGCTCAATGTCGGTAATGAACTTTTCCTCCCACTTAGCCCAAAACTTTTCGGGTGTGGCATTGGTTGCATAAGCAGCTTCCTGTGTGGCGATACTCAGTAAAACCTGCGCATATACATACAAACTGCGGATTCCACCCTCCTGCTGGCTGCGCAGATGCTGACTAATAGCCTGTTTCAAGGGATCTTTCATATCAGGCCGCTTGCATTCAATCACGCACAGAGGAATACCGTTCACGAACAATACCAGGTCGGGACGGTAATGTTCCTTGCTCATGCTTCGCAGGACGCTGAATTCTTCGGTTACATGAAACACATTGTTTTCGGGTGTCTCCCAGTCCATGTACTTGAGTGTAAAACTCTTCTTGTCGCCATCGATGCTTTGCTCCAGTGCTTTGCCAAGGGTAAGCAGGTTGTAAACCGTTTCACCGGCGGCCATATAGCCCTCATTCATCGGCAGTTCCTTTAAAGCACGGATACCGTTTTCAATATTGGCATCACTGAAAAAGGCGGTTTTACTGGTACTCACCCGGATGCTGTTGATTTCCTTCAGCTGCGACCGCAAGATATCCTCCAGCAGCACATTACTCGTTTTACCCCCGCGCAGTTTCTCAGCCTCCGCCGGGCTCAAATAGGTATAACCCAGCTTTTGCAGCAGCTGCAAAGCCGGGATCTGGGAGATATGGTCTTCTTTGAAAGAGGGTGTTTCCATGTTTACTAATTTTTCTTGGCTCTTCTAATAATTTACTCTTAGAATTCAAATATTATAAGAAGTTTAACGCATTGAATATCTGCATATTTACCGTCATTTCTCTTATAAATCCTCTTATAAGTTCTTATAAATCTCTTATATACGTTTATGTCTCGACACCCATTTAGGTTTTGCGTCCGAGCCTTCATTATGGATAATGCTATTCCTTCTAAGTTCTGATATAAGATTGGTAATTTTGATTTTTCTCTGCTTATCTCCCATCCAATCAGGCAATTTCATCCACAATAGCTCATCCACATCATGTCGGTTAAGGCTACCATGGTCTTTGATTGCTTTTTCGATTAAATCCAGATAATACCGCTTATCAAATGCCCTGTTCTTAGTGTAGGCTGCCTTTTGTCCGGTTTTTTGGGCCACCCGGATGCTGATGAAGAAATTGGGTTTTCGACCTTCTATTAGCTTTTTTGATTTTAAATGCTTCTCTTCAAACACAGTTAAGGGTTGTTTCTTTTGCACTTTATCCAGCATGATGATTTCATCCAGTGCTAATTCACTGTTTTTCGCTAATAACCGGGCATACTCCACATCCAGCACCTTTCCGGTGATAGTTACTTTAACCCTTTCAGGTGACAAAACGTAATCCGGCATAGGGAAGAAGCGTTCCCGCTGAAAATTAAAAATCTTCCGGATTCCCCCGCCGGCGGTATCGACCATTTTCAGGTTAAACATGGCGTTTGCTAAAAAGCGGTTACGATAGTTTTCCTGTGGAGCATCTTCTTTTACTACCCTTTCCACGCTACCCGGTATAAAACTACCGAGGTTTGTAAATACCAACTGATCATCCATCTCAACCACATTGATACGCCCATGTTTCGTATAATCCTGGTGGGCAATACAATTATTGATTGCTTCACGGATGGTAAACGGCTCGTATTGATCCAGCTCATCCGGGAATAAGGTTCCGTCCTTTAGGTAACGATATTTTAGGTTACGGATCTTTGCATAAACTTTGTCAACCGTCAACAGCATCGGACAGCCCACGATCATGTAATCCTTATCGTTGCCCCTGGCATCCTTGAGCAACCATCGTATTTTCGCTTCAGCCGGACCAATGAATTGCTCCGACTCATCTTTGCCCAAGAGGATAATTGCCGTACGGGTGATTTGTCCCTTGTGGGTAATTTTTGCCTTGTTGAGAAATGTTAATGTATCCCAGGAATCAACATCTGCGGCATAGTCGGGGAATTTATTTTTATAATTTGCTCTTGCTAAGGCGATTGCATTTTCGTCCAAATCCTCCAAAGAAGCATCAGGAATGATACCGGCACTCCAGTCTTCGGTAGTTGCCTGGGCCCGTATCCGCTCAATTTCCTCCAGATTCAAAGGCACCAATTCCTCGCCATCCCTTCCGTAATAATGTCCTTCGAATGCAATCGGTATTCCCTTGGGGGCAGCAGGAATCTGAAACATAACAACCCTGCCTTCAGCCAGATTCAGTTCATAAATTTCAATAAATGTGATCCGGTTCGTTGTTTTATCGGCAATCTCCCCTTTAAGATGGTCCAAATCTTTTCGTTTGGCGCGGAACTGACTGCCAACAATCCTATGATGCTTATTTTCAATACCAAAAACCAGCCAGGCATGAAGTTTACACATAAGATTTGCCTCGTTGCACAATGCTGAAAAATATTTGCCAAGTTTGGCAAAATCGTAACCTTCTTTAGCTTCCTTGAACTCAACTACCTCATTCTCACCAAGCAAATTGCGGAGTTCATTCAGTATTTTTTCGAGTTCTTGCATGGTTATTGGTTTTACTTATCGATCACCTTCCTGACGTCAGGAAGGTGAAATTTGTTTTCTTTTTGAAACCATTTTCCTGACGTCAGGGAAATGGTACTCTATCGCTTGATAGTTCTTCATTTCAAAGTTTTGTTGTAAACTTGTATCGTTCTTTACCCTTGGTATGGAAACTACAGAGGTTTCAAACGCTGAACCAGCAATCAGCGTTTTTTTATTTACCTGTGCATTATATTTTTGCATTATGGCGTTTAATCCCCGTTCATCACAATAAACTTCGAAATCCATATTCTTCTTTTTTTTTATTCATTCAAACACCTTTAATCTAATCTTTCCCGTCAGCAATACCTGCATCATCCCCTTCTTCTGCTCTTTCAACTTCGCCGCTTTGGCTTTCAGCAATTGCATTTCTTTATCAGCAGCTTGCAATACCTTAACTATCGTATTCTGTTCTCCTTCTTCTGGAAATTTATAAGCAACCTTATAAAGTTCCTCGGGATGAATTCTTTTTGAACCGGTTCCAGTAGAAATTTTTTCTAAAGATTGGTAAATGCTTTCTTGACTTAAAAAGTAGAAAAAGAAATTTGGATTAATCTCTCCGACAAAATCAAAAGCAGGAATATCCTGCGAACTTTCAAACTCGTCTAATTCTTCTGGTATGATACCGAATGCTCCTTTATGAAAATTTTGTTTCCTATATATAAACTGTCCTGTCTTTCTTTTATAATAAGAAGTCGCATCTTCCACTTCAGTTCCTCTTACTTCTCTTTTTTCAATTCCCTTTAAATTCAATTTTACTGTAATCCGCCGTTCAACATCATTATTCGTTGAAGGAATTCTACTTTCTGCGATGAAGTCCCCCAAGGGGGATTCCTTCCACTCCCCTCCAAACCCCTTTAATCTTTTCTTCCCGGTCAGCAACTGCTGCATAAGCCACTTTTTACAAAGTTCTTTTTGGGCAATGAGTTGGTTGATTTTGGTGATGACTTCATCCATAGTGCTGATTACATGGGCGATGGCTCGTTGCTCCGGATATTTTGGATGCTGTATAGTTAGTTTCCTAAACAATGGCAGACCAATTGTTCTTATTGTTGATCCAACAGCTTGTCTTTCAAAGTATTCCTTTTTAGATTGAAGCCAATAATAAAGAAACCAATTATCAAGTTTATTTTGACAAATCCAGGCTATAAAATGCTGAGAAACAGCCATGTCAATTCCCATAACAGCACTTTTTCCGACACCAGCGTCCCTAGACATTACTACTGTTCCAGCTGGATGAAGAACTGCTGAAGACTTTTTAATTCCTAATTCAGATATCTCAATATCAGTTTCACAAATAAGCCCATTATCCAAGCGGTAGGAGTCCGCTAATGATATCCATTTAATTCCCCCATTATAATATTCCTCAAATTCTTTATCTGGGGTATGCCCACTTCCTCTTTTAGTTAAATTGTCGAGCAAGCTAACCTCCTAATCTTCCGGGATTTTGCCGAGCGGGGAGTCTTTATATTTAGTATTGTTCTTATTCACTGAATTGTCAGCTTAAATGATTTAACTAATTGACTGAATACCTTTTCAGGTTCGATTCTTCCTAACCCCATTTCTATAAAAATTGCCGGGTCAGGCAGATCGCCGGCAACCTCATTGGCAAATTCCTGAAGATCTGATTTAATGCTACCTGGCAATTCAAATCCAGTATCTTCAGGTAGCATAACGACAAGACGGAAAATATCCATCTTGTGCTTGCGGAAATGTCTGCTATTTTCGGTTCCACCACCTTCAATCCGCTTTTTGATTTCCAGAAAAGCCTTTGCTTTAAGGCAAATCAGAGCTTCTATTTTAGCGATGTTCAATCCATCATGCAGTTCACTGTGATCAATCATGAACGAATAGTAATCGCCGTCCATGAGGATTGCAGAAAGACTCGAGAGATCATCATCCACCGGAATAGGAGTAAGATAAGCGGGTTCGTCCAAATCCACCAAATCCGGCTTTCTGGAAAACAATTCCACCTGCTTTGGGAAGCTTTTATCATCAGGATCCATAAACCGGTAGTACTTTCTGTCGCCCGTGTTTTTCTCATTTCGCTCATACCTGCCATCATGGATAAATTGCCAGAAGTGTTGCACAAACTCTTTACTTAAAGCTTCAACGATCAGGACTATATCGATGTCTTTCGTTGCCCTGGGAGTAAAGCCTGCCTCCTCAATTATAATATCGCAGGCTGTTCCGCCTATTATAATGTAATTACCAGAAAAGGGCTCAAAGTATTTCTTGAATATATCTGATCCGATTACCATATGAATTTATTAATTATTTGTTCCAGAGCCATTTCCATTCGTTCATCATGATTATCTTTTAAGCTTAGATACAACGAAAGTGGGTCAACTACAGCATCAGCATTTGGCATTTCACCTGCCAGGGCAAGCGGATTGTATTTCCATATTTCGAGGCAATACTTTCCTTCGCTTTCATTGGCATTCCTCAATAAATTGTTTTTTTGCAATCGGTAATACAGAGTTTTATCCAGAGCAAAGAATTCTTGCCGGCTTGGGTTCATATCTGTGTATTGGGGTAAGGCGGTGGCATTCGAGGGTAACATAAAAACACCGTTGGGCTTTTCATCTACAAACACTTTTTTCACAACAGGATTAATCCATAGATTCCGCTGTTCCAAATCGCGCCACAGTTCTGCTCTGTCAAGCTTAAAGCGGATGAATTTTTCCCTGTCCCCGGCCACCTCAATAATTTCAAGCTGTTTTAGGTTTTCCGCAGCTTTGGTTATTGCCATAGCCGTGTATCCCAACACATTAGCTATCTCCTTAAAAGAGTAGTTTTCAATCTGATTTTTTTTATACCGATGGAGTATATGATAGATTAACAAGAATTGTGCTGAGGGTAAGAGCGTTAGTCCCCTCTTCCGTGTCTTCGGATGCGTGTAATTTTCTCTTAAATCAATCAACAGATTAGGTAAAAAGAGCTGCTTCCCTGGTACAACAAAGCTTATACCCTTCTCAATCAACCTTTTTCGATAATAAGCCGCAAGTTCCGATAGTACGAGTATCACATCTCTGTTTAGTGCTTTTCTGATTAGTTCGAAATGCTTTTCGATTTGCTGAATGCTGAACCCTACGTTTGTCCGGGGCTCCGCAAACACCAGCTCCCGATCAAACATTACTGCATGTTCAAGGGTATAAGTTTCCCCAATAAACATCGGTAACCCGCCCATTTTGGCTGATGGGAATGGTACAGGTTCAATAATCAAGCCTAATGTACCCTCTATGTATTGCTTAAGCTGTTTCATATCTCCATCTTGTTAGTAAACTGAAATTTTTACAATAAACCCAATTTGTTTATCATGCTAATTTAAGTTTATTATTCTAATAATCAATAGATATAGTATTCATTGCACTAAACTCATGATGCTCTTTGTACTTAACATAACCCAACTGATTAGTTAACAGTCGTGTGCTCCCGATACTGAAATCCGGAATGTTGGAATGATGATGTCCGTAAATCCAGTAATCAGGACCATAATCCTCAATCAGACCGGACAATTCCACCGCAAAAGCCTCATTCAGCGCATCGCCTTTATATTTTGCCGGATAATTCATCAAGGTGGGTACATGATGAGTTACCATTACAGTCTTTAACTTACTGGCAGACTGCAATTCAGCCGTTATAAATTTCAGGTCTTCCTCATGCAACTTATTGAAATCCGGAGTAGTGAAGCGTTTGCCATTGAATTTGATAACATGGAAATCGCTTACTCTGCTTTCGATAAGCCACTGATTTGCTGGATCTATCTTCGACCAAAGCGTTGAGAAAATGAACTTCACAGAGGCATGCTCAACAGCAACATTATTGACCAGGAAAACATTAGACCGGATACTTTCATGGATTACACCGGATTTTTTACCAGCATCGGAATAATAATACTCATGGTTACCTGGTATCCAATAGGTGGTATGAAAATGATCGGACACATAACTGAAAAAATCAGCGTGGTCATTCATCACAGCAAAAAGAACAATGTCGCCGGCCAGCAATAAGATATCACCCGTTGGCTGTAAGGGATTCAATTTTAGAAATTTCCGGTTCTCAGGAAACTCCAGATGCAGGTCGGATGCGTATTGGATCAGCATTTCAGACACCTAATTCTTTTAAATACTTGTCCATCTCAGACTGTACGATTTTCAATTCTGTTTCCAGTTTATCGATCTCCTTCTGCACGGCTGCGATATCTACTTCGGGTTCTTCCTCGAAGGTATCAACATACCGGGGGATATTCAGGTTAAAGTCGTTTTCTCTAATCTCCTCAAATGTAGCTACATAGCTGAATTTTTCTGCCACGACACCAAGCTGAGTCTTCCCTGCATTAAACTGCCGGTAGGTATCCACAATCAGGTCGATATCTGCAGGTCGAAGCTTATTCTGGTTTTTGGCACTTTCGTAATGCTGACTGGCATCAATGAAAAGTACATTATTGTTGTTTCCTTTTCCCTTGTTGAAGACCAGGATAGCTGCCGGTATGCCGGTTCCAAAGAACAGGTTTGCCGGTAATCCGATCACAGCTTCCAACAGGTTTTCTTCGATGGTTTTCTGCCGGATCCTTCCTTCGCTGGCGCCACGGAACAAAACACCGTGAGGGACTACCACGCCCACTTTACCCTTGCCTTCGTAAGTAGTTTCAATCATGTGGCTGATAAAGGCCCAGTCGCCTTTGCTTTTGGGAGGAATGCCGCGCCAGAAACGGTTGTACTTATCGGTCTCGGGATCAAAACTGTCGCTGGCTTTATTTTCTTCCTTATCATCAACCTTACCCCACTTGTCCAATGAAAAAGGAGGATTGGCTACAACCGTATCGAACTTCATCAGGGCATCACCTTCTTTCAATTTGGGATTCCGGATGGTATCGCCCCACCGGATGGTCGAATTGTCGAAGCCATGCAGGAACATATTCATCACCGCCAGAGCCCAGGTGCTGCCGTTGGCTTCCTGTCCGTACAGGGAAAAGTTGTCGGAGCCCACTTCCAAACCTGCTTTAATCAACAATGAGCCAGAACCGCAGGTTGGGTCACAGATACGTGAACCCGGTAAAGATTTGGTCAACTTTGCAAGCAGTGTGGATACTTCGCTTGGAGTATAAAATTCCCCCGCTTTTTTACCGGCATCGCTGGCAAAGTTGGCAATCAGGTATTCGTAAGCACCGCCGATGATATCTGCACCTCCTAAATGTGAAGGCCGCAAATCCAGTTCCTCCTTATTAAAGTCGAGCAACAGGTTTTTCAATCGCGTATTTTTGTCTTTTGGTTCACCTAACTTACTGCTGTTAAAGTCGATATTCTGGAAAATGCCGGCACCATCCTCACTGTACAACTTTTCGCGGTTTGCCTCTTCCAGATCATTCAAGGCAATACTGATCAACTCCCCGATATTGGCTTCGTTGCGGTGGTCGAACAGATAATTAAAATGGCTGGTTGCAGGCACTACAAACCTTTCGTGCTGCATGGCACGGTTGGCTCTTTCGGCATCACCACTGTATTTCTTAAGATAGGCTTCATACTTATCATCGTGAACATCACTGAGGTACTTGATAAAAAGCATGGTCAGCACATAGTCTTTGTACACGCTGGGGTCAATACTTCCGCGAAAGGTATCGCAGGCTTTCCAAACAGCGTCGTTGATGTCCTTTTGAGTGATCTTGTGAGTCATATTATATAATTGCTTTTATGATCAGATGTTGTATTTGCTGCTCACGAAGCACCTCGATCTGTTTCTTTAACAGTTTTTCTTTGCTTCGCAGTCTGGCAATTTCCAAAACGGTTTGTTGTGTTTTCAAATCCGGGACAGAAATTTCAAGCTCCTCCAAAACTGGTTTTGAAATAGACGCAATAGAAGTTCCAATGGCCTGTTTTTTTAGAAGTTGCTGCGTAATTGGATGATTAAGATACCACGCAAGGTATTCCGGCGAAACAAAACTACCTTGAAGTCGAATCACAAAGAACGAAGTGGATGCCACACAAGGTTGGTTCCGGATATCGAAAACCACCGCAAAATTTCGGGTCCCTTTGGCTGCAAAAAGTACATCGCCTGGATTAAGAAGGTGTCGCTCCACAGAATCATTCCTGATCAATTCCGGATGTATATTATTCATTATCAATCCGTTTTCGTTAAAATGCTTGGCTTGCAGATACACAATATCTCCTTCTGAAACGGTCCTGGCAAAGAGGCCGGTTTGAATACTCGCGATATCTTTTAATTTTGTTGTCAATTTATTTTCTTGTAATTACGCTACAAAGATAAGTAATTTTTTTATATTTCCAAATAAAATCGCAATTATTTTTAAGTAGGTCGTCTACTAATTATTGTGAGAGGTCCAAATTAGGAACCCCTTTCCACCCTCTCCGGTACAAACCCCACATGTTGACCCATCAGAATAGTAATGGATAGAATCTTTCCGGAAGCGAATCCCCCGAAAGAATGAAAAATTACCCCGGGGGGTGCGTTCATATTCGCAATAGTTTATTTTATCTATCTGGTTTATTTGATATTTTTAACACGGGATATTCGCTACAATCCTCCAAACACTAGAAATGAAAATAAGAATAGTTCTGATCCTCGTATGTGTGCTTGTTTCCTGTAAGACCGAGAGGCCAAACAATACCAAAGCCCACCGGCAATCCGCCTTTTCCGTTATCGATCCCACCTATAGTTCTGATCGCCCAGTCCCGGAGCCGGATAGGAAAGAGGGAGCACCCTGGCTTTACGGTCCGGTAGAACTCGAAAGCTGGAAGCTTCAGCAGATGCGAATCAGCTCAAAAAAAGCGGCTATCAATGGCTTTTACCCGGGAGTGTACCACGAACCGATAACCAAAGTCTTATTTCGGTGCATCCTCTTTACCGATACGGAAGTTCCCAGCCAGCTTGAGTTTCAAACGAATGGTGAGGTGAAAGTTTTTTATCAGGGTAAAGAGATTTATAGCCACCTATCTATCAGCGAATTACATCAGGTTAATCTTCCTGGGGGAAGTGCCGGTAAAAAAGAGCTTCTGATACAGGTTACCACTGAAGCCGAACCGCCGGCTATACTGATTGAAAAGGGCCTTTTCGCCACCTCAAATGACAGGTGGGAGTGGAAGGGGGGGATAACCGGGTGGCAGGCTGCTGCTCCGTTTCCTCAAACCCGGTCAGGGGTGCTCCCTCATCAGATGAAGATACCCGAGATGAATCTGAAACCGGAAAAACGGGAAGGCGTTTTATATGATTTTGGTCGGGAACTGATCGGCTATGTCACTTTCAGATGTGAGGGTAAACCTTCCATGATTGTTGGAGAATCGGCCACGGAGGCCCGTGATACGGTAGTTTCCCATCATGAACAGACCCTGACGATGGTTAAAACGGGAGCGGATACCTGGGTAAGTGAACACCCGCTTGCCTTCCGGTACCTTCAGATTCTTAGCAAAAATCCAAGCGAGGTTCAATGCCGGGCGCAGTTCTGGCCGGTACAATACAAAGGTGCCTTTGCATGCTCGGATAAGAAATTGACACAGATCTGGATGACTTCAGCCTATACGCACCGGATCAATAAATACGAATTCTTGCTCGATGGGATTAAGCGCGACCGTCTGCCATGGATCGATAACATGAAGATCAGCTCGGCAGTGGAGGCATACACATTCGCTGATCCGGAAATATTGCGCCGGACGATCTCCGTTTTAGGCCGTGAATCAGATAAAAGCAGCATCAATAACATTGTGGACTATGATGCACTGTGGCTGATCAGTCAGGATGCCTATCAGGTCTATTTTGATGATCCCGGCTTTTTGCGGCAGGAGTGGCCTCGGATTTATAACATGATTGAGCGCATGGCTAAGAAATGCGATCCGAACGGGTTGCTCCGGTGGCCACAAGGCTCCTGGACTTTTATTGACTGGGTTTCGGGATGGGATAAAAACATGGCCGAACAGGTAATGTGGTACTGGGCTCAAGAGGCCGGAATCCGCCTGGCGGAGCGGATGGGCGATGAGGGAACAATAAAAACATGGACCTTGCGTGTGGATGCACTGGAGAAATATCTTCGCAAAAAAGCCTGGGATAGCGAGCTTAAGGCCTGGACAGATCCGGATAAAAAAATCAACCCCACTCGACACGCCAATTTGCTTTCAATGGTATCGGGCCTATCAAAACCCGATCAATTCGATGGAATTATGAAAGTATTGGAAGGCTCTATTGCAGAGCCGGTTAACAGCCCTTCCATGATATTCTATGAAATCCAAACCCTGGCAGAAATGGGAAAACAGGGGGAAGCGTTGGCCAAGTTGAAAGAAATCTGGGGAACCATGCTGGATTTTGGCTCTACCTCATTCTGGGAAGGATTTGATGCCCGGGAAAAGGGCGATGAAGCATATCGCTTTTACGACCGGCCCTTGGGGAAGAGCATGTGTCATGCCTGGTCTGCAGGGCCGGTGGCATTACTTCCGGAAATCATTTTCGGATTAAAACCCTTATCCGATGGCTGGAAAACTTTTTCGGTGAATCCTCGTCCCGGATTACTGGAATGGGCATCGGTAACGGTACCGACAAAATACGGTAATATCCTGCTTGAATTGAAGGGAACCGGCTTAATCCTGACAGTTCCTGCAGGCACAACAGCCATCTGGGGTGAACGAAGAATCAGCGGCCCCGCAGTTGTGACGGAGAAAATAACCTGAGACCCCGGCAGATTTCTGCCATCAACTGAAAAAAATGGCGTATCGCTAACAGATAAAATCATTTTTGGGAGAATCAACAAACAATTGGATATGTCCATTTAACCTCTAATTTCGTTGAATTATTCACCAACAGAAAATTACCATGAAAAGATTATTAATACTCGCACTGATAGGCATAATAGGCACAACTTCTTTCGGGCAAACACACCGGTTAAAAGGCAACGGACAGGTTTTCTGGCAGGAACATTTCGACTGGGAAAATCCAAATGATCCCAAAGGGTGGACTGCCCCGGCAGGATGGGTAATCGAAGATCTCTCTGCTGATGATACGGGTTTTGTCTGGGCATGGACCAGGGACAGCATGCAGGGACCATTTGCCCATCGGGATGGAGGATATATTTTAAACTCAACCACCCGCGAAAATGGTTTCCTCGCGATTGATCTCGACAATCTTAATGCCTACAAGAATTATACGGATATGCTGTATGTCAACAGCTCTATTACCCTGCCTGTCATGGACTTCAGCACTCATCCTTCAGTCATTTTGAGTCTGGAGCAGATGTTCAAATACTTCAACAGCCCCAGGATGGTCATCGAAGTATCTAATGACAAGGGTGGACACTGGGCTGAGTTCGATCTTAAAATGGGAACAGCACGGGGAATAAACGTAATGAACCTGCCCAATGACCAGGTGGCCCATTTTTCTGCAAATATTTCTGAAGTGGCCGCAGGTCAGCCGGAAGTGATTATCAAACTTACCTGGTCGGGCTCAATTCTTTACTTTTGGATGCTGGATGATCTGACTTTTTCGGAGGGTTGGGATTATGATCTGAAAATGAACCACAGCCAGGTTGAACTGATCGATGATAATCCCGATGCATCCGCCGGATTTTTATACATGATGCCAAAAACCCAACTATTGCCGATGGGATTATTTGAGGCCAGCGTGGTTAATTACGGGGATAATGAGCTTACCAATATCCGGTTTCAGGCTGAAATACTGAAAAATGGTGTATCCCGGTTTGTAGAGAGCTCTAATTCGCTTTCCTACCGTTATTTTGGTGATCCTGCAGATACTTTATTCATTAGCCAGACCTATACGCCGGTGGATTACGGGCACTATGAAATGGTTTTGAGTATGGAATCTGATCAGCAAGATCAGAACCCCGAAAACAATAGGAAATCCTATTACTTTCATGTTACCGACAGCGTCTTTGCCCGGACACCGGATGAGAGCGAAGCGGATGAAAGTCCCTGGAGGGATTTTTATCAATATACTCACGAAGGAGATCTAATGGGAACAGAGTATAATCCGATCACTGATTGCGAAGCCAGTTCTATATCCGTATATATATCCAAGGCGAATGTCGGAGCAGATTTCAGGTTCGATCTGCTGGAAATTGCCCCGGCTGGGGATCAGGTAGCGATGATAGAATTGTTAACCACTGAAATCATGACAGTTGACTCAACGGTGCTTGAGCAAGGCTGGGTAACTTTACCTTTGGCAACTGATGGCCAGGGAGAGTTTATGAAAGCTGGAAAAAGATATCTCGCTGCCGTTGAATTCTGGACCTATATTGCGGCAGATAATCTGATAAACCGTAAAAATGCATTTTGGATAGGCAGCACCAAAAGCTATCCGGGCTCGTACGACAAGCAATGGGGATATATGAGTTATAACGGCGAATGGCAGAATGGTTCTTCATTTAATAAAATGATCAGGCTGAATATTAATAATCATGAGAATATAGTTGATGGTGTTCCGGAATCCGGTCTTGAAAATTCACTTGGGCAAAACTATCCGAATCCGTTTCTGTCTGAAACTCAGATTGATTATAATCTGGTGAGGGAGGCAACGGTAAGCATTGAAATCAAAGATATCTCAGGTAAACTTGTTCAGTTAATGGAGGAAGGCCCGAAGCCTGCTGGCAAGCATTCTATTACGATTAGAAATTCCAATCTGGATGCCGGGTTATATTTTTATACCCTGAAAGCCGGAGTATCCAGCATTACCAAAATAATGGTGGTTTCTAAATAAGCGGTGTTATTAACGGGTACTCTCCCCCACCACAATCAGCGGTTGGCTCTCCACGCTAAAAGGCTCCCGGGTGAAACTGCCGAAGGTTTGCAGGTTATGGAAACCGGTATCTGCAAGGGCAGTAAGTAATTGGTCCTCTGAGATAACCAGCAACGGGATGTCATTTTCGATGGTTTCGCCGGTCTCTTTGAGAGTCAACAGAGTGTGAAACCGGATAAATTCCGGGTCCGGTCCCTCGTACCGGTAGTTCCGGACGAAGCGGATCTGGTCGTTTTCGAGGGTCGGCAATCCAGGTAGCTGTTTCCGGAATATTCGTTGGAAATTAATGATCTGCAGCAAGATAAGCCCGCCAGGCTTAAGAACCTGATGGGATTGTCTCAGCATCTCCCTGACTTCATCCATGTTGCTCAGATGCGGCAGGGTATTGCCGAAGCAGATAAGCCGGTCAACTGACTTCTGGGGAAATTCATTCGTAAGGTTCAGCATACCGGACTGAATCAGCCAGGTCCCAACCGGTTCGACGGTGGCCTTTTGCCGGGCTGCTTCGAGCATGGTTTCACCGGGATCCATACCGACAGTGGTCCTGAAAACTTTGGCCAGCGAAACGATCAGGCTGCCGGTACCGCAGCCCACATCTACAACGGAAAACCCCGGACATGCCCCGAACGACAGCACAAAATCACGCTGTGCCGGAACAAACGGGAAGATCTGGTCGTACCAGGGGCGGATGGTGGCGTAGAAATCCATGGTCAGAGTTTAATGGTTAGAGGTTAATGGCCTTGTGCCTTGTGCCTTGCGCCTTGTGCCTTTTAATAGGTCAGTATCTCTGTCAGCCCCTTCTTAATCTGCTCTAACTGTACCGGCGTAATGCTCCCGGTTTTACGGATCAGACAGGTATGGGAGATAGTCCTGATCTGGAAAGTGATTACTTCGGAATCTTGCATTACCACTGATGATCACGACAGGACGGATTCCTTCCTGCTCACTACCCATGACAGGATTCAGGTCGGTTATCCAGATCTCACCCTGTTTCATAGCTCATCCAGTATCTTTAAATAATCTTCAAGACCCTCTTCCGCCATATCAGCAATTTCGGGATCACCGGCTGCCTTCCTGAACGAGCGGATATAATCGGCCTTTTTAATACTAGCGAAGTAGGCTTTGAGGGAATTCTCAATGATCCGGTTTTTTGGCACCTTAAACTTCACAGCATAAAACTCAAGCATTTCCAGAAGTTCTGCGGGAAGTGAACTGGTATAGTTGACGGGCTTCATTTATAAGTATAAAATCCAAATATAATTAATAAGTATAAAAAACAAAGCTCCTTAATTATCAATACTCAATCTTAAGATTATCAAACCCCGCTTCGTGCCAGCCGCAGCCGAACCCGGCAGATATAATAGTTGCCATCCCGGTAAACCACAAGGCTCAGGTTTTTCGGATTCGGTTCCCCTGACAGGATTTCTTTCAATTCCGGGAAGATTTTCAGGATTTCAGGATTTCGACGGATTTCATCTAAATAGGGCAGCGGGAATGATTTGGCGGCTGTGACAGGCCGCACTGCTGAAACGGCCGAATGATCAACGGTGGTCAGTGTATAAATACAGTCCTTTTGAAAGGTATAGCTGATGCGGCCTTTGGACGGGTTCCGTTTGCGCGCCTCCGTCATCAGCCACGATTCATATCCACGACTGAACTTTGCGGGATCGGGATTGTCAAACTCTTCCCGGGTATGGGCATAAGCCGGCTCTGTCCCATCGGTAGAGTTGACGTCTCCGCCGATCTCCACTTTCAGATGGTGAAAAGCGGCATCATAACCCGGTTTGAATAACCAGTCGAGGACTTCGTTCCGAACCTCCTCCGGGTAATCCATCAGCAGGTGCGACGAGGCACCGGCACTGAGCGCACCGATCCCCTAAAAGTTATTGCAATCGACGATTTCGGGCGTTGGATGACTAGGGAGCACTCGGTGCAGCGTCGAGGGATTCCCGCTTTCGCGGGAATGACAAGTGCACTGGCACGCCTCACGTCCTCACGTCCTCACTCCCTCACGTCAGATCCTTCAGCTCCTTTAGCACCATATCCACCTCAAACCCGCGGCCTTGCGCAAATTTGATGAGTTTCTGTTTTTTGTTGTATGGATTGGATTCGTTTTTCAGTTCCCGGGCTTTTTTTTGCAGTAGTTCCTTCAGCGTTTCGGTATAAAGGTCTTCGTCGATTTTTTCAAGGGCCTGATCGATAATGGAATGCTTAACTTTTTCCATCGAGAGCATATACCGGATCTTGATCCGGCCCCATTGGTTGAGCCGGATTTTATCTCTAACGTATGCAATCGTAAATCGTAAATCGTCGATAAACTTCTCCTTGATGAGTTCGCCGATGATCCAATCGATATCCTCGTGCAGGGTTCCCCAGAATTTCAGTTTACCACGTATATCGGCCTCGCTGCATTCCCGACGGGAGCAGAGGGCCATTGCTTTGCTTAGTGCCTGATTTTTATCCATTTTGTGCGCGAATCATACGGTCCTTACCGTGAATATCTTTACGAAGTTCAACATTTGTAAACCATTTTCGGAAAACATCGGCCGTTTCCTCCCCCAGCCGATCGTGAATCTCCACAAATACCTGTCCGCCCGGGTTCAGATGCGACGCCGCAAACTCAGCAATCGCCCTATAAAACAGCAGAGGGTCGTGATCGGGCACAAAAAGTGCTGTTTTTGGTTCATATTCCACCACATGCAGGTCCATCGAGGTCATCTCGCCAATGGGTACATAGGGAGGATTAGAGACGATAACGTCATAGCTGACAGGAGCACTTGTCACCCCGGCGAAGGCCGGGGCCGCCTGCGCGGGAATGACAGGAAGCTGAGGAGCCAGAATGTCGAAGAGAAACGTTTGTAGAGACGCATAATTATGCGTCTCTACGGTCAGGCCGTTCAAAGCTGCATTTTCATTCGTCAATTCCAATGCCTCCTGCGAGATATCTGATGCTACAACTTCAGCATGAAATAAATACTTTGCCAAGGCAATCGCTATCGCGCCACTTCCGCATCCAATATCCAAAACCCTTAATCCTTCCTTCTCGTCTGGCTTGAGCTCGCGTAGAGACGCATGATTATGCGTCTCTACAACCTGAGCCTTGATAATCCAATCAACAAGCTCCTCAGTCTCCCCTCTCGGGATGAGCACACCGGGCCGCACTTTGAGCTTCAATCCGTAAAATTCGGTTTCGCCGAGAATATACTGGATCGGTTCGTGCTTTTTCAGCCGGGCAATGATGCCTCCGATCTGACTTTCCTCATAAGGGGTAAATTCCTTCTCATGATTCAACCGGATCTGAACCCAGCTCATACCTGTAAGATGCTCCAGCACCAGCCTCCCGATCGACTCAATCTCGCGATCGGGAAAGAGGTGGTGGAGGGCATCTTTAAGAACTTTATTGATATCTGAGTAATTCATGAGTGTTCGGATTGAAGTACCCACCCCAACCCCTCCCTGAAACAGGGAGGGGTTGGGGTGGGTACCTAGTCGGCCGTCTATGGTCATCCTTTGAGCCTTCAGTTAAGGAAGCCGCGGTTGCGCATGAGCGGTGTGATATCCGGCATCGTATCCGCCGGTAATGTGCGTAAAATACCAGCTGTGATAACGTGGTTCGATCTCGGGGATCAAACCGATTTTAGTCAGCAGATCTTTCTCAAACCTGGCAATATCAACCGGAACAGTATCTTTTTGCATGTGATAAGCCATATCAAGATAACAAGCAGAGAGGAATTCCACCGAGGTGAACCCCTGGTTGAAGATACTGCTCTTCTCCATTTTTTCGATCAGCTGATCCGGGATCGGTTCGCCCGTTTGATAATGTAATGCATAGGTTTTCAGTACTTCCGGTTCGGTTGCCCAATGTTCCATGATCTGGCTCGGCAGCTCAGTATACATCCACCAATCGCTGCTTTCGAACATAAACTTACCTCCCTGGCGCTTCACCATCTGCTGGATCTGATCACGGTCGTTTATGGCCGCTTTAAGAGCCGGTGCCCAAACTTTATCCAGAAGTTCCATAACATTTGGTGGCATTTTTAGCCATTCGTGATTCCATCACCATATCGGTATGGGTAGGATAACCCAGCAACTGAGCCTTCTTAGCCCTGATGCTCATCATTTTAGCCAGGATCTGCTTGTTGTCCTTATCATCCCCGTGATTGCCCCGTTCGAGGCCGGCCGCTTTGGCTGCATCGATCGATGATTGGGGCAATCCTTTCAGATCCGATAGTTTATCTACAACCATCCGGAATGAATTGGTTTCGGCCAGCACATTCTGACCGAATTTCACAGCTAGAACCGACAACTCCTGGTTCATCTGTTTCAGGATTTCCTTCTTTTCAGGAGGCAGATTAGCACCGTTCCGGATAAATCCCTTGTATTCATTTTCCAGGATATAGTTTTCCTCCTCCGTGAGATTCAGATTGGCCCGGTTTTCATAGATCGCTTTTACCCGTTCAAACAATTTTGGATTCAGATTGATCTCATCTTTGTGAGCGGCGAGTTTCGGTGACATATCCAGCTGTATTTTCTGCAGCTCATCGTTGGTATTAGCGGCGCTTAACCCTCCGAATACCGAGCTCACTTTATCCAGCAGCTCACCACTTCTGTCGAGTGCCCTGAGGGTATTTTCGAAGGTTGGCTTCTTATGGCTGTTAACGATGGCCTCCACCTCTTTCTTCTGCTCCAGCATACCCTGCTCAAAAGCAGGCACATAATGGGCGTTGGTGATCTTATCAAACGGTGGAGCCTCAAAAGGTGTAGTATACTTGCTGAAAAACGGATTTCCCGGATCCAGCATGGTTTTCGGCTCGTTCTTACACGAACTCAGTCCGATGGCAGTCATGCAAATCAGAATTAAATAATTTTTGATCATTTTGGCTTGGTTTAATTGATTGACAGACTCAAAAATAGGGAAGTTTCCTGAAACCTGAAACCGATAACCGTTATCAGTTGTCAGTTGTCAGTTAACCGATAACCGACAACCAATAACAATATATGGCTTATCTTTGCCACCATGACCCGGACTCACGAAACCTATATGCAACGGTGCCTCGATCTGGCCCGCAACGGGTTGGGATCAGTAGCCCCGAATCCCATGGTGGGGGCGGTGATCGTTCACAATGAAAGCATCATCGGCGAAGGATTTCATACCGGATTTGGCAAACAGCATGCGGAGGTGGAAGCGATCAGTCAGGTTAAGGATCTGTTACTTTTACCCGATTCTACACTATACGTCAATCTCGAACCGTGCAACCATCAGGGAAAAACTCCACCATGCACTGATCTGATCCTCGATAAAGGGATCGGAAGAGTAGTGATCGGACAAACCGACCCAAATTCAGCTGCCGGCGGCGGGCTAGATCGTTTACGGAGTAAGGGTGTTGAGGTGATTACCGGGGTGCTCGAACAGGAATCCCGCTGGCTCAACCGCCGTTTTAATACTTTTCATGAACAAAAACGACCCTACCTGATTTTGAAATGGGCTCAAACCTCAGACGGATTTGTGGATGCCCTCCGGGATAAGCCTGATAATCAAAAGCCCACCTGGATCACCGACGAAACCTGTCGCCGGCTGGTTCATAAATGGCGCACCGAAGAACAGGCGATACTGGCAGGCTCCCAAACTATTTTTCTCGATAACCCGCAACTGAACGTCCGGGCCTGGGCGGGCAAGGATCCGCTGCGGATTACCATCGACCGGAACGGAATCCTCCTGAATATCCGTAGGGGCGACCACAGGTCGCCCCTACGGATATTGGATGGGACGATACCAACGTTGATATATACCTGTACTGATCAAAAAAATCAACCAAACCTGGAATTTAACCGGATATCTCCCGATGAACCGGTTTGGCCTCAGGTGCTGGCCGATCTGTATAATCGTAATATACAGTCGGTATTAATTGAAGGCGGCCCTACCCTGTTTGAAACCCTGATCCATGAAAACCTCTGGGACGAAGCCCGGGTTTTCATCGGTCCCGGTTGGTTTGGCAGAGGATTGAGGGCGCTGCAGTTCCCGTACCAACCGAAAGAAGAAGTGGAGGTTGGGAACTCGCGCGTAATGCAGTTTTATCGTGAGGACGTGAGGACGTTAAGAGTGTTAAGATCGTAAAGAACGATAAGAGCGTTAATCAGCACATCAGCACATCAGCACATCAACAAATCAACAAATCATGAAATGGCAAAACTTACGAAGGAGCTCGAATGTTGAAGACCGGCGGGGCATTCGCAGGCCAACGGCAATCGCCGGAGGAGGAAGCACTAAATGCAGCCTCGCAAATCGGCGATGACCAGATCCAGAAAAGATCACAGGGATATGTGGTGCCCGATGCGTTCACTCACGGATCATCCGCCCAACGGCTGAAGTGGTTCAAAAAAGGATTTGAATATGGTGATCCGGGTTTGGCCAATAAGATTTTTGAGCTGGACAAATTATAGACAGATTAGTACGCCCTTAACACAAGACTCGGAGTAGTGTCAAGGGGTCCCCGCCTTCGCCGGGATGACAAGAGGCAACTGATAAAGCTCCTAGGCAAATTAGCACATTGGCCACCAAATAATGCTGTTCAGCATTCCATCTGATCCGTAGATTTCATACCTTTAGTCAAAATTCGATACCTATGAAATCTGTTCCCTCTTCCGGTCTCAATGTCTTAAAGTCTTATAGTCTTATAGTCTTTAAGTCTTATAGTCTTATAGTCTTCTTATTCCTCTGTGCGGCAACGCTCAGCGCCCAGCCCGATCCTTACCAGGCCCGCCGCGACAAGCTCATCGAAAAAACCGATAAAGGGCTGATCGTCCTTGTTAATAACGGAGGACAGGATTATGTTTCCACCAAAGGCGAAAATCAGAATTTCTATTACCTGACAGGCGCCAGCACGGCCAATGCTATTTTTGTAATAGATGGAAAATCAGGTAAATCGACTATCTACCGATCGGTTAGTCGCTGGGGAGAACCTGAGGCTGCGCCGGCCGGATTGGAAGTTAAGGCCAGTGAAGACCTTGCGAAAGATTTACCGAAACTGGTATCGGCAAACCCTACCATCTGGATTGAGATGAACCAGCTGAAACTGCTTGACCAGGCAGGGTTCGGCCTCAGCCGGCTCGAAACCATTAAAAATATTACCCCGCAGATCAACGATATGCGTCCGGTGAAGGATGATACGGAAATCAGTCTGATCAGGAAAGCTGCAGAGATCAATGCATTGGGCCTTGTTGAAATGATGAAGGCTGCCGAGCCCGGAATGAACGAAAAGGATCTGGACCTCATCCTGGATTACACTTTTAAAAAACTCGGATCAACCGGATATAGCTTTGGAACACAGGCAGCTTCCGGTCCGAATTCAACATCGGTGCACTACGGAGCCAACAACCGGACGACACAGCCGGGTGATATGATGGTTTTCGATATCGGGGCCGAGTACATGAGTTATACCGCCGATATCAGCCGTACCATACCGATCTCGGGCAAGTTTACCAAGGAACAGAAAGAGATTTATTCCGTGGTTCTGAATGCCCAGAAAGCGGCCATTGCAAAGATGCAGCCAGGCAAGAGCATCAACGAAGCTTATGAAACGGTAACCAATGAACTGAACAAAGGCCTGTTTGCGCTCGGACTCCTCACTGATACGACCCAGGCGTGGCAGAAATCCTTCTGGATGCAGCACGGCTGGGGTCATCATATCGGTCTCGTGGTGCATGATGTTTCAGGACCGTATGTTCCCGGAAAATCCGACCTCCTGATTCCGGGTATGATTTATACCATGGAACCCGGGCTCTATTTCCCAGCGGATTATCTGGAAAAGGGCGACCGCAGAGCCCGCAATGTGTCGGAGACCGACTGGAAAGTCTTCCTGGAAAAAGTTGAGCCGATCTTCAAAAAGTACATCAACATCGGTGTGCGGATTGAAGATGACGTACTCATCACCCCCACCGGCAACGAAGTGATCACCAGTGCCGTACCTAAGGAGATAGCGGAGATTGAGGCGGTGATGAAGATGAAAAGCAGGTTCAACCAATCAGCACATTAGCACATCAACAAATCAGCACATCAACAAATCAGCACATCAACAAATCATCAAATCAGTAAATCATGAAATCAAATCCTCTCTCCCGCCGCAACTTTCTGAGTCACTGCGCTATTTGCAGTGCCGGACTATCGC